>ERZ772954.971-NODE-971-length-24714-cov-14.094205_pt1 | contig 24714 bp, 17 predicted proteins | sample MGYA00580684_ERZ772954 | MGnify/ENA primary metagenome ERZ772954 (study PRJEB29015, sample SAMEA2737654) | human gut metagenome | biome: human gut; feature: human-associated habitat; material: faeces | place: China | collected 2012 ...
GCCTACATAGCGTCCGGGAGTCAGAATAAAATCCTGTTTAGCAATATCCTCAAGAGTTGCCACCTTGCAGAATCCTTGCACATCTTCCAGTGTGCCGTTCTGGAATGCCTCAAAGGTATCTGCCAGTTTCTGAATATCCTCATCGGTAAAATCGCGGTGTTTGCTGTCAACCATGTGTCCCATCTTACGGGCATCAATGAACAATGTTTTGCCAGACTGCTTCTTACCCTTTGTGATGAACCACAGAGTAACAGGAATTGTCACGCTATAAAAGAGCTGGGTTGGCATTGCAATAATGCCTTCAATCAAATCGTCCTCGATGATTTTTTTTCGGATTTCACCTTCGCCGCTGCTCTGCGTAGACAACGCACCATTCGCCAGTACCAGACCAATTTTTCCGTTCGGTGCAAGGTGGTGAATCATGTGCTGAATCCATGCATAGTTGGCATTGCCGGCAGGCGGCAGACCATACTTCCAACGCTTGTCCTCCGTCAGTTTTTCCTGCCCCCACGGATGATAGTTAAACGGGGGATTCGCAAGAATAAAGTCCGCTTTCAGTGTCGGATGCAGGTCACTTGTAAATGTATCTGCGTTGTACGGCCCCAGATCAGCATCAATGCCACGGATTGCCATATTCATTTTTGCCATCTTCCAAGTATCCGGGTTTGCTTCCTGTCCATACACAGAAATCGCTCCGCGCTTGTGACCGTGTGTTTCAATAAACTTTTCACTCTGCACAAACATACCACCAGAACCGCAGCAACAATCGTACACTCGGCAGTTATCGAACGGACGAAGAATGGAAACCAGCGTTTTTACCACGCTGGACGGCGTGTAGAATTCACCGCCGCGAACACCTTCTTTCTCTGCAAACTGTGCGATGCAATATTCATAAGTACGGCCAAGCAGATCTTCACTTGCAGTCGTATCGTTCATGTCGATGTTGTTTGTAAAAATATCGACCACATCACCCAGAACGCGCTTATCCAGATCCGGACTTGCATAATTCTTCGGCAATACATTTTTCAGCTTTTTGTTTTCGGCTTCAATGGCTCTCATTGCATTATCAATGATCGTGCCGATTTCAGGGGTATGTGCATTAGATGCAATGTTACTCCAGCGGGCTTCTTCCGGAACAAAGAAAACATTGTCCATTTCATAAGCATCACGGTCATCTTCAAATCCATCGCCTTCTGCCAAAAGCTCCTGATACCGTTTATCAAATGCCGCTGAAATATACCTAAGGAAAATCAATCCAATGATAACTTTTCTGTATTCTGCTGCCGGGATATGTCCCCACAATACACAAGCTGCATCCCACAGCTGTTTCTCAAAGCCAATATTGGCATTTGTTTTATCCGCCATACTATTGTCCTCCATGTCTAATATATATTTTCAAAATCAATCTTCATCTGGCACATATTCCATCATATCCCCAACATCACAATGGAGCGTTGCACAGATTTTAGAAACCACTTCCATACTGACATATTCGTCTCTGCCAAGTTTTGCAATCGTTGTAGTACTGAGTCAGGTGCGTTCCCGCAAATCAGATTTGTTTAGATTTTTGTCTATCAGCAGCTTCCACAGCTTTTTATAACACATTGCCATACGCTCACCTCGGCTATTTCTATTTTGAAAAGAACACTTTTTTCATTTTATCACACAGAAAAGCGTTCAACAATATCATATGCAAGAATACCTAGGAAATCTTTATAAATATAAAGATTTTTTCTATCTTTGAGCATAGGTGGAAGCCCTCCATTGGTGGAACAAATTCTTCGGTTATTCCAATAGCTGATGAAATATCTCCAGATGATCATTCTGAGTTCGTCCATGGTCATTTTTTCCGTATCATAACGTCCATAGAGCACTTCCGATTTCATCCTTGCCCACATACTTTCACAGCGGGTATTATCGTGGCATCTGCCGCCTGAGCTGTTCATACTTTGCTTTATTCCATACTTCTGGACGGCATCCCTATAAAGCTGTCTGGTGTACTGATTCCCTCTGTCGTTGTGGATAATGGCTTCACGGATACCTGGGTATGCCTTAACGGTATGTTCCAGTGTCTTCACACATAACGGTGCTTTCATGTTGGTATCCGTCGTCAGACCGATCACGCTGGAATCAAAGCAGTCAAAGACAGCAGAAACGTACAATTTTCCATCCCGAGCGCGGTCGCTTGCGACAAACTTCCTCATCGCGCGAGTGCGCATCGTTGACATGAAGTGTCTTTTTGTGTACTAGGATATTCCAACGGGATTTCCTAGTACACAAAAAAGATCCCGAAACAAGGAGGATTAGATATCCACCCTGTTTTCGGGATCTTTTTCTGCCAGACCGGTTTCTTTACTCAGACTTAATCTAAATAATTTCCAACCGGCGCTGTATTGTACTGCTTCTTGATCTCAATGATCACAGAGCCATCTGGCTGCTCTTCTTCTGAAAGGATCTTATATTTTGTATGGCCGCGGCCTAAGCCTTCCTTATACCGCTTTACTTCTTCTTTCACAGCTCTTATGGCATACTCTCCTGTTTCTCCTTCTTTCAACCGGAAATGAAGGATCTGTGAAATGCTTGTTACAGTTCGGCCTTGCAAAGATTTATTTAAAATAGTTTACGCCAGACTCAAAGATCTTCATATCCTGCTCGCCATAGATGTTCATGGCCACAGCGGTATCTCTTCTCTCGGAGTGTGCCATCTTACCGAGGCATCTGCCATCGGGGGATGTGATACCCTCGATCGCACAGTAGGAACCGTTGACATTGTATTCCTCATCCATGGATACATTACCGTTCTGATCAGCGTACTGAGTAGCGACCTGTCCGTTAGCAAAGAGCTTGTCGATCCACTCTTTCGGTGCTACGAAACGGCCCTCTCCGTGGGATGCGGGATTGCAGTAGGTAGCACCCAGTGTAGCGCCCTGTAACCAGGGAGACTTGTTGGATACGACTTTGGTGTATACCATCTTGGAGATATGACGGTTGATGGTATTGAAGGTCAGGGTAGGTGAATCCTCCTTCTGACCGGTGATTTCGCCGTAAGGAACCAGTCCCAGCTTGATCAGAGCCTGAAATCCGTTACAGATACCCAGTGCCAGTCCGTCTCTCTCATTTAACAGCTTCATGACCGCTTCCTTCAGCTTCTCATTCTGGAATGCTGTTGCAAAAAACTTCGCGCTGCCGTCAGGCTCATCACCTGCGGAAAAGCCGCCGGGGAACATGATGATCTGTGCCTGTGCAATGGACTTCTCGAATTCCTCTACGGATTCGCGGATATCCTCTGCGGTCATGTTACGGAACACTCTTGTCTCCACATGGGCTCCGGCACGTTCAAATGCCTTGGTGCTGTCGTATTCACAGTTGGTTCCGGGGAATACCGGAATGAATACGGTAGGCTTTGCGATCTTGTGCTTACATACATAAATACTGTCTGCCTTGTAAACATTGCTTGCCACTGCCTCAGTACCCTTCACTGCCTTGGTGGGGAATACCTTCTCCAGCTTGGAAGTCCAGGAAACAAGTGCCTCTTCCATGGTGATCTTCACATCACCATATACGAATACAGGCTCCTCGGTCACGATACCGATCACGGTGTAATCCAGTTCCTTCTCTTCCAGTGCAGCCATCTTGTCTGCGGGGATCTCTGCCAGAATATCGCCCAGTCCGTTGTCAAACAGGTCGTCTGTGGTTACCTCATCGTCGATCTTCACACCCAGCTTGTTACCGAAGGCCATCTTTGCTACAGCTGCTGCCACACCCTTGGAATCCAGAGCATAAGCGGATACGATCGTACCATTTTCGGTCAGTTCGTGGATCTTGCCATATAATTCTGCCACATTCTCATACATCGGAATGTCGAAATCGTCTTTATTAATAGAAAAACGTACCAGCTTATTGCCGGGGGTCTTCAGTTCCGGAGTAATAATATCGCCATATTTTGCCACGTCCACTGCAAAAGATACCAGTGTGGGAGGTACATCAATATCATTGAAAGTACCGGACATACTGTCCTTACCACCGATGGAGGGCAGCCCGAACCCGATCTGTGCATCGTAGGCGCCTAACAGTGCTGCGAAAGGCTGGCTCCAACGCTCAGGATCGCTGGTCATTCTGCGGAAGTACTCCTGGAAGGTAAAGCGGATCTTGCTGAAATCACCGCCGGAAGCCACGATTTTCGCCATGGACTCTGTCACTGCGTAGACAGCTCCGTGGTAAGGACTCCAGGAGGACAGATACGGATCGAAGCCGTAACTCATCATGGTCACGGTATCGGTCTTACCTTCCAGTACAGGCAGTTTGGCTACCATGGTCTGGGTCTCAGTCAGCTGATATTTTCCACCGTAGGGCATCAATACACTGCCGGCACCAATGGAGGAGTCGAACATCTCTACCAGACCCTTCTGGGAACATACATTGAGGTCATTTAACAGTGCCACCCAGGCACCCTTCACATCGCCCTCTTCCAGTTTCTCACCTACAGCGGGAACAGCCCATTTATCAAAATAATTCTCTTCTTCGGAAGGAATATCTACTTTTACTTTGGTCTCCTGATGGGCACCGTTGGTATCCAGGAAAGCTCTCTTCAGATCCACGATGGGCTTGCCTCTCCAGTTCAGTACAAGTCTGGGTTCCTCAGTAACAACTGCTACGGGAACAGCCTCCAGGTTCTCTTCCTTTGCATAGCCCAGAAAAGTATCTACATCCTTAGGATCTACTACCACTGCCATACGCTCCTGAGACTCGGAGATTGCCAGTTCCGTGCCATCCAGTCCGGCATATTTCTTGGGTACCTTGTCCAGATCTACGGTCAGACCGTCTGCCAGCTCACCGATGGCAACGGAGACACCGCCGGCACCAAAGTCGTTACATTTTTTGATCAGACGGCTGACTTCCTCACGACGGAACAGTCTCTGGATCTTACGCTCGGTCGGTGCATTACCCTTCTGTACCTCAGCACCACAGGTCTCGATGGAAGTATCGGTATGTACCTTGGAGGATCCGGTCGCACCGCCGCAGCCGTCACGTCCAGTACGTCCGCCTAACAGGATGATGATATCGCCGGGATCAGAGGTCTCACGGATAACATTCCTGCGGGGAGCTGCGCCCATAACGGCACCGATCTCCATACGCTTTGCCACATAAGAAGGATGATAGATCTCTTTTACAAAGCCGGTAGCCAGACCAATCTGGTTACCATAAGAGGAATAGCCACTGGCTGCGCCTCTTACCAGCTTCTTCTGGGAGAGCTTGCCGTGCAAAGTCTCGGATACAGGAACGGTAGGATCCGCAGCACCGGTGACACGCATTGCCTGATATACATAGCCACGGCCGGACAGGGGATCACGGATGGCACCGCCCAGACAGGTGGCAGCACCACCGAAAGGCTCGATCTCTGTAGGATGGTTGTGGGTCTCGTTTTTGAAAAATACCAGCCACTCCTCGGTCTCTCTATGGTCGCCGTAATCCATCTCCACAGGAACCACTACGGAGCAGGCATTGATCTCATCGGATTCTTCCATGTCATCCAGTTTGCCGTCTTTTTTCAGCTTTCTCATGGCCATCAGTGCCAGATCCATCAGGCAGACGAACTTGTCCTCTCTGCCTTTGAAGATCTCTTCTCTGGTATCCAGATAGCTCTGGTAAGTGGTCTCTAAGGGAGAACGATAATAACCCTCACCGAATTCCACATCGGTCAGCTCGGTGGAAAAAGTGGTGTGACGGCAGTGATCGGACCAATAGGTATCCAGTACACGGATCTCCGTCATAGAAGGATCTCTCTTCTCATCATCATGGAAATATTTCTGGATATGCAGGAAATCTTTGAAGGTCATGGCAAGTCCCAGAGATTCATACAGAGCTTTTAAACTGCTCTCGTCCATATCTCTGAAGCCGTCAAAAACAGCAACATCAGCGGGATCATCATACACCGTGATCAGAGTATCCGGCTTCTCCATGCCGGTCTCTCTGGAATCTACAGGGTTGATACAGTAAGATTTGATCTTGGAAAATTCTTCGTCGGACACCTGTCCTTCGATCATATAAGTCACAGCGGTACGGATCACAGGTTCTTCGTCCTCTTTTAAGAACTTCACACACTGCACTGCGGAATCCGCTCTCTGATCGAACTGTCCGGGAAGGAACTCTACGGAAAATACTTTTGCATCCGCAGGAATCTCGATGGTCTCTTCATACAGATCATCTACGGGAGGCTCGGAAAATACAGTCTTGCAGGCTCTTGCAAACACCTCATCCGAAATATTCTCCACATCATAGCGGATAAACTCACGAACCTTTGCCACATCGATACCCAGATAATTTTTCAGTTCGTCGTGCAGCTCTTTTGCCTTGACGGCATAAGGTTCCTTTTTCTCTACATAGATACGTCTTACGTTGCTCATGTCTCTCCTCCGAAATTTTATACTATGCGACACTATTCAGAACCCCATTCGCAAAACCACATCTTGCGATGCTTACTTTTTGCTCATGTGGTTATCTCACCATATAAATATCATCAGATGCCCTTACAATGCGAGCCTTTGACGTACATATGATTATATTTACATGGTTCTGAATAGTATCATACAACATACTATATTTTCCCACAATAGCAGAAAACAACAAATTTAGATAGATTTTACCTGCCTTTTTGAACGGTTCGTCATTCATGCAGTCTGTGGATCAGCCGGTAAGCGATGTCCTTCTCGCAGATCAGGGCCTCCGTGTGGGCGAAAAATACGATGCCGTCCGTGGGGGCCAGAATCTTCTCCCTCACCGTTCCATCGTAAGGGTCTATAATTTCTGCCATCTCATTTCCATAGCGCACATCGTCTCCCGCATGTACTTTTCCCCGGAAAATTCCCGCCCGGTTCGCAGGTACATCACTCAGATCCTTTTCATATATAACATGACTGATATAGCCGGAATGACTCTCGTACCGGATCAGCCCCATACGTTTCAGGAAACGTAAGACCGCTGCCACCGCCTGTCTTGCACTCACCTCATCGATCTGGGTATTCTGATTCGTGTATACCGAAAAGGCGGCCGTCATCTCATCCTGCCAGTTATAATTCAGTGTCTTGGTATCAATGGGTACCGGCTTGCGCACCACCACATAAGGAAGTCCGAACAGATTCGCCAACGACGTATTCTGATAGCCTGTCTCCATCATACGCACATGGGGCACGAATTCTCCCGGTCTGTAAAAGGACGTAAACTGGATCCCATAAACGTAGTCCCGGATCTCCGTAAGCAACGCATTGGTCAGACGGTCCGCCGGCTCCCCGTAATCATTTCCCGGAAAACTCCGATTGATATCCGCTTCCTTGACACCGAAAAAGCGGCGGCTGATATTCACGGAATAGGCATTGATGGTAGGAATCACCAGAATCTGTTTGCCGGCACTGATACAGCCGTTGTTTTCCAGTTCCCGCAGTGTCTTCACCAGTTGGGAACAGATATACATCTGCTGGATCTCATTGCCTCTGGCTGCGCCCACGATGCAGGCAGACTTCTCGCCCTTGCCGAACTGAAAGCCCTTGATGCGCATATCTTCTCTGTAGGTCGAATGTATGGTATAAATATCTCTCTCAAACATAATCTTTTCACTCCGTCAGGATCCGCGCCAGCAGATCTCCTTCATAGACCACCGGATAAGCTCTCAGGGTAAACAACAGCCCTCCTTTTGCGGTACGGATCTGCTGCTTCACCGTCCCTTCAAATGGATCCACCACTTCCCCGATCAGATCTCCTTTTTTCACATAGTGGTTGTGCTCGATCAGCGGCAGGAACACACCGTCTGACTTGCTGCGGATAAACTCCACCTCACCGTCACTGGATATCGCAGGCTCCTGCACCTTTGGCTCAGGGCCTGTCCAGATCCCCATTTCACTCATGATGTGGAAAATACCGTCCACGATCTGATTACCGAAGGATCTGTGGATGTCATGCCCCTGCCCCATCTCCAGCACCAGTGTGGGAACTCCCAGCAGATTCATGGAATGGGCCAGCGTCGATTCATGCACCGTGGCAGTGGCATTCATCCAGATCATGTCGGCATTGGTCATTTTCGCATAGGGAAGCAGTGCCTCCGCAAAATCTTCACTGAGTCGTACCTGTGGGATCTCACGCACAAAAATATCACTGGCGTGCAGATCGATACAAATATCGGATCCGATCAGGGAATCCACCACAGTTGCCGTGATCCGCTCCATCATATCCCCCGATGCGTCTCCCGGAAACATACGGTTCATATCCATATCCAGTCTCGGCACCGTCCGGCTGGCCATGTCGATTCCCAGCGGATTCAATGCCGGATAGATATCTACGATTCCTTTCAAATACTCCGGATGCTCTTTTACTCTTCGCGCCGTCTCATAACAGATGTACTGTCCCTCCAGTTCATCCCCGTGGATGCCGGACACCAGACTGATTCTGGATAAATTCCGTTCTTCTCCCTCCGGACGGATCCGGTTCCTGCGGATTGCCAGATGTCCTCCCGCCGGAAGTTCCATGCTGATGATCGTTTCTGTCATACTTACCTTTTCCCTCTCTTTATCTCTTTGCAGCTTTTCTACACAGAAAATGCTTCAGGAAACTTTCCCTGAAGCATCATCACCCGTTGTCTTATTAATCTTCTACACCCAATCCGCGCAACAGATACAGGATCTCACGATCCACCGCTTCCGCCGTCACGCCGATGGTCTGGGCCGAAATCTTCAGTCCTTCCAGCACAAACATAATATTTCTCGCAGTTCCCTCACAGTCCTCGCAGATAAACTCTCCGTTATCCACACCTGCCTCGATCAGTTTTTCAATGATCTTCACTGCGGAATCAAACTGCTTTTTTAAAATATTGTCTCTCTTGGGCAGTTCGTTTTCAAAATAGAATTCATAGGTAGCCTGCGTCAGTGTATTTTTCTTGCGCAGAAGCTCTTTCTTCTGCTCCTTTAAAAACAGAAGCAGGATATCCGCTGCGGTAGCATCCTCCGTAATACTGTCGGAAAATACGTCATCCGCCTCCTCACTCTCCATGCGCAGCACTTCCATGAAGATCTGACTGGTATTCTCAAAATATAAATAGAGTCCGCCACGGCTGATGTCGCAGGCCTCTACAATATCTTTCATCGTTACTTTTTTGAAGCCCTTCTCCACAAATACTTCTCTGGCTTTCTCTACGATATATCGCTTTTTCTGTACTGATTTTTCTCCCATGGATCTATCCTGCCTTTCCCCACTCAAAGCTTTCCGTTCGCCGGTGTCTTATCCCAGAATTCAATGATCTCCTGCATCTGTTTCAGTACCAGATAAAAGATCTGCTCCGATACCGCCTCGCTCCACAGATTTCCCTTTGTTCTGCCGCCTAAGACATATTTTGACAGGATTCCTCTGAGGATATCCCATTCCTTCCATCCTGCTTTCTGAATAATATCCCGCTCCTCCTGATGAGTGCGGATCCGGTGTCTTGTGTATACATAGGCATAGTTGCGATCCATCAGGGGACTTTTCGTCGCTTCCCTGACGAAATTCAGGAGAGTCCCGTCATATACCGGAAAAGACACGGAATTCACTCCGATATCCTGTCCGCTGTAGATAGAGCTGGCTCTCTTGCCGGCGCTCTGCTCCAGCCAGGGCAGGTAGGGAAGTAACGGTCTCACTGCCTGCTTATATGATTCCAGCAACTGCTCTCTGTATTCACTGCTCTGTTCCATAACCCCAATATACCTTTCCATGTACCGTTTTCTACCGAAAACATCGCTTTTTTCGTCTGTCAATGTAAAAGTGACACATATGTAGTTTTATTTTATCACATTTCTATCAAAAGTACAGTAGAAAATTGTTGGTATTATGGTGTATAATGTGTATTAAATATTTGTATGATAAGACGAGGTATTGGAATGGCTGGAATCGTATTGGAGAAGGGGAAAACTATATATAGCTATGGGCAGCCCATGACTGCATTGCATCTGATTACCAACGGTAAAGTAGATGTATCATATCCCGGCGGCTCTTATACTCTGGGAAAGGGAGACGTGATCAGTATCTGTGAGATCTGCTCCGAGATCCATCTGCTGGGCTATACCACGTTGGAGGATACAACGATCCTGACGTATCCCCTGACCAGCCTGGATTCCCTGAATGATATTCTACAGAAGCACCCGGACGTAGCACGTCTGTTCTGTCTGTCCTGTTTCCGTCAGATCAATATTCTGCTGAACCGCAGTTCCATTTCGGAATTGAACTGCAGTGAGCTGTATCGTACTCTGACAGATGATATTGCCACCTACAATACACTGTGTAGCCGTTACCGTCTGCAGGCGAGATCCCTGGAACATTTCGATGAGCTGAATGCTTTTCTTGGGGATGATTCACCGGACATCTGGCTGAACGGCTATTACATGGGCTTAAGCAGGATCCTGGCTTCGGACAATTACCGGATCCTGGTACAGGAGTCGGATCTGTCCATTGGTATGCTGCGTAAGGGAAGTCTGGACTTCCGCCGTACTTACCAGAGCCTGGAGGAACAGTTCCACTATCTGCAGCAGGTCGGTTCCTTCTATTTCCGGGAATCCGGCAACGATCTTTTTGATTTTTATACTTCTTTGTTCTATAAACTGGGACAGGATAATGAAGACAGCAAGGCGGTCTACGACCGCATTCACCGTATGCTTTCTAAGGCCGGCGATCTGTCCTTCATCGATCAGGAACTGTTTGCCTCCAGATCCCAGACCTTCCAGAGCAGCCTGAATCTCATGGAATCCAATGATTCCGCTGAGGCAGGTTCTTCCGGAGATTCCGAGATCCTTGGCAAGCTTGCCGGATCGCTGAACACTATTCTGGATTACGCCGGTTCGGATCTGGATACCGTGACCAGCTTCCGTCAGCATGTCCACGCTTACAAGCTGCTGTCCGACCGGGCTTCCCAGGATCAGGATGTCGCTCTTTTACGCAGACAGCTGACCGAAGAATTTTATCTGCTCTACTCCCTCCTGTTCACCCAGACGCTGGAACAGCCGAACATTCCCATGCCGGTCAAAATGTTTCTGTATTTCGGTTATGTGGATGAGGAGCTGGCCGGTCTGAAAAATGCAGTCACCCTGTACCGCATGGCAGAAGCCATGTCGGATCACAGCGATATCGGTGTCTATACCTTTTATGACTGGCTGATGGCCATCTTCCGCGGGAAGAAATCTCCCAGCCGGAACGAATTTGACCAGGATTATTCCGATTATATTCACAAACAAAAGGTCGGTGGCAATATTACGGATGCAGAGCTCAAGGCATTGGAGAACAATCCCATGGCCAAGGTCAATTACGAGCTCCGGAATATGTTCCCTCAGGTCAACAAGATCACCTTCGGACGGATCACTACTTTCTGTCCGCTGTTCTGCGCAGATGATGTGCTGAAGGATCTGGAAAGCTCCTATGTCACCGTTTCCCGTGTCTCCCAGATTCTCGAGGAGATCCGCCGGGTAGATTACACGGCATTCTATAGAGAAAGTCTGGATATGGAGCACATAGATGTCATGGGTAAGGAGACAATTCATCTGGAATATCTGCCGGACATCATCCTGATGCCCAACGTCGGTATCCGCGGTGTCATGTGGCAGGAAATTGAGGGCAAGCGCCGTAACAGCCCCGGTCGTATGGTCTTCTCCATTTTCCATCTGGAGGATCTGAAGACGACTTTCACCCACCTGACCGGTGAATTCCGCTGGGAGCTGTGCAAGAGAGTCCAGGGTAACCGCTGGAACGATGTCTCCATCAGTTCCCTGACCAGTGAATATTTCGATTATATCCAGTTCTACCGCAAGAACCATGATCTGAGTACAGAGGCCAAGGAAAAGGTAAAATCCAGCCTGCAGCGTGCCAAGAACAGTTTCAAGGAAATGTTCGTAAGGGATTATATGATCTGGGTGCTCTTCGAAGGTGCCGGATCCCCGAGACTGAACAAAGTAGCCCGTCAGATCATGTTCACCTACTGCCCGTTCCCGGAGGATATTTGCAATACGCTGGCTCAGAACCCGTTGTATGCCGATCTTCTGGATCGCCGTAAGATCAAGATAGCCCAAGGCTTACATCATCTGGATGTTCTGACCCGAAAGCTGCAAAACGGTAATATTCCGGTTCCCGAGACCGTGGCACAGGAACGCTATTATTTAAGTGGCAGCAAAAAAGCATAGCACATACATATAGCAAAAAGATTCACTCTCCACCCGGGGAATGAATCTTTTTGTTATGTTGTCTTATTTGCTTTCAGATACCTTATGCGTTTGCCAGCTGTATACCAAGTTCTCTGCACTCTGACAGGCCATCCTCGTCCGGTGTCTCATGGCAGATCAGGCCCTCACCGTTCAACACAGTAGCTCCTGCTGCTTCCATACGGGTGGTCCAGTCTCTCATCCACTCACCGTCTCCCCAGCCATAGGAGCCGAACAGTGCGATCTTTTTGCCGGAAGCAAAGCCTTCCACATCACATACAAAAGGCTCCATCTCGGATTCCTCCAGGACTTCCGCTCCCATTGCGGGACAGCCCAGTGCAAACTTGGGAGCAGCCTTTAGTTCGTCAAGGTTGGCGCCGGTCACAAATACTACCTCCGCTTCCTTCCCGGCTTCCCGGATACCCTCTCCTATGGCCTCTGCCATAGCCTGGGTGTTACCACCCTGTGTCCAGAATACTACATAAATCTTATCCATTTATTTTTCCTTCCCTTCCGCACCTTTCCGTGCCTGTTTCTATGCTGCGGTACATCCGCAGATATCTATGATTTCTGTCATCTTTAATCCATAATGCAACAGCTGGATCAAATTTTCCCTGGCATATTCATATTTTTCAAAAAGTCTCTGTTTTCCTTCTTTATCCGCATATACTTTCCAATAACCGGTGCAGAGGCTGTTCTTCCCCTGATGTCTGATAAATCCTTCCACATCCTCCGGGGGATATCCTAACAGCAATCCCAGTTCGTGGGGGAACGGCTTCCCTCTCTCTGCATAGGTTTCATAACGATCGCAAAATACCGGCAAAATATCCTCCAGTCGATCGGATTCGTACCCTGCCTCCCGCAGCAGTTTCTGTACCTGCGGCATTTTCAGATACTTTTCCAGCCGGTCTTCCCGATACAACAGTATTACCATTTTCTCCTCTGTCTCCAACAAGGGATACAGGGAAAGCACACTGCTTTCAACGATCCTTCCCACCTGTGTAAAGCCTTCCGGGGAAATCGTCAGCAGATTGGAAATCTTAAGTCCCGTGATCAACGGTGCACACTGCAAAGCCAACTGTAGTTCCACATCGTCTGCTTCCATTTCACACAGGATCTCCCACGTTTCCTGACTCAATCAGCGCTTCACCTCCTGCCATCCAAAAGTCATTGAGTTAGTTGTGCCTAACCTATATAAATAATATAGAAAAAAGCAGTTCCCGTCAAGGGAACTGCCTGATAGAAATTCTCAACATATAAACTTTCAAAATAGCTTTGGAGATTTCCATTCTCAGATCTTTCTGCGGTCCAGCCCTGTACTGCGATAGTATTCTGCCTTGTCCTGATACATCCGTCTCTCGGACTCCGTCAGTAGATGATCCTTTCCCACGGCTTCCAGAGTGTTCACCGCTGCTCCTACTGCCATGGAGACATCATGAGCTGCCAGCTCTGTTTTTAATTCCTCCACCTTTTGATAGAATTCCTTTTCAGAAATTCCGGTGCACAGGACCACCAGTTCATCTCCGCCGATACGGAACATTCCATTTCCTTCAAATACACGTTTCAGGCAGTCACAGCACCTGCGGATCAGGCGGTCTCCGGCGGAATGTCCTTCACTGTCATTGATCCGTTTTAATCCTGTAATATCACAGTATACCACGCCGATGGGCTCGGTATGGTCCACCTGCTCAATGTACCTCTCCATAGCATAACGGTTCCCCAATGTCGTCAGCGGATCCGAATAGCTCATCACTTCCAGCTCCCGTACCAGATTTCTCTGCTTCAGGGACGATACGATAAAGTGTCCCATGATCTGCAGCATCTCCGACACAAATTCAAAATATCTGGTCGAAGGATTGTCTACTCCGTAGAAGCCGATTACTTTCCCATCATCATAAAGCGGAACCACCACCAGGGAATGAATATTCTGTCTTACCAGAACTTCATACATCTGCGGATCCACATCTTTCATTTCTTCCAGATTCTCTGTGACAATACTCTGATTCTCATCAAACTTCCGATACCATTCCGCACAGATCTCCGGCGGTAGATCCTGAAGGGTATCCTTTTCCGGTGCGACTCCCTTGGCTACCCATTCGTATGTATTGTGGTCATGATCGTGGTCATCCTTTTCAAAAATATAGGCCCGTCCCGCTTCCAGATTCTTTCCGACAAATTCCAGCAGCACCTGCAATGTCTGATCCATGCTCTCCTGCCGCTGTGCCACACGGATGGCTTCATTCAACGCAGCCTCCATATTACGGTAATCTTCGGATTTGTGCCCTCTCTCATTCAGATTGCCGCAATCTATGGCGATTTCCATACGGTATTTTCTCCCGTCTTCTACCAGTGTGTCCTTGATATGAAGTTCTCTTCGCAGCAGCGGATTGTAATATTCCCATTCCTTAAAAAAACCCGGCTTTAACTGTTCATTATTACACATGCCACAGGGCAGAGAATTTCCCTGCAATATCTCATAACACTTTAACCCAATGATCTCTTCAAGACTTTGAAATCCATAGCTCTTCAGAGTCTTCTTGTTCATATATATCAATTCATGAGTCTCTGCATCTGCCACATATACATATTCACCCAGATTCTCGAAAAATTCCCATATTTTACTCATATACGCCAACCTGCTTCCGTATTCTTCCCCTCATTATAATTAATCAGTATACACTTGCAAACGCTTTACGGCAAGCCTGTTCTCTCAAAAATGTCTGTAATAATCTTACATCATCCGTGATCACACCGTCCGCCCCACAGTTTACGATCCGAAGCATGGCACCGGAAGTATTGGCTGTCCACCCGTATACCGACTTTCCGCAGTAATGAATGGCATCTACCATATCCACTGTAAGATTTCTCCCCTCGATACTATAGCTGTCGGCATAGTCCAGCTCATAATCCTCTTCTTCCAGATCATGGGCAATAAAAACTGTTGAAATCCCCGGTTCCAGCTCCTTCATTTTCTGCAGGATTCCCTTGTTCATGGAGCCTATAATACACTCATCCACCATATCATAATCCTGCAGCAGAGTCAGCACGCTTTCCTCCAGTGCATTCTCCTGTCCGGTATATTTCAGTTCGATCATCAGAGTGATCCTGCCTCTGGCACAGGCAAGCATTTCTTCCAGTGTCGGGATCTGTTCTCCCCGGTATGCTGCCGAAAAACCGCTGCCCACTTCCAGGGTTTTGAGAGCATCTGCCTCCGCATCCCATACGCAGATATCCTCTCCTGTGGTCCGTTTAAAATTACTGTCATGCATAACGATCAGGGTTCCGTCCGACAACTGCTGCACATCAATCTCTGCAATAGGCGCTCCATCCCGGATGGCCTGTTCCAGGGCCGCCACCGTGTTCTCCGGAGCTACTTTTGCCCCCGCCCGATGCGCTACCACAATCACAGGAGCGTCTTTACTTGCGGCCTGTACCTGCGGCAATACACCATATGTCAGAAAATAGAGGCAGAGAAGCATAACAATCGCTGTTTTTCTGATAATTTTCATCACATTGCCCTCCCATGAAAGTTATTTGTCAATTTTATTGTAACTATTGACTATAAACTCCATACAAGGAAAATGTTAACTTTTTGTAAATATTCAGAGCCACGTAAATATAACCGGAGGAACGTCGAATGCTTGCATTCGTAAGATCCTCTGGCTATATTTATGTGGCGAAGTAACCACATGAGCAAAAGGAAAGCATCGGAGATGCGATTTTGCGAATGGGGTTCTGAATATTACGACTATTCAGAGCCATGTAGCTTCAGGCAGGGTATTCGGCAGATGCTTGCATACGCAGGAATATCTGCCTGAAGTTATAGGGCGAATTATCGTTCTGAATCGTCGGTAAGCCCGGATAAGCGTACTCACTTCCGTAACATCACTACCAGCTCATGAGCCAGCAGTGGAAATGCTGCCAGTACATTCAATAGCAGCCATTCCTGTCCGGACAGATGGGAGGTTCCGAACGCTCCGATGAGAAACGGTACTTCCGTTACCGCAAACTGCAGCGCAAATCCAATAACACAGGCCAACACCATCAGCGGATTATCCCAGGGTCTCATGGCAAATACGGACTTCTGCATATCCCGCATTCCCACTGCATGATACAGCTGGCACATTCCCAGTACTGTAAAAGCATAGGTCTGGGATCGGGCAAGTATTTTTTCCCGGGACAGTAATTCACGAAGTCCCTCCACCCAGTCAGACAGATTCCAGGACAATTCTCCCCTGCCTGCCAGGATCCCACAGGGCAATACCAGAAATGCCGCCAGACCGATACCGGTGATCAGCGCTCCATAGAGTAAGGTACAGGCCATTCCGCCCCGGGCGAACAGACTCTCCGCTGCTTTTCTTGGAGGACAGCGCATCAGGCTTTTTCCGTCATTTTTATCCACTCCCAGTGCCAACGCCGGAAGGGAATCCGTGATCAGATTGATCCACAGTATATGACTGGATTTTAGAGGGGAAGCCAGCCCCAGAGCCACTGCTGCGAACATGGTCATCAGTTCCCCGAGATTGGAAGACAGTAAAAATATCACCGACTTGCGGATGTTTTCATAGACGCCTCTGCCTTCCTCGATTGCCTTTTCAATCGTTGCAAAATTATCATCCGTCAATATCATGTCCGCCGCCTGTTTAGCCACATCCACGCCGGTTCCCATGGCTACACCGATATCTGCTGCTTTCAGAGAAGGAGCATCGTTCACACCATCCCCTGTCATGGCCACAATCTCCCCATTCTGCTGCAGCCCCTTCACGATCCGTACCTTCTGGGCCGGAGTCACTCTGGCATAAACCCTGATATTCCTGATCCTCCTGGCAAAAGAAGCATCATCCAGATGATTCAGTTCTTCCCCTGTAATACACTGACTGCGATGCCCTGCAATCCCCAGCTGTCTGGCAATGGCATAGGCGGTATCCACATGATCCCCGGTGATCATTACTGTAGATACACCTGCACGGCGGAAAATCTCCACCGCTTCCTCCGCCTCCGGTCTGGCAGGATCACGCATCCCCACGATTCCCAGGAATGTCATACCTTCTTCCCCACACCCGGGAGTGTTTCCGCTCTGTGCTGCCGCCAGTGTCCGAAGCGCCAGGGAATTCATGAGTTCTACAACCTCACTGATCCTTTTTCTCTGTCCGGCTGTCATTGGCACACTTCTTCCGTCCTGTAAAATATGAGTGCAGTGCTGTACGATCACATCCGGTGCCCCCTTCGTATAGGCAATGCTTCCCTTATGCCCTCCGTTTTTCGGGATTCTGTGATAGGTCGTCATCATCTTCCGGTCCGAATCGAAAGGCTTTTCATCATAGCGGGGGTACTGCTTCTCCAGACGTTCTCTATGCATCCCCATCTTCTCTCCGAAGTCTAAGAGCGCCAGTTCCGTTGGATCTCCGATCCGTTGCTCTCCCTGCAGGGAAGCATCGTTGCACAACAGCATTCCCCGGAGCATCTCCTGTACGCATCGGGATTCTCCCCTGCCATTGCTGCCGGCAGCATCCTCCAGCACATCATACCACCAGCATTTTTCCACCGTGAGCCGGTTCTGGGTCAGTGTGCCGGTCTTATCCGAGCAGACCACGCTGACCGCTCCCAGAGTCTCAACGGAAGGCAGTCTGCGGATGATCGTATGTACTTTGACCATTCTGGTCACTGACAATGCCAGACAGATCGTCACCACTGCCGGCAGACCTTCCGGCACCGCAGCCACCGCCAGGGAAATCGCCACCAGCAGCATTTCCGGAATATTTCTGTGTTGAAATACCGCCAGCAGAAACAATGCCGCACATACTCCCAGCGATAAAATACTCAGAAGCTTTCCCATATCCCCCAGACGTTTCTGTAACGGTGTCATTTCCTCTTCCGCATCTGTGATCATGGAGGCGATCCTGCCGATCTCCGTGGCCATGCCCGTAGCTGTCACGATTCCTTCTCCGTGGCCATGGGTCACCACAGTAGACATATATACCATATTGACCCGTTCAGCCAATGGAATCTCGTGTCTGCAGTCTGCCAGAAACAGCGCATCTTTTTCCACAGGTACCGATTCTCCGGTCAGGGCGGATTCCTCTACCTGCAGATTGGAGCTTCTGGTCAGCCGTATATCCGCAGGTACCTGTGCCCCTGCCTCCAGGTCTACCAGATCGCCCGTCACCAGTTCCGCCGCCGGAATCTCCTGACGGATACCTTCCCTGATCACAATGGTCTGTGGACTGGTCAGCTTTTTCAACGCTTCCAGTGCCTTTCGGGCTTTTCCCTCCTGCAGCATGCCCACCAGGGCATTGACCACTACCACAGTGCCGATGATCACGGCATCACTGAGCTCCCCCAGAAAGACGGATACCACAGCTGCGATCAATAATATGTAGATCAGCGGGTCCTTTAACTGCTCCAGAAAAAGCTGTATTTTCGTCTTTTTTCTGGCAGCTTTCATTTCATTTCTGCCATTTTGCTGTAAACGACGAAAGGCCTCACCATCGGTAAGGCCCTTCACTGCGTCACTTTTCAGTTCATTTACGGTTTCCTGTATATTCTGTTTTTCGAACACGGCTGCCTCCAATGCTTGTTTCTATTAAGCATTGTATGTCATATCTTCAGAATTCATTACACCGAATCATCGTACATTTTAATCTCTTAACTGGAATGCTGCGGTCAGCTCGTTCATGTTGGTGGCCTGCGCAGACAATTCCTCACTGGTGGCAGAAGTTTCTTCTGCGGTCGCAGAGTTGTTCTGCACCACTGTGGATATCTGTTCAATGCCCTGTTCAATCTGCATCATGGCATCTGCCTGTGCCTTGGATTCTTCCATGGCTTTCTTGGACTCGTTGGCCAGATCCTCAATGCCTTCCACGACCTTCTGCAATGCTTCGGCTGTCTTGTCCGTGATCTGGTTGCCATGCTCAATCTCCTGCAGGGAAGTCTCAATCAATTCTCTGGTATGTACCGCAGACTGTGCACTGTCATCTGCCAGCTTACGAATCTGATCCGCAACCACTGCAAAGCCTCTTCCGGCCTCTCCTGCTCTGGCTGCCTCAATGGCTGCATTCAGGGACAACAGATTCGTCTGGGATGCGATGTCCTCAATCTCACCGATAATATCGCTGATCTGCCTGGAAGTATCGTTGATCCGCTGCATGGCATCCGTCAGACCCTTCATTTCCTCTCCGCTGTCCTTCGCCTGCTGCTGGTAATCCATAGCCTTCTGGTAAGAACCTCCCAGTGCCTTGGCATTCTTCTCCACGATCTCGGTTACATTCGTGATGGTAGCCTGCAGTTCCTCTACGGAACCGGCCTGGTCGGTAGCACCCTCCGCAAGTCCCTGGGCAGCATCTGCCATCTGGTTTGCCCCCAGAGATACCTGTCCCACTGCCGTCTTGATCTCATTAAGTGTCTCACTGAGCTTATGGTTCAGCTTACGGATAGATTCCAACAGTCCCTGGAAGTCTCCCACATAGGCTTCTGCGCAACCTGTAGTCAGTGCAAAATTGCCCTGTGACATCTCTCCCAAAAGATAATCCGCATCGCCAATCACTTTCTGCAGGTTACCGGATAATGCGGCGGTAGCCTCTGCCAGGATCTGTGTCTCATCCTGTGTCCGGATCACTGGTGCCGGAGTATGCAGATCGCCCTCAGCCAACAGACGTAATCTCTCGGTACACTTTGCCACCGGTTCACCGATCGCCTGACCGATCTTTTTTGCCCTGCGCACACTGAAACATAAAGCTGCAGCACCTATTGCTACACCAATGACAATACATACAACGGTAGAACCAAGGAAATCTGTCAGTGGTGCATTTACTGCCACGCTCCATCCATTGGTTCCTTCTATTGGTGCATAAGCCTGTATTGTGAAGGTTCCGCCTTTCATATAAGTGCCATATCCGGTTGCTCCGGTCATCATCTTCTGCTCTACCTTTGCAATTCCCCGCAAAGATCTGTCTGTCTGGGACAGTTCAATGTTGCTCTTCTGCTCCTGGGCAATCGCAGAATCACAGTGAGCAATGGTGATACCTGTTTCTCCCAACAGATAGCACTCGGAATTCTTACTGACAGAGACTGCCGCAGCAATATCATTTAAGAACTCCGGATCCGGCACAACGAATACCACGCCGACAATATCACCATTCTTATCTCCGTCTGCATATACGGGTGCGGAAATGATAACGCTGAGCTTACCGTCTGTCTTTGCAATCACGGGATCCGATACCACGACCTCTCCCTGCATGGATCTCTTAAAATAATCACGGTCACTATAATCGGTTCCGTCATAAGCACAGATACCGTTGGCGCCGATCAGCTTGCCTCTGACCATTCCATAAGCTTCCACACGCTGGTTGATATACTGCTGCTTCTGCTCCTGGGTAAATACTGGAGAAGACAGCTGATAGCTGCATCCGAGTTCGGATACGATCGTTGTTGTCACCCGTAGTTCCTCTTTGATACGGTCTGCAGAGATCTCTGCCACCACCAGCATATCGCCTTCCAGTGTTCTCATGGTACTGGACAGATTCAGGATCACGGTAAGGATGACCAACGGAATAATCGAGAACACTACCAGCCTGCTGATTGCCTTCTGCAGACGTTCCCGGATCGTCGTCATGCCGGGTGTCTGCCCCTTTGTGCCCTTCTGTGATGCTTTTGTACTCATATGTCCTCATTTCTGCGCTGCATTTTTATTATATGCTTTATTTTCCTGTACTCTGTGAAGTGACCACTTGTCCGGCAGCGCCCGGATATCCCATGCATTTCCTTCATTTTGGGACGGTGATCTTCTGCTGAGATACTTAATTTTATATGTTGATTTTATTTTACCATGATTCAGAAAAATTTTCTATCTTTTGAAGCCCAAAAAGAGAGTTAATATTCCGTTAAGAATATCAACTCTCTCCTGTCATTTATCTCTCTATCCCCTCATGATAAGAAATACCCTGTTAATAGCCGAACTCCTGGGCAAAATACAGCTTGCCATTGGTCTCATAGACCGCAATGCTGCAGGTGGTAAAATCGTCTGCCAGGATATTCGCTGCGTGTGTAGGAGAAGCCATCCAGGCATCTACTACACTCTGTGCGGAATCATAGCCCTTCGCCAGATTCTCGCCCCACATCAGTTCACTGTTCACTGTGTACCAGTCCTTACCGTTGGGTCTGGTATGGGAGAACTTGGAAGCTGCTTCGGTTGCTCTTACCATAGCGCAGGACTCCAGACCGTTGCTCCAGTTCAGTGTTGCCAGGCCGTTCTCTGCTCTCTTCGCGTTTACAATATCCAACGCATCGATAGCCATGGCACGAAGTTCATCTGCACGGGCCAGCTCAGCTTCACTCATACCGGCTTTTCTCACAGAACCCGCCAGTGCCACTGCCTCTTCATCGAACCAGACAGTTCCGTCATCCGTGGCAGGATCACGGCTTACAGAGGATAATTCTGTACTCTTGCCGCAGCCTGCAAGGCTCAGCACCATGATGACTGTCAGAACAAGACTCATCCATCTTTTTTTCATTTGTTCTACCTCTTCTTTCCTTGATTGTTTATAGTAAATATATGTTTATTCGTTATGATTGCTTTTTCTTAATAATAAGCCATGCTCCCAGCCCTGTCAAGGAAAGGGCAAAGCCCAGATTCCATGTATTGGAATCATCGCCGGTCCTGGGTCTTCTGGAAGCTCCCAGGACTGCTCTGTCCGCCAATGGTGTAGGATCATCGGTAATGCTTACAACCCGCTGACGTCTTACACCAAGCACCTGAGGTGTTACCGGGGTTGCCGGCTCAGACGGTGTACCGGGAGTATCCGGGGTATCGGAATCATCCGAATCGTCCGGAGTATCCGGGGGTGCGGTCGGAGTAGTGGTCGGCGTCGTGGGTGTGGTATCCGGTGTGCCTGTCGGCGTAGGCTCCGGAGTAGCACTGGGAGTAGGTTCCGGGCTGGTAGTCACGGGCGGAGTAACCTCCGGCTCTCTGGACAATTCAAACTGCATTCCGAAGCCGTATCTGGTCATCTGATAGCCGTTGTTGGCCAACACACCGTTAAGGTTAGTGGTGATCTTCACTTCTCCGTCCTTTAACAGGTCGGATACCAGAGTATCTGCATAGGAACCTTCCTGTCCGTTTTTCAGCATCCGGTCATACAGACCTTCACCGTCAAAAGTATATACATTATGATATGTCGTGTAATATAAAGCATCTGCTACTGCAGAACAGCTCTCCGCTACTGTGGTATCGGCGGTTCCGTTGGTCAGGATTGCCAGTTCCTCTGCCGTAAGTTCTGAAAAGCCGTAGACCTTATTTCCTTCTTCTCTGGAAGTATTGTTGAACCAGTCTAAGTAATACTGTGCCAGGCAGCTCCGCGTAACCTCTTCCGGCTTCATTTCTTCGCTGCCATATCCTTTTTTCAAAAGAGCCTCTCCGACAATCGCATCCGTAACCTTGCCTGCGGTGATTCCGAGATCCCGTAACGGAGCATTTAAAATACGGCGGGGCAATGTACAGAACGCTCCCACTTCACCGATCTCATAACCTTCAAAACCACTGGACAGAACCGTTACTTTCTCTCCTGCCTTAGGCGCCGCCGGGATCGTACCGATCGTGGCCTTTGCAGGATCATACTGATACTCCTTATTGCTCTCATTTACCAGCTTTATGTTGTAGTACAGGGTATCTCCGGGCTCTGCCGCATTTCCTCCTGCCACGGTACCGTTCAGATAACCGATGGCATCGGACAGATTGATTCTTACCTTGTCCGGGGCATTGCTGTGGATCGTAATGGTGATCGTTGCATCATAGGTCACCCTGCCGGTGCCGCTTTCCCAATGCTGTTCCAGTTCCGGAGTTGTAGTAATGGTAATACCTTCGGAAATATAATGGAACACTGCGCCGTTCTCATTCTGTTCAAAAGTTACCGTTCCCGTGGGATATTCATAATAATCTACTGCGGATACCCCGGGAATCCTGTAATCGTATCCGTCATAATTGATCCAGGTCTCTGTGGGTGTGGTCACATACCATACCGTGGCAATGGTGACTCCACTGAAGGACCGACCAGTGGTGAGCAACTGATCCATAAAACTTTCCGTTACATTTTCACCATACAAGACGCCGTTGTTGTCATTCACATACTGTTTTACATCCTCAAGGGTTTTTCCGCAGTTTTCTTTATAATAGGAAGTGCCTTCGCTGTCTCCACCGTAATAAACATAGTGTAACAAATCTGCGGGCTTGCAGTCAGAATATTTGTTTACATCTAATGCTACGAATCCAACGCACTGCCAGCTTGCTCCGTTACTTCCGGTTAACTTTCCTTCGGCATCTACACCTGTATTATCCACAGAAAGATATTTAAAGGTTTCAGCATCATCCAAAGTCATCTTATGACCTGCAAACAATGAAAAATCTCCGTTTGCCGGCTTGTAATTATTGGGCCATACGTTGGGGCTGGCTACCTGTCCTCCCACATATTTTGCCATGGTGCCTCCAGCAAGAATCACCGTTTTGATGGTGGGATAGGTTTTCTCTTTTACAGCAACAACGCTGTCGTTTCCGCTTACACTTGCCATTTCAACAACATCGTTCTGCTCATTCTGCGTTGCTTCTTCCGCCTGTACCGTAAATCCGGTGTTGGAGATGCTGCCGATCATCAGTGCCGCTACCAGAGTTTTTGCCAGTTTGGTCTGTATTACGTTTTTTAACTTCATTTCTGTTTCCCCTCAAAACCAGTATTTCTGTTTTTATTACTTCTTTTTACTCTCCTAATAAGGAAGACTGCGCCAAATGGAAAAAAGGACCAGAATTTGAAAAATTTTTCAAGATTCTGATCCTTTTATACTTTTACAGCTAAGATCGGCTGTCGTTCCGTTCCTGTTTAATGTTCTTTTCGCTTAAGAACAAGCCATGCTCCCAGACTCGTCAGGGAAAAGGCAAAGCCCAGATTCCAGGCATCGGAGTCATCGCTGGTCTGCGGTCGTCTGGATGCTCCGAGGACTGCTCTGTCCGCCAAGGGAACTGTCTCATCCTCGATGGTCACCATTCTGCGGCGTCTTGCACCAAGTACCTGCGGGGTATCCGGGATTCCACCGGCCGGTGTGCCGGGATCTGCCGGGGTACCGGGATCATTCGGGGTGCCGGGATCATCTGGTGTATCATCCGGAGTATCGGGTTCATCCGGGGTGTCAGGTGTTGCTGTTGGTGTTGCTGTTGGTGTAGGTTCCTCGGTTACTACCGGTACCGTCGGCGTAGGCGTAGGTTCCTCGGTTACTACCGGTGTCGGCGTAGGCTCCTCGGTTACTACCGGCGTAGGCGTAGGTTCCTCGGTTACTACCGGCGTAGGCGTAGGCTCCTCGGTTACTACCGGCGTAGGCGTAGGCTCCTCGGTTACTACCGGCGTAGGCGTAGGCTCCTCGGTTACTACCGGCGTAGGCGTAGGCTCCTCGGTTACTACCGGCGTAGGCGTAGGCTCCTCGGTTACTACCGGCGTAGGCGTAGGCTCCTCGGTTACTACCGGCGTAGGCG
>ERZ772954.980-NODE-980-length-24569-cov-7.734397_pt1 | contig 24569 bp, 20 predicted proteins | sample MGYA00580684_ERZ772954 | MGnify/ENA primary metagenome ERZ772954 (study PRJEB29015, sample SAMEA2737654) | human gut metagenome | biome: human gut; feature: human-associated habitat; material: faeces | place: China | collected 2012 ...
ACCTGTCATACAAATCAATAATTGAACAGTTGTATCTGAATTTTCCATTTGGCTGTCGCATGACAAAGGCCGGACTTTTGCAACCATCCTCGGTGCGCTGGATGAGTTGGGGTACGATGTCGCATGGCAAATCCTTAACAGCAAGGATTTCGGTGTCCCCCAATCCCGCAAGCGCGTGTATATTGTCGGATATCTTAGAGAAAGATGTGCCGGAGAAATACTATCTTTCACAGACGCAAATGCAGCGTCTCTTATCCAACTCCTTGGAGGCACAGAAGGCAATCGGGTCTATTCGGACGAGGGAGTCGGCATTACTCTCACAAGCAGTGCCGGAGGCTTCGGAGGAAAAACCGGACTCTACGATATAGCATTGCCTATCAAGGTGGATACGAAATCCGGCTTTCAGCTCGCACACCCCGGCGACAGCATAGACCTTGCCTACCCGACCATGAATACACGGCGAGGACGGGTCGGAGAAAAGATCGCCCATACCGTAACGCCCGGCAATACGCAGGGCTATTTTTTATCGATTTGAACGCCGGTGCAAAGCTCACCGAAACGGCTCGGTGCATTACTGCCCGACAGGACAGCGGCATCAGTAAGCGCAAGGGTGAACACTCCGCCGTGTTTATTGAGGATGAGCCGAGAGCCGTTGTGACGCCCGATAAGAAAACCATCCGTCAGCAAGGCCGTTGGATAAAAGAACCCAACGAGCCGATGTTCACCTTAACGGTGCAGGATCGGCACGGTATCCTCCGCTATGGTAGAGTGCGGAAGCTCACGCCGAGAGAATGCTGGCGCTTGCAGGGCTTTGCGGACGAGCAATTCGATAAGGCTACCGCCACGGGACTGAAAGACGGACGGCTCTACAAAATGGCAGGCAACGCCGTGAGCGTGCCTGTCGTTTCGGCTGTCGGTGCTGTTATCAAGAGGATATACCAAGAACAAATTCAGAAAGGATAAATGAGAATGATATATAATAAGAAAATCATGAGGCTTGAGCTGTCCGCCGAGAATCCCGTTCACGGCGGACATTATTATGCCGAATTACTGCTGCCTGCGGCGGACTATGAAATCAAAGACGCTATGCAGAGAACTCGTGCCGTCGGCAGAGAAAACACGGTTGAAGTCAGCATCCTTGAATGCGATATCCTGCCAGAGTTGCAGGACATCCGCTTGGACACTTTCAGTTTGGATGAGCTGAACTTCCTTGCCAAACGGCTTTCCTTTCTTCCCAATGAGGAACTGCCCGTGTTTTATGCCGTGACCGAGCAGATATTCAACGACGCAGACGAAAACCCCGTCAGCATCAAAGATCTCATCAACTGCACCTACAGCTTGGACACCGTTCCCGTTGCTCATAATGTGAGCAATCTTTCCGAGCTCGGTCGGTTTGCCTTCGAAAATAAACTGCTTTCCGACCTCGAAGGTATCCCCGAAAGTGCCGTTCCGTTTTTGAATGCAGAACAGATCGGCAGAGTGCAGCAGAAAAACGATAGCGGCGTGTTTGATGGCAGGCTGTATATCCCCACCGTGCATTATGACCGACCGGAGATATATGACGGCGTGACCTTGCCGGACGAGGAATCCTCCGACTTTGCCATTCGCCTGCTCGTATCGGGTACGCCGGAGCATATCAAGGTCGATCCCGTAGATAGGGCTATATGGCTTAACCTCCCAATGGCAAGCGACATACTCGCCAATTATGCTGCGGCTTTTAATGAAGCAGACATCGGCGATTGCGTATATTACGATTTTGAATCTGTAATTCCGCAGATTACTTCGGAGATGTTCGGCAGCATGAGGGATATTCAAACGCTCAATAAGCTTGCTGCAGAAATCAGCATCATGAGCGAAGCCGAACAGGTCAAATTCAAAGCTATTCTCGATGCCGAAAACATGGCAAGCATTCAGGACGTGCTGAATGCGGCACAAAACCTGTGGCGTTATGAATTTACTGCCGAACCCGACACTGCGGACACCTTCTTCAAGAAGTATATTTTTGAAAACACAAGCACGGAGTTCGACAGCAAGTGGCTTGAAAACCTGCTTCCGAGAAATGAAGCGGATAAATTGCTCGGTTGCCTCGGTGCGACGCTTACCGATTACGGCGTTATTTCCGCACGAAACGGACATCTTTTTGAGCCTGTGCCGTATGACGAGCCGGAGGCAAAGGAATTGAAAACGCAGGCTTTGACCGAGGAAAAGCTGGATGTCATCGAGGTGCTTGACCGCAGAGCGCTGTTCAGCAACGGACGGCTCATGCCCGAACAGATCCCCGAAGGCTTGTATGCCTATGACCTCCGCCACAGCGATGTCGGCGGCCGCTTCTGCTCCATTGAGCCGAAGGTCGGAGTCAACCACGGCGGCACTGTTCTGATGCGGGATATTCTCGATTTCGGCGAAAGCGGATATATCCCGCTGGATGAGGACACCGAGCCGAACTTTTTGGGCGATGAAATGACGCCGTCCGAATTCGCCGAGGAAGAAGTTCAGGACGAAACCTTACAGATGGGAGGTATGTAATATGAGCATCAGCACCGTAACCGTCGATGACCTTTACCGAATGAACGGCAAGGAAGGACTTGTTTTGCAGGGCTGCGGCGGCGATCCGCAGGAGTGGCTGGACGGCATCAACGATCTACTCACCGATGAGGGTATTCTGAAGAACGGCAGCAAATTCGAGAATATCTCCGTATTCCAAAACGGAAGCCTCACAAATATCCTCGTAGTCCTGCGGCGTTTTCAAAAGCGGATATCTGTCGCCTGCATTAACGGCTATGTAGTATTTTTCGTTTTCCATCTTCATCCCTCCGAAATCGCACAAGGTTTATTATATCGGCAGCAGGGTATTTTTTTCAAGAGGTTTTTCCGCCAAGGGGCAACTGCGCCTATACGCTGACAGGTGCCACCTGTCATGATGGAAGGAGAAAGTGAACTTACCCAACTGAAGAATAACTACAGCAGAAAGGAAAGACAAATAACTCTATCAAGGCAGAGTATAAGATGGAATCGGTTCGACTTGTGCAGGTCAAAGACCGCCCTTTTTTTCTGTTGTGGGGTAAAAAGTGTGGCTTTTGTGCAAAGCCTCGTAAGAAGCAGTTGAGAAATAGACGGATTTATGCTATAATTTAATTTGAAAAGTTATACCCAAGGGTAAGCAAAAACGAATGAAGGCGAAATGGGGCCTGTTTATGACCAAGCAGAAAAAAAATACTATCATAACAAGCGGCATCGCTGTACTTGCCGTGATACTGGCATATTGCTTCCGAATTGTGGGCAGGGGCAGCTTCTACCCGATGCTGTTTTCCTATCTGCGCAGCTTTATCTATATCGGATTGTTCGCCGCCTGGGGGCTCTCCATCCGTCAGCGGATCGTGCAAAAGCAGGTGTGCAGGTTTATGACGGTCACCGCAGTACTGCTCATCATATGGATGGTAGTCCGTTCGGCAAAGTATTTTATATTCTGGCAGCCGGATGCCGTCCGTTACCTGTGGTATCTGTTCTATCTGCCCATGCTGTTTGTGCCTATGCTGGCACTGCTGATTGCTATGTCATTGGGAAAGCCGGACGAATACAAATTCCCCAAGGGAATGTCGGTTCTGTGGATCATCTCCGGCGTATTGCTTCTGCTCGTGCTCACAAATGACCTGCACCAATTCGTATTTACCTTTCCGAAGGACGCCACCGTGTGGACAGACAAAAACAACGATTACTCGGTAGGTTACTTCATTAGTGTAGGCTGGCAGGTGCTGTGTGCCTTTGCCGCACTCGTAATTATGTTTTTCAAATGCCGCGTGCAAAAAGGAAGGCTCCACTTTCTTCCCATTGTTCCTATGCTACTGGCGATTGTTTACAGTGTACTTTACTATGCGGGTGCGGATTGGCTGCTCCACTTGTTCGGCGATATTGCCGCATTCCAAAGTGTGATGTATATTCTGACCTTTGAGTTTTGCATCGCCTGCGGATATATACATTCAAACAGCCGTTATGTGGACTTGTTTGCCTCCTCTGTCGGCACATCGGCAGAGATTACCGACAAGGACTTTACCGTTCGGTATGCAGCTGTAAACACTGCGCCTATCGCAAAGGAAACGATGAAAAAAGCCGAGCAAAGCCCGGTCACGATGGGAGACTTGACCATTCACACCATGCCCATTGACGGCGGCTATGCCGTATGGACAGAGGATGTGTCGGCTCTGCGTGACATCAAGGAGGACTCCGAGCTTCTTGCAGACGAGCTGGCCGACAGGAACGAAATACTCCATTATGAATACAAGCGTGAAGCCAAGCGCCGCAAGGTGGAGGAGCAAAACCGCCTGTATGATCTCCTGCGTTCCGCTACGCAGACGCAGATCGACCGCATTGCGGAGCTCACTAAGGAATACCGCCGAATCTCAAGCACCGATCCCGACAGCGCCAAAACGCTCCTTGCCGAGATTGCCGTGCTGTGCAGCTATATTAAACGCCGCAAGCATCTGACGCTCCTTACCGACCGAGATATTAAAATACCGGCAACGGAACTCCACCGTGCCTTCAATGAGTCCCTCCAAACGCTGAAGCTGTTGGGTGTCCGCAGCTCACTCTATGTGGACGAGTCTCTTTCCATGCTCTCCGGCAAAACGGCGACCGCTGTATTTGATTTTTATGAATCGGTTATTGAAGCCGACATTTTGAATTTAACAGGCATACAAGTAAGCCTCATAAAGACAGACGGCTTGCGCTTGTCACTGAATGTGTGCTGTAAAGCCGACCTTTCCGCTTTGGTAAGCGGAGACGGTATCCGCTGTGAAAAAGAGGATGACGAGGAATACCAGCGCCTTGTATTTGAAGCGAAAGAAGGTGACAGGAAATGAGTGCATTTTCTTCCCTTTCTGAATTTTGGCAGACTATACTGCCGTTTATCATGCTTGTGGAGATCGTCCTTGAAATCGGGCTGTTTATGTATCAGCTTCTCCGCAGCAATAAGCCGGTACGCAGCCTGCTGAGCCTGGCGGTTATGGCGGTGATGATCCCGCTGCTGTTCTCCGTTTCCCAGGCAGATCCCGATAATATCGGGGACGCATTTCTGCTGGGCGCACCGTGGCTGATATTTGCCACTGCCATTTTCCTTGCGGCAGTTCACTTTGCCATTGCTCTGCCGCGGGAATACCGCCGTAAAAAGAACGAGCTCTCGCCGTTCTCCATTAAGGAAGCAACCGATAAGCTGCCTATGGGCATCTGCTTTGCCGACCCGAACGGCAGGATCATCCTGCGCAACAACCGTATGCGCAGGCTCTCCTTTGCCCTTTGCGGCCACGAGCTGCAAATCAAAAGCGATATGGAAAATGCCCTGAGCGTGCCGGACAGATCCGTAACCGTCAAGGATGATTGCTACATCCTGCCCGACAAGACCGTCTGGCAGTTTCGCACACAAAATATCACCGTGGACAGCGATGACCGCTGGCAGCAGATAACGGCGCACAATGTAACCGAGCTGTATAACGGCTACCAAAAGCAAGAGGAAATAAATGAAGAACTGGCAGAAGTCAATCGAAAGCTCAGGAAGATGTACGCTCGCATGGAGGACGATGTCAAAGAAAAGGAAAGCCTTGACCTAAAGGTCTATATTCATGACACCATCGGGCGAAGCCTCCTGACCATCCGTGACATCATAGACAGCGGAGAGGATACCGAGCGAAAGCTTGAGGCGCTGCAAAATGCCATCGGTATGCTGGCAAGCAACCGTGTCACCTCTGTCAGCACAATGGACGAGGTAAAAAGAACCGCACAGCAGCTTGGCGTGGCTGTAAAAATCGATGGCTACCTGCCTCGTGATACCGCAGCCGAGGAGCTGACCGTTGCTGCCGCCAAGGAGTGCGTGACCAACTGCATCAAGCACGCAGACGGGAATGAGGTATATATCCGCATTGCCCAGCGCGGCGAACGCTATGATGTTACCATAACCAACAACGGCAAAATACCCACAGAGCCGATAAAGGAAGGCAGCGGCCTGTCAACGCTTCGCCGCAGTATTGAAAGCTCCGGCGGTGAAATGCATATTTCGCACAATCCACGCTTTGCTCTTCTGATTACGATTCCCGCAAAGGAGATCAGCCTATGATAAACACCATACTTGTAGAGGATGATTTATACATCCAAAAGCACTTTGTCGATCGTCTTGCAGCAGACGGCGAGTTTCATCTTGTCGGCGTTTTCCGTGATGCCTTTGAAGCGGAAAAGCACTGCGACGCCACCGTAAAGCTCGTCCTTATGGATGTGCAGACGCAGCATAAGCACTCCGGTCTTGCCGCCGCAGAGCGCATCAAAAAGGCTTTTCCGCAAATCAAAATCGTTGTGGCTACCTCGCTTGTCGATCCCGAAGTTTTGCAAAGAGCCAAAATAGGTGCTGCCGACAGCCTGTGGTATAAGGACCACGGCACAGAGGAGCTGATGAGTGTGGTAAAGCGCACCCTGGCAGGGGAAAAGGTCTTCCCCGATATCGCTCCGGCCGTTGAAATGGAGGGAACGATGTCCGATGCCTTCTCGCACCGGCAGTTATACATCTTACGCCTTTATATAAAGGGCTTTACCTATCAGGAAATTGCCGATAAGCTGGGCATTTCCAAAAACGGCGTTCGCTGGAACCTGGACGATATGGTGGAAAAGGGCGGCTTTGAAAGCAGAGAAGCACTGGTTGCAACCGCCATTGAAAACAAACTCATGGTAACCACCTTAAAAGACGAATAAGCAAAACTGAACCCCCTTGGCTGTACGGTCAAGGGGGTTTTCGCGCCCAAAAGGCAAAAATTTTTTGAAAAAATCGAGATTTTTCTTCTGTTACTGGCACAAGTGCCAGTGACAAGCGCCAAAAAATCCGTACAATAGATACTGTAAGATTAGGATTGTGCTTTTAGAAGGTGGTGATGAATGATGAAAAAAATCGTTCTGGACATTCAGAGCGATATTCATGCGCACACCATGGAGCGAATGCTGATGCAAAAATTGGACGATTGCCAGGTTGTAATCTCCGAGTCGCCGGACGCAACCGCCGAGTGGTGCAAAACGCATCGACCGGATGTGCTTTTAATGGAGGTCAAGGCGTATTCGCCATGGATGTTCAAAGAACGAATGGCGATCCGTGACAAGGTAAAACGGAACACGGAAAACTGTCGTGTCATTCTCTTTGTGGATGATGATACAGATGAAGATTTGACCGAAAAGGTACGGCAGGCAAAGCGTGAGGGTCTGATAGACGCTTTTCTCTTCGGTTCGGTATCCGAAAACTACTTTGCTTCGGTCATCGACAGTGTTTAAATCAGGCAACACAAAAAAGCATAAAAATCTTCAAAATAATTATGAGGGAGGAATAATAGTATGACAAAAACGAACAAACGAAGGCGCGTCGCCAGCGTCCTGTTGGCGCTTGTGATGCTGCTCTCATTGATGCCGAGTCAGGAACTTCATACCCATGCCTTTTGGGATGACTACGACACCGGCGGAGATTGCCCCAACTGCGACCACTACCACTGGGGTGAGAATTTGTGCGACTGCCAGTTCTGCACCATTGACTGCAACTACGATTGCTGGGTTGAGACCCATTGCAACGACTGCGGTGTGTGCCTGGGCGACACGCCCTACTGGTGCGAGGAGTGCTATAAATGCGCCGACTGCATGGAGGACACGCACTGCTCCACCTGCGGCAAATGCTACATTGGCGAGGATGACCAGCTGTGCGGCGAATGCTATAAGGGTCCCTGCTGCTCCATAACCATCTGCGACACCTGCGGATTCTGCGATGACTGCGCAAACGATGACAGCGACCCGATGCACTGCTCGCTTTGCAACAGCTGCTTCGGTTCGGTGGACGAGTGCGTGGACGACGATGATACCGGCGTCATCCACTGCATCGATTGCCACACGGCCTGCGAGCAGTGTGAGGAATGCCTGCTGAACCAGGAATCCTGCGAGGACTGCGGCCTGTGCCTTGAGTGCTGCCGAGATAACTCCGAGGGCGGCGGCTGCCCGGACGGCGAGACCTGCGTGGAAAGCCCCGAGTGGGACGAGCACATCTGTCAGGGCTGCGACGGCTGGGTCACAGATAAGGAGGACGAGGACGAGTTCTGCGAAACCTGCGAGATGTGCAAGGAGTGCTGCGAGGGCAACTCCGACTGCTCCGAGGGAATGTGCGCAATGGACACGGACTATGCGGATCACTTCTGTGAGGACTGCGGCCTGTGCTTCCACGACAGCGATCCCTGCGAGGACGGCTGCGATCAGCGCTGCAAGGACTGCTGCCGAGATGCCGTAAGCGCTATGGGCTGCGATCATGACGACTGGTGCTTCAGCGACTCTGATTTTGAGGATCATCTGAGGACGGAGCATGCCGGCGCCGGACATACCCACATAGCCTCCGCCACCTGGGCGGCTGACGGAACACAGCACTGGCACCCCTGCCGCTATTGTGACGATAAAAAGCTGAATGCCGCCAACCATGAATTTGACGCCAAGGGCGTGTGCAAGGTCTGTGGCTACATCAGCGGCAGTTCCATCGTCATCAACCGCCAGCCGAGGGGCGTCAAGTGTAAGACCTCTATCTACGATGATTATAACGAAGAGCCGGAAAACGGCCTGCTGTTCTATGAAAATAACCCGGTCACCTTCTCTGTCTCGGCAAAAAGCCTGAAGGGCGACGAGTTGACCTATCAGTGGTATCGGAAGGATAATGAGAATCCCACGGCGGCGCCCTACAAGCTGCCGGAGGGTAGGTTTTACACGGGTGTGACGACCTCCACACTGAAGATGCCGGTTTCCACCCAGGCCTGCCAGGAGGACTACTCCTACTTCTGCGTCATCGGCAGAAAGGGCGACCCTTCGGACACCATGAAAACGGCGGAGGCAAAGCTGACTGCCACCCATGCCTACAGCCACAAGCAGGCGGGTGTGCGTGTGCCCACGGAGGAGAACCCCATAAAAGTACACCCAAATATTATTTACTCCACATTCTGCGGAAGCAGAATGTTTCTTTTCTCCGTAAGCCCTTTGTCAAGGAACTTGTAAAAGATGTGAATCTGCCTGTCCTCGTCCTTGCTTTCGGGACGATCACCAATCACGATGTACTCGATAAGCTCCAAACAAGTCTCACGGGTAAGCTCCTGAATATCGACATACTTCTTGATATTTTCAATGTATCTGTCAATATCCTTTTCAGCCTGTTCAGCGGTTTCGCACTTTTCTTTCAGTACAGCGACTTTCTCTCTCAGCATCTTCTGCTCATCAAGATACTGATTCAGCATTTTCACGCAGAGTTCTTCGGGTACAGTACCGAGGAGCTTTTCTTCATAGGTCTTACTGATAAGCGTTTCGAGCTGTGCAAGCCTTTTCTCACCCTCATGGAGTTCCTTGCTGTTATGCTGGCTCTCCGCATCGGCAGTAGCCTGTCTGCGTTTTCTAACGGCTTCACGGAGTGCGTCCTCGTCCTCAACGGCAAGTCGTGCCTTTGCTCTAATATCGTCAACAACAATCTGTGAAATTACTCTTTCCAAAATGGAATGAGGAGTGCAGCCGTCCATTCCGCTTCTAACATAAGTACCACAGCGATAGCTGACAGTCTCATATGTTCCACGCTTCTTAGAGGTGTGCATGGTTCTGTTCATTTTCATCTTGTAACCGCAGTCTGGGCAGTACATAAATCCTGACAGCGGAAGAATCACGCCTTCTTTTGTTGTCTTGCCGATACTCACCGATGCGTCAACCTCTCTAACCTTGTCCCACAGCTCTCTTGAAATGATAGGTTCATGATTATTTTCAATCACTATCCATTCCGACCTGTCCTTGCGTATCTGCTTGTGATTTTTGTAGGATACCGTTGTCACTCTCTGCTGTGCGAGATTTCCGATATAAATCTCATTGTTAAGAATGCCACGCACCATACAATCATTCCACAGATGTGAAGTCACAAGGGGATTATCTTTGCCTTTAAGCTGATAACGATGATCCGAGGGAGTTGCGATGCCGTCCTTGTTAAGCTGTATAGCGATCTGCTTCGGACTTAACCCTCTTGCCCTCTGCTCAAATATACGTCTTACGATAACGGCGGCATCTTCATCAATCAAGGGCGTATGCTTTTCATCATCTGCCTTGATGTAACCATAAGAAGCTGAAGCCGCCAGATACTTGCCCTGCCGAGAATTTGCTGCCATGACACTGCGTACCTTCTTTGACGTGTTGGCGGCGTGCCATTCGTTGAATAAATTCATCACAGGCATAAGATCCATTGCCGAACTGTTTCTGTCAAGCGTGTCTACATTGTCGCTCAGGGCGATGAAGCGGATATTGAATGAAGGAAAAATGTAATCTATATACTGACCGACCTCGATATAATTTCTTCCGAAACGTGAAAGGTCTTTACAGAGGATAAGATTTATCTTTCCCGACTTTGCATCATCAAGAATCTGCTTGATACCTGGTCTATCGAAACTTGTTCCCGAATAGCCATCGTCCTCGCATATCTCGATAAGATTCCACCCCTCCTGCTTGCTGACATATTCCGTCAGCATCTTCTTCTGATTTTCAATCGAAAGGGATTCGCCCGCACGTTCGTCCTCCTGCGACAAACGCACATAGATCCCGACATTGTAAGTAGTTTGCTTTGCCATAATAACTCCTTTCCAATCAAAGCAAACCATATTCTATGATACAACTATTATAGCGCAGAAAACCGAATATGGCAAGTCTTTTTTCAAAACTTTTTAGTTCTTTTCGGTTTTCTGAAACGCTCTTTTGAAAGCAAGTTCATAAAGCACCTTATCAAGGTCTTTTTCACCCACGAAATGACTTGTCACAGCATAACGCTGACCGTCCACTTCGTACACGGCTTTGCTGGTCGGCTTATCTTTATATCTCTCATTCAGCTCAGCCAAAGTAAATCCTGTATCTTTTCTTGGCAAGTGTCTCCTTTCCGCCTGCGATTATCTATCTCTACACGCAATGGCTTTTTGTTGCAGGGGCGTTACGCCTGCACAGGTGCTGTACGGAACGGCAGAGCCGTCCCTTACACAGCAATCGTTTTGTTGTCGGAATATATGTTACTCCGAATAGGAATGATCTGTTTCTGAAAAGCTCATCTGCTTAGCGTACTTTTCGGAATAGCTTTCGTCCGAGCTGTTGTCAGCATCGGCAGAACTATCGTCAGCCAGCTCACCAATCTGCTCATAGGTCATACCGCTTGCTGTCAGCTTGCCGATCAGCGTATGCTCCGCAGTCACAGCATCGAGAAGTGCCTGTCCCTCCGCACCGCCGTAAAGCTGTGAGAGCTTATCGTAGGTGTAGAGCTTGCTATCAATGATGACCTTGCGCCTGCGCTCCTGCACAGCTTTGATAGACTTTTCGTAGCTGTCGAGCTTTGCCTGATTCTCCGCAAGAACAGCATCCGTAATGATAACAGCGGACTTCTCATCAACCTCGGTCTTAGCTTTCTTACTCATTCTCATCACCTCCCAATGTATTGGATTTAGGGATAATACCCTATGCTAATATTATAGCATTCTCGGACAGCAAAAGTCTATTCGCATTGCGCAAGAAGTTGAGTGCGCCATAAAACTTCTTCATTCGTGAAATTGTTATGGGGAATTTTGCAGAAAGCAGACCGAGCATTGCAAATCCGAGCCATATCACATTGACTGCATACTGCATAGGTCACCATTTCTGATTTATTCAATACGGAGAATTATTATCACGGAGCAACTATTTTTATAAAAATCATGCCCGTTTCCTGATTGAACGTGCTTGTATATATAGAGGGGGTTTTATCCGAGTGCCGCCGTGACCTATTCACATTCTGTATAGAAATATGCTGTTGAATTTAGGCACAAGGGAGAACCGTCATGAACAAAGTGTAAACTTTTCTGAAAAACAACGCCATTTTCTCAAAAACACCGGTAGAAAAGTGAAGGGCTTTGACGTTGTGACGATCACACGCACCCCTGCATATCATTTTCATCATAAAATTTTTCTGCGGTATACTTAACGAAGCGGTCAATAATTTGGTATTAACTTATGGGAGCATATTTCATAGGACTGCCGCCCAGACTGCGCAATAACTGCGCTGAGCCAGTTTACAATTTCAAGAGTGATGATATTGAGTGCATCACGCAGGAGCGTGAGCGAGTATGACCGCCGACCTAAGCGGCGGAGAGTTTAAGTCGCATAGCTCCAAATTCGCTGACGGAGCATCGAAAGCCTGAGTGATATGAAAATCCCACAGGCTGGAAAATAGCGCTACAGCGCAACAAAAATAACAAGCATTGTATTTTGCGCCGCACAGCGAGCGAAAATACCAAATGCTTGTTAGGGACACCCCAAGCCCCGAAACGACCGCACAGCGGTCAAGAAAATCGGCTAACGCCGAAATACAAACAAAGGAGACACCACTATGAAAACCGAGAAAAAGAAGCGTGGAAGACCGCCCAAACACAAGGCTATGGAGTTTGAGGGTATGACCTACGAGGGAGCAATCAATCACGCACTTGACAAAGAGGTCAGAGCCGACCTTGACAAGTGCCTTGCCGACAAGGACGAGAGCCAGCTTACCGACGATGAACGCAAGTACCTGAAACGCAAGAAGGAGAAGAAGTCCTACACCCTCAATGTTCGTTTCACCGAATCGGAAATGCAGGACATTCTTTCCAAGTGTGAGCAGTACGGTTACAAGAACAAGACCGAGTATATCCGTGATTGTGTTCGGGCGAGGGTTGATCTCACGCCCGACCGTTCCGAAATTGCCGAGTGTAACCGTCTGATGAAACGCATCGGAGCAAACATCAACCAGATACTTGTCCGACTTTACAGCACAGGTCACATCTATGCCGAGGATATTACCGAGATAAAGAAAGGGGTAAACGAAATTTGGCATACACTTCTATCCATACGATCAGGGCAACAGTCAGCGCAGCGATCGCTTACATCACAAGAGATGATAAGACCATCGACGGTTTATATGTCAACTCTTATGCTTGCCGAGCCGATAGCGCAGGAGCAAGCGAGGACTTCCGAGCCGTCCGAAACACAGGAACAGGACGCACCCAAATCCTTGCCTACCACATGATACAGAGCTTTGCCCCCGGTGAAGTCACGCCCGAACAAGCTATGCAGATCGGAGAGGAGCTGTGCGACCGTTATCTGAAAGGCGATTATCAGTATGTCATTGCTGTTCATCATGACAAGTCGCACCTGCATTGCCACATCATTTTCAACAACACAAATCTGTATAACGGTCTGAGCTTTACCACCGAGCATAATCAAGGCAGAAAGTCTGAAAGAGCGTGGGCAGAGTTGCGTGAGATTTCGGACGAGATATGTGCTGAACACGGTATATCTGTTATCTCCGAGCCTGAAAAGGGACATGGGGTATCTCACTTTGAGAGGAATATGCAGAAAGAGGGCAAGTCGTGGAAAGATAAGCTCCGTGTCAGGATTGCGGAGGTCATGCTTTACAGCCGTGACTTCAAGGATTTTCTTGAAAAATGTTCGGAGTGCAGTATCGAATATGTTTACAAGCCAAGCAATAAGGTCAAGCTGAAATTCCGTTTATCAGGTGACGGTCAACAGAAGTTTACAAGAGCCGACACCCTGGGCGCAGACTTCACCCCCGAACGCATAGCCGAGCAGATAGCGGAGATACAGGAAAAGCTGTCAGCGGCGAATGTCACTCCCGATATGCTTATCGAAGCGCCGAAGCCTGTTGTTCCAAAGACCGAGCCGAAGCCGACACAGACAGTCACCGCACCGACAAAGCCGAAACAATCTGCCGAGCCTGAAACTATCACCGAAACAAGTGAAACCGCAAAGAGAAAAGCTGCTGCGGAACAGGTGGAGAAGTTCTTTGCAGCCCGACGAGCAAGACGGCAGGCACAGCTTGATATGCTTAACGCAACTGCTATCAATCCGAAGCCTGAACCGTCTGCCCGGACACCACAGCCCACACCTACGGAGAGTAAAGCACCTGAAAAGAAAGAAGATCCGTGGAAAGCTATCAGAGGTATGGGCAGAGCAAACGAAATCATCGCAGACCTTGAAGCTGGTGGCGTTATGTCATTCAGCGAGCTGTCTGGATTCTTCTTCAATACACCTCACTCCGATGACCACACAACTGAGCGTGCCGATCTGAAAAAGAAGTTTACAGCTATCGACACGCTCATTGCAAAGATGAAGCACCGTGACGAGCTGGAGCCTGTTTACAAGGAGTATCAGGGCAAATCGGGCTGGTCGCAGAGCCGTTTCAAGAAGAAAAATGCCGCCACTATCGAGGACTACGAGCAGACGGTCAAGTACATCAAGGAGCATATCAAGAAGTATGCTGTTGACGGCAAACCGCCGACGATGCTTGACCTTTTGGAGAAGTCCAACAAGCTGAAATCGAAGTGGAACAGGCTTAATGTCGAGCATACCGCATTCCTCACCAAGCGTGAAACGGCGAAGAAGTACACCCGACAGGTGCGCCAGTACATCAACGAACAGCAGATGAAGCGTGAGCGTGAGAAAAGCCGTCAGAGGACACAGGCTAAACATAGAAATAAAAATACACTTGAATAAAGAAAGGAAACAACAACTATGAGCAAAATAGGTTATATCCGTGTTTCTACGGAGCATCAGGAAACAGCGAGACAGCAGGAGATCATGTGCAGTTATCAGGTTGACCGCATCTTCTCCGAGAAGCTGTCAGGAGCGAACACCGACCGCCCTCAGCTCAGGGCAATGCTTGACTATGTGCGTGAGGGTGACACCCTCTACATCGAGAGTATCAGCCGTCTGGGACGCTCCACAAAGGACTTGCTGAACATCATCGACACCCTCACAGACAAGGGAGTAACGCTCATCAGCCACAAGGAGAAAATTGACACCGACACTCCTGCGGGCAAATTTATGCTCACCGTGTTCGCTGCACTCTCACAGTTGGAGCGTGAGCAGCTCAAACAGCGACAGCGTGAGGGCATCGAGATCGCTAAGGCTCAGGGCAAGTACACCGGGCGAAAGCCTATCCCCACCGACTGGACGAGGTTCGGTCAGCTCTATGGGGAATGGAGAGCCAAGCACATCACGGGCAGGGACTTTATGCGGAGAATGAATATGTCAGCAAATACTTTCTACCGCCGTGTGCGTGAGTATGAACTCCGTCACGGCATCACCGAGCCGACCTCAGCTTGACCGTCAGGCGAACGGAAATGCCACACATCACTATCCGAGCCTGCGGAGCGGAATTCTAACCGCTGAAAAGAAAAAGCCCTCAGAAACGCTTACAAGAGCATTTCCGAGGGCTTGCGGTTATTCAGTTCCAATAGAGTTTGTGCCTGTTGTGGTGTGCCCCACAATGCCTATTCAGACTTGTGTGGAACGAAAAATATAGTATTTGGCAATAAAACAAGATAACAATAAATTTATAGTTTAGTTAACTACATAGACATTTCCCTTTATGGCGATTTCGTTTATTATGGCACTACGGTTCAAATCTTTTTGGGACAATAAAACAATACCTATAATATTAATATCAGATTGCTTAATAGTATCTTTACCTGTATTAATACCGTTTCTTATGTTTTCAAATTCGTCTTCCAAATAAGCGTGTTTATCATTTATTATATTAACAAACTTATCTAATGGTGAAATGAGCTTTTCGCCAGCATAGAACAACGGGATACCATACACTCCTCTTTCGTCATTTTGAGGATTTTGAATCGTTGGTAGTGTTGAATCAGAATCATTGTAAGTATCGACCCAAAGCCATGTCACTGTTCCGTATTCACTATATTCATCTATTACAGATGATATATCTGATGAATTGATTGCATTCTTGAATGATACATATATTTTGCCTTCGCCAAGGATTGTTGAAACATCATTATCTTCTTCTGGCGTGGGGAGAAAAAAACGTTGATATTGAGAAGAATCATTTTCTTTAATAAGACAATTAGGAAAGTCTGTATTTGCGTTTACTCCGCTTGTGCCTGTCAATAAGCCGATTTTTTCAAATATGAATTTCTGATCAAGACTCACTTTTAATCTGAATGTAAATTTGTTAGTGTATTCTGTTGTGCTAAAAGGATAACTAAGAATAGAGTATTGATATTCATTACTGCTCTTTTGCTTGATGTCAAGCTCATTTCCATTTGGACAGCTTATATAATAATAATCTTGTATATCTTTATTCATTTGAGTCATCATTTTATCTCTGTTGTGATACTTAGATAAAACAAAAGTGCCTGCCGTAACTAATAATGATATAATTATAATTATAATTGTTTTTTTCATTGCTTCAACCTCTACTTCAAGGCTGGACACCGCTTATAAGCTGTTCATTATAAAAAACAATTATTTTATCATTTGGCAATAGCTGTTCTGTTCCCATTGAATAATCATTCGATGTATCCCAATTAGACCAATCTGCTGCATTTAGTCTAAAATGGATTACAAACTGTTTATTAGGTTGAAGTTCAACATCGGTATTAAATTTGATTTTTGCATATGTATTTCCGTAATCGTCATTAACAAATTCACAAACCGAAGTATTACCTAAGTATTGATTATCTACAGCAAGCCAGTCGCAATGGTATTCAAGGTTTTCTTTATTGTCTGCATTAAATACATAATTTATAGTTATATCACTCATTTTTAAAGGCTTGTCAGAGTTGTTAGTTATAACTATATTGGGATTTATAGTATTTGAGTTACTAATACCTGCATTGCAAGATTCTACTGTTATTTCAGGTGATTTCTCATCATCTTGAATTACCCCTGGATTGATAGTTGGCGTAACAGTTGTATCTATTTCACCATCATTATCAAGATCAATGTTAATAAAAAATGAACCATCTGATAAATTTAAGAATAATACAGATCCACTATTCACAGAGATATTGGTATACAAATAGATGTTTCCATCAATATTGCACATAATATCAGTGTTTTGATCAGCAAGTGAATTGATTTTACAATCATAATTATCATCAGCAAATTGAGCCAGTAAAATCGGATTGCCAACTGATGTTAAAGGGTCAAATTTAAAATTATTCCCTTCATGAACCTCTGAATTTGTGTAATAATATGAACAGGTTTCGTTTGAAAAGAATAAATCAAAATAACCTGAAATAGCAAGCTTATTTGAAAGTGTCTTGGTTTCTTCTATGGCATTAGATGTAAGATTGTTATTTGCCATTTTTGTTCTCATGGGCAGCTTCATAAATGATTTTGTATCTTTTATGTTTTTTAATATCTCATCTATGCATTCCTGACTCTGTATTAACCCCATATGATCTTGATCAAAGATTTTTATATCCAAAAGATCGTGATTAAAATTCATTGTTGCACTTTCAATTGGAACTACACTATCGCCAATACCATATTCTGGAACGAATTGCAATCCTCTATCGCCAGGACAATGTTGAATAGTTGAAATGGTATTTCTATTACTTCCTACTAATGCTATTCTTTTCAGATTATTAGTATTGTTTTGGGATATTTTTATGCGGCTATGGTTATATTTTCCATCTATCCAAAGATAATTATTATAATCATCAGAAATCAGCTCATCAAATTCGTCAAATGTAAAATACGTAAAATTGCCGTTATCTATAAAATAATCATACCAATGATCATAAGTTCGTTTATATGAATATATCCACTGCCAGTCATCTGTATAATCTTTATTTGGCAACAAATCATAACAACTGCCTAAATTCACCAAAACACTTGGAAGTTCAAATGAAGTAAATAATGATTCTGCTACCCCGAGTCCTCCTATGATATATGATAAATCACCAGTGCTTAAAACGCAAAGCATCGTTGGCGCACCCCAAAATGGTGTTCCGGCAGTTATTTGTTTAGAAATATTATCAGCACCATATTCCGAAATGTATTTTTCTGTAACAATACCACCCATACTATGTGCAACAAAAACTACCTCATTATAATCACTAATAAGATCATGAAGATTATTAGCCGTTATTTGCGCTCCCATTCTCCAATCATACGGGAAAAATAAGATATCATACTTATCAGAAATATCAGTATCATTATTTAGTGATTCAATTATTCCTTTATAAGTATCATCATATCCATAATTATTAACAGGATATAATTCAATATTACTATTACCGTAGTAATCGCATTTGAGCGACTGGAACGCATTGTGAATTTTTTTAACATCATCAAAGTTACTTGGCTGTTCAATCCAAGATCCCCATACACTTTCATTATTTGATGTTTTTGCAAGATCTATTCCCATTATTCCCGGTACTACTACAACGGCTCTTTTCAATTTAGGAATTGTTATGTTTTTGGTTATTCGCTTTACTTCTGTATCACCGGTCTTGGCAACTTTGTATGATAATTCAAAATCCAATTTTGCATTTATATCAGAATTATGTTTTGAATCTGTTGGAACTATAAATTTCAAAGGAATTGAATAGCTTTTACTTGGCTTTATTACCGAATAATTGTGTGTAAGTGAGGTTCCATACTTTGGTTCAAGGTTATCAGCAGTGATTTTTATCGATACATCTGTCGCATCGCCATCTCCAATATTATCCAAATATACATTTGCATTTATATCATCATAATTAAAATTGGAAATACTAACCTTATTATCAGCGTATACACTTAATGCTAACGGAGGAATTAAATTCTGTTCTAACTCACTCAATCCATAATAGGTAACAAATTCTCGTGTTTCACCACTGGTGAAAGTATCTTTGTTCCATGTGATGGATACTGCACTATCTCCATTAGATCGTCCTGGCTGAGTCACATAATCCCATAGCGTACTTGTTACATTTCCCCAATTAGTAAATTGTACTTTATCAGGTTTTCTGTCTCCCGATTTGTAGAATGTACCTTGTGCTACTACACCGGGATTAGTTGCGGAATCAAAGGCTTGCCATATTTGCGGAATATTAGAACCTGAATATACGGTTTCAGTTGTTACATCAGATCCGTTTACTCTGAATGGCGCAGCATCATTACCACCGAGCATAGTGTCCATCATAATTCTTATGCCCACTTGTTTGGCGTATTCTGTATCATTTTTGACGATATACTTAATCTTAACAACATCATCTCGTCCAGTCGCCGAATTCTCAATAATAGATAGTTCTTGTGTGACATCAACACCATCATAAGAAGCTTTGGAAACACTTTTAGAACCATCAGCATCATAAGTTACATTTGATGATGTAAACTCATTTATGCTTTCACCAACAACAATTGTTGTTTTTGATGTTCCTCCACCCGGATGACCGAAAAGCATCTTTTTATTATCATCAGTTGAACTGTTAGGGTTTCCTCCTATTGTACCAATAGTATAGTGACCATTACTTGCAGTGTTGAACTCAATGTAGTCATTTGCTATTAAAGTATTATTTTTGAGAATACTTTTAAGCATTCTATTTTGGGGAACACTTACAGCAGAACTTGCCAGATTTGATTTCCATTCTTGGTACTCTTCACCATTAGGATCTAACGTTGAGTAATATTGATATTCGTCAACATAATCATCGGCAAAAGCAGGTAAACTCGTAAGCATAGTTGTAGATAACGCAATACAGCTAAGACCTGCCACGATACGTTTCAAAATCTTATTCTTAACCATTTCATACCACCTTTCTGCAACACACAGTGGCCAATTATTTCTTGTTTACATAGTTTCTCAGCTCTTCTGGCTCTACAGGTTGTGCGAACCAATGGAAGCAAGCACTCGGAACTGATGTGGTAGCTACCACCAGCGCAAGAGCCGCCAGTGCCGTAGAAGCCTTCTTTGCTATGCTCATCAGCTTTTTCATTACAAATCCCTCCTTTCAAACAGTTCAGATAAGTCAGGCTCTTTCGGTTGATAAAACGTAATACCGCAAACGCTGCCATTTGAGATATACAGCACCAGCCTTACAAGAGCAAGAATTACAATCGCCAAAATACTCCGTTTTTCTCTTTCCTTATCATCGTTTACTGTTATCACCCCGATTCAAAAAGTGACCGAGCAGTGCCATGATTGCTGACAGCAGCATTCCGCTTGATACATAAAGGCTTAGTTTTTGATATTGGAATACAAGCAGTGCAATCGTGACAACGGATAGGGTAACAGCTAAGATGCAGCTTCTTTTCCTTAGCTTGACACTCTTTTCCTCTGACATCGGTTTATTCGGATGCGGAACGGGAGCAATACATAGAATGATTGGTAATGCTATCATTATGAAACTGATGCTGAATATTGGCGTAATATGTCCGCTTACATTGCAAATGCCGTAAGAGAAAACCATCATCACCATGACAAGCGTGAACATACAACTAAGATGACTGTTAGCGTGAAACCCACCTACAAACTGTCTCAACCCCATAAATACGGCTATGAATACAACAACCGCAGGCAGCGTATGGGAAAACAGAGCAATCAGCAGGACGATAATGGTATTCAGCACATCAGAGATCAGCAGCTCCATTCCATATGCGTAGATCACCTCTTTGGATTCTTCCGTTATGTTCTGAACCACAAAAAAGTGTGCTATGCTTTTTGCAAGTTTTGAAATCATTTCTGAATCACTTCCTGCAAAAATCATAACACAAGTTGCAAATTTTTTCAATAGGTTTTGAGAAAAAAGGTCTCAAAGTGTCCCCAAATGTCGTCTTCTTGTCCCGAAATGCAAATAGTTAAATTTGTAAACAATTACGAACCATAATGTTCAGCTTAAAAATTCCGTCATCATAATCGAAACTTACTAACCCACCCAATCTATCAACGGAGGATTTGATACTGTTTATCCCTATGCCGTGAAGCCCTTGTTCTTTCTTTGTTGATGTTAAAACAGATGTATCTACCTTATCTGATGTATTTGTAATGACAATAAATAGCTTCTCTCGTTCTTCCATTAGGCTTATCCAAATATGCTTATGTGATACACCAGCTCTCTGGCAACCTTCTATTGCATTGTCAAGAGCGTTTCCGATGATACGGCACAACTCCAATTCGTCTGCCTTGATATTTGTTATGATATTGACCTTGCAAATAAACTCTATACCGTATGTCTGAGCAAGAGAACCCTTGATGTTCACAATAGAATCGACGGCATTATTACCAGTATAGCAGAGTCTGTTAGCAAGCCTTACAAATGAGCTTAGCTTGACAAGATATTCCTTAGCAGAATCAGTATCATTGTTTTCCAACATATCATTCAGAACTAAAAATTGATTTTCAATATCGTGTTTAAACTCTCGTACTTGCTTGTATGACAGGGTAAGCAGCTTATAGTTTTCCTGTTCCTGTTGCTTTATTGTTTCAAGGTATTTTAACTTTATCTTATCTTCAAAACTTTCAAAGAAATTAAACATAGCAAGGTTTATAAAGATAATTCCTGCAAGAGAAACGCCCAAAGAAACATAACTATAAGTGTTGCTGCCAACAAATCCATCAAGCATTGTTTGTAAAAGAAAAATACTTATGATTGGAATAACTATTATCAATATCCAATATTTTATCGGCAGTTCACGAATTTTTTTGTTTATTATGCGGTGCATCAATCCTATAAGCCATAAATAAATTATATTTGTGCCTACCATTCCGAGATAACGTCCTAAACCAGACTCTAAGAATTCATCTGGTGTTCCCATATTAGCAATGCAAAGTAATCCAATCACAATAGGTTCAGATATAGATATAATCAGTAAAAACAATATGTTCCAAAATATTTTATGACGGATTGAATCATCATAACAAATAAAGGACATGGAGCTAATAAGAATAATGGTTGTAATCAGATACACTAAAATATTATCTGTCAACAAAACTGTCGCTGACAGTATTACAGTAGAAAGAAGATACGACAGATAAAGAACTGCTTTATTAACTTTTGCCTTACTCAACAAGGAAAAGTATAAGAATACCAACATCATTTCAATTGCTACATTGACAATCTCAATGATATTTTCAATCAATACGGGCAACTCGATCATCTCCCTGTTGCATAGTTAAGATAGCGAGCAACTATCTCATCTTTATATGTTTTGCCTATGGGGATTTTTCTGCCGTTGCTTAGAATAATATCGTACTTGGTAATATTCTGTATATGGTCAAGATTTACAAGTATTCCACGGTTTATAATAGCGAAATTGTACTTTAACAACTCGCCACACACAGTTGAAAAATCGCCGCCGTACTCCAATTCACCATTAACTGTGAATAGTGATACCTTTCTTCTATGTCCCTCAAAGTAAAGAATATCTGTCAGCCTGAACTTGAATGACAGATTTTTATTATTGAAAGTGAAAGTTCTAAATCGCTGCTGGCACTCAGCAATGATAGAATTTAGCTGTTTGGTATATACATAGTCTGGCTGATTTTTCAATATATAGCGAAACGCTCCCACATCGTAGCCCTTAACGGCAAATTCGGCATAATTCGTCAGGAAAGAAATAATAACTGAACCATCTATCTGTCTGATTCTTTCAGCGGTCTGCAATCCGGTCAGATCGGGCATTTCAACATCGAGTATGATGACTTCATACATTCCCTTGACATAGAAACTCAATAAGTCTCTCCCGCTTGTAAATTCGTGTATTTCGCAGTCGGGGAGTTTCATTTCTCTTAATCTGTTATGAAGTTGTTTTAAGAATACAGGTTCATCATCAACGATAGCAATATTCATAGCAATCACCTCACAATTGGTCATGCTTTATGTATCAGTTATCATTATACCACATCGGAGAGATTATTTCAAGAGAAAAAATAGCTATGCCTCCATTAATAGTTTCGGAGACATAGCCTCATGTTGCGTTATTTTATATTCATCGAATATGGTCTATTGCCTGATTTAAGAGTGGGTGTACTTATAAGTGCTTCACAGAAGACAGCGAGAGAACGCCGAAATACAATGTCACTTGGGTCGATAAGCATGGGGTTACCCATGACGGTGTCGTGGGCGGCGACCCGAAATGCGACGGCCACAAGCTCCCGTGCCTGTTTGAAGCAGGCTATTACGAACCGCATTATATGACCACCGGCTCCAAGGAGCGCATCTTCCCGCATACCTTTGTGCTTGACAGTAGCTATGACGCAGTGGGCGGCGGCAGAGTCGATGTGCTCAGATGTTCCGTCTGCGACTATACCGTTCCAGTGAAGAGCCATGTCCATGATTACGGCTGGAACTGGGACTGCACCGGATTCGGCAGTATCTATGAGTATACCTTCAACATCGGCGGCTCGACCAAGACGGTGGAGCAGCTCATCCTTGAGTCCGGCTATGCCCACCCCGAAAAGTGCAAGGTTTCCGGCTGCGAGGAGTTCATCATGGTTCCCCATAGCTGGGGCCGCTGGAATGTGGTCAAAAACCCTGATACCGAGGGCGATAAAGGCGGCATGGAAGCTGAATGCAGCGTCTGCGAATACAAAAAGGCGGAAGGAATTGACGGCGATTGGACAAAGGACACCGCCCTTGTGACGGTGAAAAACGGTCGGGCAACCCGTATGATCGTCAAGCCAGGCGACAAGATCAGGCTTTATCCCGAGGAGAGAACCGGTCAGAAAGCCATCGGCTGGAAGGTGGAGTATCGCCGCGAATACAATGAGTATGACATCATACCTGTTACTAGAAATTGGAATACCAATGAGGCGAAGACCCTGTTCAAGCTGGTGACCAACGGCTCCGCCCTTGAGTGGGGCTGCACGATCCCAGAGTTCAGCGCCATGGGTGCCCCCGGCGGCGGCAGTTTCTTCTTTGAGCCTGTCTATGCAGGCTGTGACCACAGCGGAGGCACAACGCTGCTCAACGCGAAGGAGCAGATCTGCGACCGTAAGGGCTATACCGGCGACACCGCCTGTGCAGACTGCGGCCATGTCATCAGTGCCGGTTCGGACATCTACCCACCTGCAAACGCCGGTCATACCGGTCCACTGCAGCCGCTGTACTACTACGGCACGGCCAACTCGGCAACCACAGACGCGAGCCATGGCGGCAAACGCTATAACGCCAAATCGGGCGACTGCCGACACCGCGCCTATGAGGGCGACTACCGCTGCACGGCTTGCGGCGGCACCGTAAAGGGCGAGACCGGCGACTTCAGGCATAGCGGTCCCCTTGAACTGCGGGATGTAAGAACAGCGACCTGTACAGAGAGGGGCTATTCCGGCAACCAGTACTGCACATCGTGCGACAGGATCGCGCATAAGGGCGTCTCAACCCCGTCCCTCCACGAAATTGCCGATAACTGCAAGCTGATCAATGAGGTTAAGCCAGGATGCACCACCTCAGGCTATAGCGGCGACCAGCAGTGCACAGCCGGCTGCGGACAGATTATCCGCTACGGTCATGTCGTTAATAAGCTCAGCCACGACTGGGACGGCGGCAAACCCGCAAAGCAGGGCAAGAGCGAAGGAATTCTCTACACCTGCCAGCGTGCCGACTGCGGCGAAACAAGGTTCGTCAGAAGCTCCGCCGCGACCGAGTTCACGGTCACGGTCATCAAGGGCACGGCCTCCGTTGCCGCAGGAACACTCATCACAGACAAGATCGCGCAGAACACCGTTGTGACCGTTACGGCGGACGCACCGGAGGCAG
>ERZ772954.993-NODE-993-length-24362-cov-11.395277_pt1 | contig 24362 bp, 17 predicted proteins | sample MGYA00580684_ERZ772954 | MGnify/ENA primary metagenome ERZ772954 (study PRJEB29015, sample SAMEA2737654) | human gut metagenome | biome: human gut; feature: human-associated habitat; material: faeces | place: China | collected 2012 ...
GCGCTTTCGGCAGCACCAGAATTGCTGTTTGGGCAATTCTGTACTTGCGCTTTTGGCAAGCCGGAGGAAAAGTCCTTGACGTAGATCAGGCTAGGTCTGCCCAAACCACGGCGTTTGCGCTCGATGAGGTCGATGTCCTCCAACTCCCGGAACAGTTTGACCGCCTTGTGTTCGGCACAGCAGAGGGATTCCTGCACTTCCCGGACGGTGTAGATGATATACACCCGCCCTTGCTCGTCCAACCAGCCGTTCTTTGCGGACAGGCTCATGCGGTCCAGCAGGATGCCGTACAGTGTCCGGGCATCCGTGGAGATCTGCCGGAAGCGGTGGTCTTGGAACAGTGCTTTCGGGATACGGAAGTAGGAGAACAACTCGCCCGACTGACCATAGAAGTAGTCGTAGCTCATAGTATTAACGGATCATCAACTCACGGTCTGCGGCACCTTTCATATACATAGCTTCTGCGATGTCACATTCTGCCAGTATGACTGCGGATTCCAAATCAAGGTACTTGCGTTTCTGCTCATCGTTCAGCATCTGAAAGAACTCCCGTTCGATTGCGTCACGCTTACTTGCTGCCGGTTGGTAGCGCGGTGTTTTCAGCAGTTCCTCCCATTCAGGCTGTACGGCTTTGTTAAAATAGTTCAGCATAAAGTCTTTATCCATAGGCATCCTCCTTTTTGATTGTGAATCATCTAATTTTGTGATTTCTTCGAGTACGGATGAGTTATCGACTTCAAAGAGCAGCAGTCCAAGAAGGTAATTACAGCTATTCCATTGAAAATGAAACTGTGGTATAATGCTTAAAAAGAGCTTACGAAGCCATTGAAAATGTGACACAAAACACTAAAGGTGAACTTATGAACCATACAATTCATATAAAGAAGTTAGGACCAATCAATGAATGCACATTAGAAATAAAACAATTCAATGTATTTACTGGCCCACAGTCAAACGGAAAAAGTACTGTTGCAAAAGCTATATACTATTGTCGTTCGATTAAGCAAGACATTTTAAATATCATGATGCAGGGTGGTCCTTCTAAAGTCTTTTCAGCCAAGACTGACTGGAAATGTGCTATGCAGGCTAGAATGAAAGATAAATTTCTGCAAATTTTTGGAACTTCGTGGATTATGCCCTCTGATATGATGCTGGATTACGTCTACGGCGATGAAAAAATGTCTCTTTGTGTTTCTTTGAATGAAGATTACGAGCGTCCGGGACACAATTATGTTAATATTCAATTTTCGGAAGGCTTCTTAGAGCTATTTCAAGAATTGGATGACAACGTATTTCTCGATCCATACGCTTTTAAGAAAGGCCATTGGGAAGAAGTGCTCACCAAAACCCTCCATGATCCATACGAGACCGTGTTTATTCCAGCAGGCCGTAACCTGATTACAATACTGAGTGAGCAGATGAACTATATCTTCACTTCATTGGAGGGATCACAGCTTCGCCAGATTGACTATGTAACCAAACGTTATATTGAAACCATTTTAAAATTAAAGCCTTTATTTGGGCGTGGGCTATCTGGATATATAGATGATGTGATGGCTTCCGAAGATTCTGAAGCTGCAAAAAAATTCAAATCAAATCGTCCAGCCATCAAGTTTCTTTGCGAGAAAGCGACAGAAATTTTGGGTGGTAGCTATCGTTATGTAGATGGTGAAGAGCGTTTGTATTTAGATGAGCGGAAATATATTAAAATCAATTTCACCTCCTCTGGCCAGCAAGAAATCATTTGGGTATTCAATTTGCTTTTTTATTATCTGATTGAAGATAAAAGAGTTTTTTTAATCCTTGAAGAACCAGAGTCTCATCTCTATCCAAGTTCGCAACGTAGTGTTGGTGAGCTTTTGGGACTTTTCCTCAATGACGAAAAAAATGCAGAGCTTATTACGACCCATAGTCCTTATTTGCTCGGAACTTTTAACTATATGCTTCAAGCCGGGCAAAGCAAAGGTAATGCTGCCGAAAAGATTAAACAGAAGTTGCGCAAACGATATTGGCTTGACCCAAAACAAGTGAGTGCCAGTTATATTAGGGGCGGTTCTATAGAAGATGCACTAGACCAAGATGATGAGTTGACTCTAATAAAAAACGAATTGATAGACCAAGCGTCTGTTGACATCAACAATATGAGTGATTTCATTATTGATAAAAATTTTGAGGATTCAGATAATGCCGAACATCAATAACTGTGTACCTTATCGTGCAGGAACTTGCTCATCATTTGTATCTTCAGAGAATGGATGTAAACATGAGGCAAAAAATCCTGACAAGAAGGCTATTCGACAATTCAAAGTAGATGGAGAAGTCTTTCCCAAAGGACATGATCCTGAACGGTGTGATTGGCTTTTATTAGATGATACTAAAGGAAATGCCTATTATATTGAACTCAAAGGCTCTGATATTCCTCATGCCATTGAGCAAATTGAAAATACCATTCGAGAGATTCATTGGTCGATTTCTGAGTACATCGTTTTCAAACGAATCGTATATAAAACTGGAACACATAAGATTCAAGAAAGCTCTGTTATAAAGTGGAAACAGCGCAATAAAAATGCCATTATAAAGGAAAAGCAATTATCCGAAAATATATGATTCGTAAAAATCGGTTGAATTTTGTTCAATCGATTTTTTGATATATAGTATTTTTTGCGTAAGACCTTTGTTTGGTCGGTGGAAGGAAATCCAGCATGAATACAAGACTGTATTGGACTATCAAACAATTTTTTCAAAAAATTGTTTTTGACACGAAACGATTAATATATGTTTTGAAGGAAAAGTTTTCCAAACAATGCAAATTACTGCACATTCAGTTTGATATCTTAAAGGTCGTTTTATGGCAGATATTTCTCGCAATCGTCTTTGTTCTTTTATTAAAGAAATGTGATGCGTTACTGCTTTCTTACCTAAAGCTGAATTCTGTATCTTTGGATATGTTTAAAGATATCACAATTGGTGGAATGGGCATCGCGGGGGTGATTTTAGGACTTTATTGTGCGAACATTTCTTCTATTTTTTCTGCAAAATATTCGAATGTTCCTTCAGACTTAGCAACGCTATATCAAAGAGATGTTATAACCAATAGCTGCATTAATCAAATTATTAGATATATCGTTGTTTGCTCCATTTTTTTGTTTGAATGTGTCTTTAAACAACCTTTAGGAATAGCATCCATTATTGTTCTACTTTTTCTAACTGTCCAAATGGTTATAACATTCAGTGTTACAGGAAATCGTTCGTATATGCTTTCAGATACTTTTTCTGTTGGAGATGCAAAATTTCAGAATCTCTATAATATCATTAAAAAAGTCTCTAAGCGCAACATATTTACAACAGATCAAAGCTTTCAAAATCATTATAAGAAAATTGCAAGTCATGACGTTTATATTCTCTTTGAAATAGGTCAATATAATGCAAATATTCCCAAAAATCAAAACGAATCAATGGGTCTATTTATAAATAAATCCGTTGCGCTCCTGGAATTTTATTGGGACAAAAAACAAAACATTCAATATGACTCTCTTTGGTTTGAGAAAAAAGCTCAATATCCGCAATGGCATGCAACGGATGATACCGAAATAAGATTAGCTCTTCAAACCGGAACATCTATACAACCGAAAATGGTAACAGATAATTATTGGTTTGAAAACGCATTATTAAAAGTAAATCAAGAATGTCTCAATAAAATCCTTAAAGATGATGACATTCTAGTATTGCAACAATATTTTGTGTGTCTTCAAAGTTTGACCCTGATAGCTGGAGAAAAAAGACAATGTGACTATTGGAGTTCTGTTCTGAAAAAAATCAAAATATCATCATGGACTGTTATTTGTAAACACTTGTCGAGCGATGACCTTGATAAAGAAAATGCACTGTCTATAGTTGATATTATGTGTTCAAATTATGTTGAATTGATTCTTGGAATAACTAGATATCTTTCGAATCTGAATGTCGAAAGTGTTTTGCATCAATGCACAACCTATTCCAGTTTTGACCAGTGTGATATTCAGTATGTTCCATATCTGAATGGAGAAATGTGCAAAAGATTATTTACCCAGATTTCCGCAGAGCTATCCATTGAAAACAAAAAATTGACAGCCAATTGGTATATTCAGCAAATTGTTGCTAAAGAAATATATCAATATATTGGTATTGTAATCGGCACCATTGAGTTTTCAATTAAAGAAGTGTATGAAATTGGTATACAGCTAAATACAGAAAACCATTGTCAAGCTGCTGCAACTGCTCTGTCACACGTGTTTGAAATACTCAACAAAAGCAAACGCGCTATTCTTTTAATTGAAAAGATTTTGATACAGTTAGAAAATAAGCATATTGAAAAATCAATTCTTTGGCAAAAAGTTTCAACAGACTCATTAGTTCAGACTATTCAAAAAATAGAAACTAATCTTCCGGCTGTTCTTATAAAATGTAGTGTATCAGATGCGCTAGACCACTGGAAAAATCGAGAAGACTATCCAGACTTTTTGGGGCTTTGCTATAATCATGTTTCGGAAGCACTTATTCGGTCAATTGAATCTAATGACTTTGAAAGATTCAAAAAAATATATAGAGGATATTTTGACTTGGTGCTTCTCTACCAAGAATACATTCGAACGGATGTAATAAAACATAAAGAAGCTTATCTGGCGGAAATTGTATTTCATGTTGCTAGTGCGCCATTTTTTGAGTATGCTCTAATTAGTGGGCTTGCTATTATTTGGGGGGAATTTAACGGGGCATCTTGTTGGAAAGACTCAATCGATACAACTTTAAAGGAGTTTATCAAAAAGGACTCGAAGAATCTATCGATTTTGTCGGTCATCGCACAACAACTTCAATTTCGTCAACATGACATTGTCGGTATTGGAAATCGTGATATTCTTCAAACAAATTGGAAACAGCGAATAGCTCATGTGATGTCCAGCAGTCCAAGTTTCGAGGTTACTTATGATCATTTTAGCGAAAGATTAAAGACGGCAAGTAAAATTTTACAAAGTTATAGGGGAATAACCATAATGAATCACCATGTAGACTTAACTAATCCAGAGGATGTTTTTATGATCGTCTCCGTTAACAACTATCTTCCAGATGAGAAAAAATATAAAAGTTGCTGGGGTTGGAGCGAAAACTATGAATCATGAGATAGAGAATTTTAAATCTTCTCAAATTAGTCCGAATTTCGAAGTTCATAAGAATTCAAAAGTTTTATCTGGATTATATACGCAAATGCTTTTGGATGATTTTTGTAGAAGTTATTCTATTGAGTTTTCGGTAGACAAAAATAGGCAATACTTTTATGATATTAGTCCAGTAGGTGATACGTTGAAAAGCATATTATCTTCTCAGCAGCCTTGGAAATTTGAAAACATTATGGACGATCTTCTTTCCCATATGACAGCTAATCTCATTCAATATGGGAGATTTTTCGCAGAAATAGTTTTATTGACAGATTGCAATAACATTATAATGGGAATTTCATTCGTCCCAATTCATCCAATTGTTTCGATTGTGGGGAAAAAAAACACTTATTTTATTTCGCATAGAAAGCAAAATGATGTCAAGCTATATAATATAAGAAACGACAGACTCATCACATTCGATTTACATGAAATAGGTTGTTCTCGTAAAATTTTCACTAAAGCCTTAAAGAAAATCAACAAGCGTGATATTACAGAAATCACTAATTTTATTTTGGATAAAAACTTAAAGTTTGATTTAACGAAGTATACTCAAAGCGAAGAATACCAGTTACTTAAGAATACAAGAGAAATTTATTGGTACGGTCGGAATAATCATAATCAGTTTATGGATGATTTTTACCTTTTATGGCGTACAGCAAAGTTCAAGGAGTTCAAAAGAGAAATCCTAGATTATCTACTGCGCAAAATAAATACTGCACTTTTACCATATCGTAATATTGCGAATTTCTCCGGCGAAATTATCACTCACTGCAAAGAATCTAATTACTCCCAAGACTTTGATCGTCTTCAAAAAGGTGATCTCACAATTTCGCAATTTAGTAATAAATTATATCACTCTAAATAAAACGGTACCACTCTTTATCTTTGATTTTGTCGATCATCAATGTTTCCATGAATATTTTATGGGCAAAAAGCGAAGCTTCCATTCTTTTCGAGTGAAAGTTGCGCTTTTACGGTACATCGTGTTTTCTTTTGAATCGGGATGCGATACATCTGAACCCCATGTGAATTACATCTCAGGGGCCTGTAGCTCACTTGTCCGCCAACCATATTACATCCCAAATCGCTTCATCCTGAAAATCAGAGGCTTGGTGGTCGTACTTACAGTCAGGAAAGTCCATTGGGCTGGCAGGGCGTTTTGCTTTTTTATGCTGACCTAAGGAGAATTTGAAGAAGGGCGGTCAGCCGCAGCTGGCAAGGATCCTAACCAGTAGGAATATCTACCGGGGAGACTGCCGTTTTGCCGCATCGTTTTCATTCCTCTTTCTTCGAGTTTTGCATAGCGTTGCAGGCAAGCGTATCGCTTTTTTCGGTTGACGGGATACCTCTTAGTAATCACTTTAAGAACCATTTCCATTCGGTCATCTTCTTAGCTAAAATAGTTGATGAGAAGGTTCAGAAGAAAGATAATGTGGGTCAAAAACTGCATAGAAAACATTTCCTTTCGTTGATAGGTGAATAAACCAAAAGCACGATTTGAGGTATGGATATTCAATAAAACTGCTAACCGCAGAGAGCCATCCTCTTATACTCAAATCGACCACACAAAACAATGACCTCATTTTCATCTATCATTTTTTTAAAATTCTGATTGATGAATGATAGATGAAATGATATGATAAAAGAAAGAATCAGGGAGGTATACGCCGTGCGAAACAAGAAGCCGCCATTTGAAATTACAGAAGCAGCCCTTTCGGACGTGATGGAGATCAGTGAACTGGTAGGCAAAATCAGTTCCACTCAAAATCTTTCCACAAGCCCGATCTTACGCCACCAGAACCGCATCCGAACGATTTATTCTTCTCTGGCAATCGAGCAGAACACTCTCTCGTTGGAACAGGTGACTGCCGTTCTCTCCGGCAAACGTGTGCTTGCCCCTCCAAAAGACATTGCAGAGGTAAAAAAATTTACGACCACCTTGCAGAGTTGAATCCATATTCGGTTGATGACCTCCTGCTTGCACATCGGACGATGATGCAGGGGCTTGTGCGCGAAGCTGGCGAGTTTCGCTCCCGGCCTGTGGGTGTTGTGGACAGTAAGGGAAATGTCCTGCATTTGGGAACACTGCCGCAGTATGTTCCCACTTTGATGGAAGAACTGGTTCAATGGACAGAAAGCAGTCCTTTCCCACTTTTGATAAAAAGCTGTGTGTTCCACTATGAATTTGAAGTGATCCATCCGTTTGCCGATGGTAATGGACGCATGGGGCGGCTTTGGCACACACTACTGCTGTCAAAGTGGAATCCATTGTTCGCATGGCTACCAATAGAATCTATCATCCACGACCATCAGCCTGAATATTATGCAGCCATCAACCAGTCCAATGCGCAGGGAGAAGGGACAGTGTTTATTGAGTTCATGCTGGGCATCATAAAAGAAGCCCTGCAAGAAGCAATCAGCGAACAGCCCGCAGAGAAGCCCACTATGCAGAGCAAAGAAGAAGTGCGGTGGGAGAAAATTGCAGATTTTCTCCGCACAAACGGTACGATACAAAATTCTGGTGTTCAGAATCTTCTGGCTGTTTCTTCTGCAACCGCAAGCCGAATTTTGAACGCCTTGACCAAAGAAGGAAAACTTGTCAAGGTGAGAAGTGGCCGCTACTGGGCATATAAAGCGGCGGAGTGATATGTACAGGCGGGATAAACCCGCCCACGGCTCTTAAGCCGAACAGACTGCTCAGCAGAGAAAGCCTCAGTACCATTTTTCGGAAAGAATCCGAAACAAATGTGTTTCAGTAAAATGACCTTTGATCGGCTCCTGCAACAGAGCCATCTGCTTTACTTCTGTAAATTCTTCTTCGGCCTGTTTGAGTTCTGCTTTGTCACGGATATCTAGCTTGTTGATAAGCACATCAGTATTTGGCTAGCAGTACATGGACTGCACTGTGGTGTAGACATCATACATTGAGAACACAATCAGCCCTTCTTCGCGTACTTTGCACGCAGTTCATTCACGATTTGCTGATAGCTGGCCCGACCATTGCCAATGCGATCAAAGTTGTCACTTGTTATCAAAAGAAAAAGCACAGTTTCTATTTATCCCGTCAGAAGATTTCTCAAATCCATATAATAAGTCCATATTGATGGAAATCAGCAAAAGTGCCAATACAAAAGCAGTCAAGCTATCAGAATTCAACAAATTGACAAATTCATAGAAATATAGTAAAATAAATAAGACTATCTATTTTACTTTCACCCTTTCTCCTCAAAAATATCCTTCAAAAAAGATAACTGCGTCAGCAACCAAAACCCACCACAACGAATGGAGGTAGTCCTGTGGCAAACAACAGACCGATCAAGCAACCGCCTCGGTCAGCAAAAACGGCAATATCAACTCAATTAATTCAGGAAATCCGGCTGTGGTATGACCCATGCTGTTCATCAGAAAAGGAAGCAATCAAGGAATTTTTTCGCTTTGTTGGATGCATGGTATATGAGCAGGTAATTGCACCGAATTCAAGCTTTGATAAAATCTTTGAGCACAACAATGCTGGCGTCCAAATCATTTTGAGATCTGAAAAAACGGCAGCTTCTGATGGAAAAGCCCTGAATACTGTATGGTTCATGAAACGTGTGCCACTGGATCCGTATTTGTATCTATCTTGTAATGCAGCAGTACACCGTTTTAGAATCGTAAGGCGAGACAATGCATTCAAGGCAAGGAAGTTTAAATACGGGAAAAGTTATGAGAAAAAACTGATTGATGACATCATTAAAGTGCTTTGGGGGGCACAGTCATTTCATCGAAACGAGTTATTGGAAATAAGCAATATTTATCATAAAAACGACCTTTTGTTCTATTTGCAATCCAAACGGGCTTTTCGCATCATGAGAATGGGCGAAACCATGACCCTGAAAAAAGAAACATGCTACCTCCAGGATGAGACTTTTGTCAAACAGATGCTGCGTGCATTTCGCAATGTATCATTAAAAATCCAGAACGAAGCTTGTATTTATACTATTTATGCAAGTATCAATGCGGAACGAAAAATCCGGGAAATTCTCCAATTGATGAATCCAAATGAACAAAAGGGGTTGATTCATGCAGTTTCTTCGAAAAGTCTATTGAAAGATCTGCAAAAAATTGAACGTCTCTCTCCTAGCTATTGCGCAAGATATTTTTTAGCTGCATTTATCTGTCTGTCTGATCAAAACTTAGAACTTTCAGCACTACAGTATTATAACAAAGCACTGGAAATTGCAGGTCAACTGTCTGGGGAACGGAGTGACTTCTATGCATTTGTTTACTATCAACTGGGGACCTTTTACGAAAAAATTCTTGGACGTGAGAGTGGAGCTGCACTTTTTTATGAAAACGCAGTTCTTAAAAACGCCAATTGCTATCAAGCTACATTCAAAAACGGATGTTATTTAGCTCAATGTGGAAAACTGCAGGAAGCAGCGGAAAGTTTTCAGAAAACGATGACAATTTTGTCAAAGGGATTAAAAATTCGGGAGTTAGGTTCCCCGAAAAACGCGCAATGTTTATCGCTGAAAGAGTGGCAGTATATTTACAAAACAAATATCTGGCTTGCAAAAATCGAATGGAATACAAAAGGCCCGGAGCACACTTGGTATTATTTGACACACGCAAAAGTTGCGGAACAGATGTACGAGCAGAATGCATGTCTTACCCAGCTGTTGGATGATAAGCCAGCTGCAGCAGGGGGATTGACAAGGGAGTCGTTTCTGCAGTATCATCAAAATAGTATGCCTGTGTATCTATTAAGAGGTACTTTACAGCGGTGGGAAGAGATTACCGGAATGAGTCGTTACTTAGAGTAAACGACATTCTCATCTCGTGAAAGAGGAACAGAAAATGAAAAAGGATCAGAAATCGTTTCGTTACCAGGATCTTTTGTTGGATGGATATGTTCTAAAGAAAACGATTGAAATAGACGACCCATTTGCATCGTGCTATCAACTGTCAAGAGAGAACATCATCAGCATTCTTCAAGAAAATTCAAGTATAGCTTCTACACGCGAAAGCAAAAAGGTAAATGAGCGGATACACAATATCATTTCGTTCATGGGAGCACGTGGCACCGGAAAAACTTCCGTTATGTTTTCTTTTCTGGAGAATCTTAAATCCGGGAGTTGTTCCTCTATGACGCCTATGGCGCCAGAATTGGAAAGAACGGAATTTATTGTCCTCAGCCCCATTGATGCCGAAATTCTGCGATATCACGAGGATATCATGGAGATTGTCCTGGCACGGATGCTAAATAATATTCTGGCGGCTGCGAAAAAAGCAGCTCATCTTCAGGAACCACTTCGGGATCTGTACCGAAGGTTCGATACAACATTCAAGAACTTGCGATATTTACGGACAAATCAGGCGGAACCCTTGGAAGCTGGTGAATCAGCACTTCATGTATTAAAGGAACTTTCGGGCAGCCACACAGTAGAGAGGGACTTCCGCGAATTGGTACAGAAGTATCTCGAGGTTTATAGGAGTATTCAGGACAATGCGTATGTAAGAGAATCTTATCTCGTTATCACGATTGATGATGTTGATTTGTATCATCCCCGGTATAAAAATGAAGAAAAGTATGCATACGATCTATTAAAACAGATCTATGATTTTCTGTCGATTCCTAATGTGATCGTTTTTGTGGCATGTGATGAAAGCCGCCTGAAAAGAGAATGTGTCGATTACTTTTTGAGTAATGCTAAAAATAAAGAGATTGCTGACGATGAAGCGCAGTATACAGCGCAGCAGTTTTTACAGAAAGTTCTCCCGACGCATCGGCATATTTATCTACCTGATTTCGAGAATATTGATATTGCAGAAGCCGACCAACCGAACTCCATCATGAAGATTCGTTTGCAGCCTGAGCAGCAGAAGAATTTATTGGGGAAAAACCAGGAGAACAATCTTATTCTTGGCTCAAAGGAACTCATTCTACGATTGATCGCGCAGCGTACGAATGTGTTTTTCGATATTGCGGGCGAGAAAAAGCACTTTTTTGAGGAGCGGAATCTGCGCGAGCTGCATGATTTCCTGCGGCTTATCACAGAGTTGGACTCACCAGAAAAAGAAACGGATAGAGCAAAAAAAGAGCAGATTTTTGCGCAGAATCGCACAAGAATGCTTAATTATCTTTATAATTCTTTCATTTTGCGTGTGTTGAATGTTCAGGAGGATCAGCAATTTAAAAAATGGATGACCTATCCTCTTCCCAGAAGAAGTCGAGAAATCTTAGATATAATTCGTAAAAATGTTGAAAAACCGAATCCTGAACTTTATCAGTCCTATCGATACAGTTATGGCGAAATGCTGCAGTATCTTTATCATTCTACAAGAGGTCAGCACTCGTACGGATTGTTTCAATCTGGGCGGGACCCGTTTTTATCAAAGCCCATGGTACATTGCATTCTTTCAACCTATTCTTTTGCCTTGAGCAATCTGTATTGGAAGAGCCTGTATGCAGAGGATGAAGATGCAAGCCAGGATGCGCAAGGCTATTTTTACGATACTTTGGGATCTTCCATTGCAGGCCGCTGGGCAAATAAAATGATCGTTCAGGGAATGGTAAAGGGCGTTGATGTCACTTCCAAACCGCTCGGAATCGGCTCAGCTTTTGTTGACAAATTAGTAAATGCATGGAAGCTTCCTATAAGGCTGCCAAAGGATTTTTCAGAGTCGAAAGTTTTCTCGGCTGCTTTTCTAAAAGATTTGATTCGCCGTACGGAATGGCTGGGCATGTTCTTTACAGAAGTCTCCGACTTTGATGATGCTGGCTATCAGTTCGAGATTTCGCGGAACGCGGAATCGCCTGATTCTGAGGCAATGCTGACGATTGGAAAATCAGATGTAACTGCGTGTTACAATATTCTGAATTTTTGTATCAACTCCCTTAAGTGGAAAAGTTATTTCCCGGTGATCCATAAATCACTTAAAGCTGCATTGGGACAGTTTCTTTTTGATACAAAGTGGGAAAAGCCGGAAGAATGCGACGAAGAAACTGTGGAAAAGATACGGAATTTTGATGCCGCATTTACAAAGATTGCACGAGAAGATACATTTTATCAGGAATATAAGGAATGGAATGAAACTTACGGTTGCCTTGTATTTCCCGTGCAAAATTTTGATATGTCCTATAATATTTTGAAGCGGCTTGCTGACAGTAGTAAAAATGGAATGCCGAAGGAACCGATTGTTCTTTCAGACAAAGGAAAATTTAACGTGTCAGCAGATAAAATTCATCAGTATTACAGACAGCTTCTGCTGAACATCACAAATGCTCTCAAGCAGCAGGATGAACTGTATCAGACCCAAAATACGTTTGAAAAGATATTTGTTGAATGTCCTTTTGTCAAAGTCCTTCTTAGTCAGAAGTCGTCTTATGCGACAGATTTAAAGAGGCTTTTTGAAAATATTGTGCTTATTGCAAATAGTGCAGAGTATGTTGAAGATATGAAGAACCTCTTCTAAAATGTACACTGCGCTAGAAAAAGCGGATATAAAAAGGTGGTGTGAACCTTGGCATCAAAACAAAGCATTACAGACGAGTGCGTTGAAATGCTGCGCGTTTTGCTTGGGCGCATTCCCGCAACTGATATTTTAAATAATCAACTCTTTTTTGATGACGTCCAGTATCCCGTTTTAGAAGCGTATATGCAGAAGGAAGAGGATATTTTTCTTCCGTATAGTGGCGTTGAATGCCGGAACATGGCAGAAAATATTGGAAGATACCTGAACATTATGGATGAACCACATCTTCGCTGTTCGCCGCGCGGGCGACTGCATGTGTTTTATGCGCTGTTTGAGACAGCCAACCTTTTGTTAAAGATGGAAAACACTGTAGTTTGTCGATACGAAACAATCCTTCTGTGGAGAAAACTTGTGCGCGAGATTGGTGAAGATATTCCAGTGGCCGCTAAGTACGCACTAACTGATATCTTGAATGGCAACGCGCATCGTCAATTCTTTGATTGGGATTGTGTAACCAACCACAATAATCGTCAGTTGAATGCCCTGGTAAAACGCGGCATTTCGGAGCATCATTTTCATCTGTTTGCATCGATGCCATATTTTCAGATTGCCTGGCTGAACCTGATGAATCGATTCCAGACAAATGCCTATCGCGAAAATTTGCGCAGAATCGAACAGCAACTCAGTATACCGCACCGCATCACTTACATCGAACAGCTGGTGGACAACGTTATAAAAGAGGAACCGGAAAGTTCTCCATTGGAGAATGCCTGCATGCAGGCTGCCGTGATTCGCTTATATCTGATTTTAAAATTAGCAGGACGGGAACTGCCAAAACCTATCGAGAATCTGCGCGATTTACAAGCACTGCTGCGTGATCCAACAATGCTGATCCTTAATGTGGATCACCTTCAGAGTGATGTGATAGCACTTCAGGAAACAAATGAGAGTCCAGAAAGGGACTATGCTTTGTTATTTGCACCTGGACAGAATGGATTCTGCAATCGAGAAGTTTCCCACCTGCGCGGTGAGAGATGGTTCCTTTACACTGCACTTCGTGACATCTACCATTCTGGTCATGGGGCAATATTATCGCGAGAAGAGCAGAACTTATTTTATTTGTACTTACGGTTTCAGGTCGATTTTCGAAAGAAAATCGTGCAGACAAACCGCCATGTGGGGTTTGATAACTTCCAAAAATATGAGAAACGAAAGCTGTATTTTGTTCCAGCTGGAAAACTTGCAACCCGTATGGCCGTTCGGGAACCGTTAAAAATGATGCCCTATCTGTTGGAACTGGAGACACGCATCTCGCCATCGGATACGGCAAAGAAAAATTGCATCTGGCTGCATCGCCTGGATGATATGATTCTCAGCAATGAACTTGCACCGGAAGACTTTGGAAAAGAGGAACAGGATGAATCGCTGAAAAAGCGTTTCTATTATGTATTTCACTTCATCAAGCGTTCGGATACAGAGCTTGCCCGGCTGCAGAGGCGGCGAGATGACAAGGATTTTTTGCTCTCAGCGGTTGAGTATCGGCACTACCATCTTCGTGCCCGGTTGAGAGAACAGGCAGATGCATTGCTGGAACTTCGGGAGCGGTATTCGGAAACAGCAATGCGTGTCCGTGGAATTGATGCGGCCTCGCAGGAAATTGGATGCCGACCGGAAATATTTGGCCCGATATTTCGGAGACTCAGTACACACCATGTGGAAAAAGACGAGTTTCCTGAGTGCACATATCTTCCAATTTTAGGAAAAACATATCATGCGGGAGAAGATTTTCTTGATGTAGTAGATGGCTTGCGCGCCATTGATGAAGCAATTCGCTTTTTGAACTTGGACTGTGGAGACCGTATAGGTCATGCTTTGGCATTGGGCGTAAATGTTGCAGAGTGGTACCAGGGAAAAGGCTGTCAGATATCGCTTTCGACCCAGGATCATTTGGATAATATTGCATGGATGTACCATGCTTTGAAACGTTATAAAATCGAAGGATGTGAGGTATTAAAGGACTATCTGCTGGAACAGTTCCGCTATTATTTTTCAAAATGCTACCTCAGCTTTATGGACAGTGCGCAGCTTCATAATATCATGGAAAATGCAACCGCTGCCTATCGAGATTTGTCTGGAAAAAGTGAATATCGAATGCATGACTGCAATTTTGATATCGACCAGTACTATAAAGCGTGGGCGCTAAGAGGCGATCATCCAGAACTTTACAGACAAGGTTTTTACAATCCTCCTCCGGAAGACGATCCGTGGGATATGAGTTCAACTAATTTTGCATATCCCACGTATTTTGATGTTCGGTATATTCCGGAAGTTGCATTGTTGAACTACTTCTATCAGTACGATCCACAGGTGAAATCCGAAGGTGCTCAGCAAATTACGGTCGATATACCAAAGGTTTACATAGACGGTTGCGCTCTGATTCAAAAAATGATGCAGATGGATGTTGCACGAAGAGGACTTTCTATTGAAACAAATCCTTCGTCAAATGTCCTGATCGGCACATTCCGAAACTATGAAAAACATCCCCTCACAGCCTTTTATAACCGTGGTCTCGTTTCGTTTGAGGATGAATTAGAATGCCCCCAGCTGAATGTCTCCATAAATACAGATGATAGCGGCGTATTTTTTACAAACCTTGGAAATGAATATGCGTTAATGGCAAATGCCTTGGAAAACAGCGCACAACCCTATCCAAAGACTCGAATCTATCAATGGTTGGATGATATTCGGAAAATGGGAAATGAACAGGGGTTTCCAGAAGGAGATTTTTAAAAACTATAGCTGCCGAAGAGAAGAAAAGATGTGACAAAATGTGTAAAAAGAAAGAGCGATTTGAAGAAGATAATATTTTGCACGCTTGGAAAAAAGCGTGGGAAAATAAAGATATCATTTGGGAATTAGTGATAATCAGTTATCAGGCTTCTTATCGGGGCGCGAAAAAAAATAAAAAGGAAAACTTTTTGCAAAAGCATTTATTCATTGCTGCCGTTCAGATCGTTTTGTGGGCGGAGTGTGTTTTTCTGGTTTATTCTGCTATTCAGGGAACCTTAAAATTGGAGGGAGGCGAGTTGATAACAGGTGCTGTGTTCTTTAGCGTTTTTCAGGCTGGTGCGTTTTACGCAAACGGAAAACGTATCGCGGTGGATAAAAAGCAGGAAACGTGGGTGAGACATAGTACCACACTTGAGATGATGCGGGAGGAGATGGTTCGATATGTTCAAAAATTACCTCCATATAAAGATCTTGACAAATCCACCAGAGACATGATTTTTTCTGAAAATTTCCTAAAGATCCAGGAAGCCAACCAGAAAAAGTTTGCGGAAAATATGGAATCTAAAGAGGCCAGTATATTAGACATTGTAGAAAGAATGAAATTTCCAAAATCGTAAGACTGTTTTGAGACTTCAAAAATCACAGGAATTCTTTTCTATATTTCACTTAAAAAGCCTTCGTGTGTAGTTTATCATTCTCCCCATGGAAGCTTTTATGTCATAGTATCCCAAATCTGGTACCGAACACGACAACCCGCCGTTCGATAATAGGCGGCCGAATAAAATGCGCTAACGATAAATGTCATCAGCTACCATGAAAGCACTAAGCGTAAGCTAGAAGTCTATACCCAACTGAAAATAGAAGTCGCCCAAATGCTGTGTCATTTTTTGGAACCCCTTCAACATCTTGTGCTTGGCGGAATAAGTACCTACAATTAAGTCCACAATCCGATAAATCACATTCCTATCATCCGGGCAAAGCTGGAGCAGCAGTTCAACTTCCAATGTCTGATAAAATAATCTTCATGCCGGTTTCTCCAGGTCAGCCTATCCGTTTCATCCGGAAAGAAAGGTTCTTTTCAATTTTATTTGGTTTTATTAGATTGCATTTTTAGTTACTCATGAACTGCGGTTTCAGCAATACATGAATTGCGGGTTGTGTAAATTAACATTTGCACTTTTACGGTACATCGTATTTTATTGTGAATTGGGATGTGATACATCTGAACCCCATGTGAGTTACGTCTCAAGGGCCTGTAGCTCACTTGTCCGCCAACCATATTACGCCCCAAATTGCTTCCTTTTGAAAATCAGCGGATTGGAAACCATACTTGCGACCAAGAAAGGCCGTTAAGATGGCAGAACATTTTATATGAACGAATATACGTTTATTTTCCTTTTCTTATGGTGTGCAAGGTGTGCACAAAAGCGATATTGCTGGGAGTGCAAGCGTATCGCTTTTGTGCCCCACAGAGTTGTGGGCATTCAAATGGGGAGTATGTCGGTTGGTCGCCCAACCGCGTCACGCCCCTAAATATGGGCCTATAGCTCAGCTGGGAGAGCGTTCGGTTCGCATCCGAGAGGTCAAGGGTTCGAATCCCTCTAGGTCCACCAATTTGCCGCATCGTTTTGTACGATGCGGCGTTTTTTATGCCCAAAAAACTTTGGCGGACCGTGCCGGGCTCCGAACCCTGAAGTCGGATGCGAACCGGGCGGGGTCATCAATGTACTTTTTGAAAATCCATCGCTTTCACGTCTCTTTCTTTGCATTTTGCAGAGTGCTGCGGGCAAGCGCATCGCTTTTATGCCCCCTTCTCGGAAATTTCTTCAAAAATTTCCGCACCATCGTAGATTGATACAGACTTGAGCTGCTCCACCTGGTTGAAGCTGGCGTTCAGGGTGATCGAGATCTCATAGTCTTTTCGGACGCGAATCTCCTTGATGAACTGCTGCAAGATAGCGCGGCGTTCATCGTGGTTGGCGGTGTCGTACACATCCGCCCATGTAAACAGCTCGTTGCAGATGCACCCCGAATCAGGTTGTCGATCTGCTGCCCGTAGTTGGTGCGATTGTCTGTCATGGTCAGCAGGATACCCTCAATTTTCAGCTTGGGGTTGATCTGCCTTCTGACTTTTTGGACGGTCTGCAAAAGCTGTTCCAAGCCTTTTGCGGACAGGTACTGCGCCTGCACAGGAATCAAGGTGGTGTCTGCCGCCGCCAATGCATTGACGGTCAGCATCCCAAGGGAAGGGGTGCAGTCCAGCAGAATGAAATCGTACTCATGTTTTGCACCTTCCAGCACCTGTTTCAGCATCTTTTCCCGGTTCATGGTGTTGACAAGGGACACTTCCAGCCCTGCCAGTTCGATGTTTGCCGGAATCAGGTCAACGCCCTCTGCATGATGCAGGATGCCCTCACCGGGTTGGATGGGCTGGTCATTCATGGCTTTTGCCATCAGAGTAGAAAGGGTGGTGGGCAATTCATCGGGCTGCTGCCAGCCCATGCTAATGGTCAGGCTGCCCTGCGGGTCAGCGTCCACCTGCAGAACTTTTTTGCCCTCCATTGCCAGACCGATACCAAGATTTTCACAGGTGGTGGTCTTGCCGGTGCCGCCTTTCTGGTTGACGATGGCTATCGTGGTTGCTTTCTTTGAAATTTCTATCACCCCCTGATACTCAAGTCGTGATTGGCTTGGTTCTGATAATAAAGCTGCATTGTAGTCGGTGCATTGTACAGAGAAGCGAGCAGATATTGTTTCATGTTACGGATTGGGCTGCTGTTCTCTGCAAGGCACTTCAGCACAAAGCGGATATGGTCAGCGTTCAGCTTCATAAACCGGCTGCGTACCACCTCGGCGGGCTTATCGTCCCCGGCAATGCGCAGCAGCTTGCGGTTGGTAGCGCAGGTGTCCACCAACAAATCTACGATCTGATAGATGGTGTCCTCATCATCCGGGCAGAGCCGGAGCAGAAGGTCGAACTCCAAAGACTGAGAAAAGTACTCTTTCAGTTGTTCGCGTTTGCTCATCCCCTCCGCTTCTTCAGAATAGAAAGGATTAGTCTCACTCATTTCAGTATTATTCTTATTAATCTTATTTGCTTGCGGTTTTGGCTGTTCCAGAATTGCTGTTTTGGCAATTCTGTACTTGCGCTTTTGGCAGTCCAGACGAAAAATCCTTGACGTAGATTAGGATGGGCCTGCCCAGACCACGGCGTTTGCGCTCGACGAGGTCGATGTCCTCTAGTTCCCGGAGCAGCTTGACCGCCTTGTGTTCGGCGCAGCAGAGGGATTTCTGCACTTCCCGGACGGTGTAGATGATATACACCCGGCCCTGCTCGTCCCGCCAACCGTTTTTCGCCGACAGGCTCATGCGGTCAAGCAGGATGCCATACAGTATTTTGGCATCTGTGGACCGATTTTGAAATCGCTGCTCCTGAAACAGCGCCTTTGGAATACGAAAGAACGAAAACAGCTCTCCGGCTTGTCCGTAGAAATAATCAAGTGTCATATGATTCTGTCAAGGCTGAAAAAATAACGCGGATACATCAACATCATTGAAAATTCCTCCTTATAGATAATTCATGCAAATAAAAAAGCGCAACTTCGATTTGTGAAAATCGAAATTGCGCGATGTAACTTAGCAGGGGATAAAAGTCATTTGTCGAGGTCGTTTGACCACAATTTGACCACAATAGAAACGAAACTTCTTGACATCAAACGAAACAGAATGAAAAAATGAATTCGGAAATTAGTGATATAGCGTATATTGTGTGCTGCTTTGACCAATGTGTCCGCGAGTGGAAAACAATGGGGTTCAAGAGGCCGTGAGTTCGATTCTCGCCACTCGGACCAAACGAAAATAATCCGAACTTGTTTCCAATAGGAGATGGGTTCGGATTATTTGTTTTCTGCGGAAAACAGACTTGCATTTATCAAAAAATAACCGAACCTTGCGGCTGCTGATGGAATTTGCCGCAGAGTTCAGGCAGATCCTGTAAGGAGGGTCATAGTATGAATACCACATTGCGGCGGGATGCGGATGAAATCATCCATTCCAGCATTCAGGCGGTGCTGCCAGATAAGGCCGTGTGCCGCGCGCTGGAAAACTTTCAGCCCGGAGGCGGCAGGGTACTGCTGGTGGCGGCGGGCAAGGCCGCATGGCAGATGGCGCACGCCGCCGTGCAGGCATTGGGGTATGTGGACGGCGGCGTTGTGGTGACCAAGTACGGCCATGTGAAGGGCGAGATTCCCGGCGTAGACTGCTACGAGGCGGGCCATCCCGTGCCGGATGCCAACGGCTTTGCAGCCACCGAAAAAGCTTTAGCGCTGGTGCAGGGGCTGACCGCAGAGGACACGGTGCTGTTTCTGCTTTCCGGTGGCGGCAGCGCCCTGTTTGAGAAGCCGCTTGTCCCCGGCGGGGAATTGCAGGACATCACAAATCAGCTCCTTGCCAGCGGAGCGGATATCGTGGAGATGAACACCATCCGCAAGCGGCTGTCCGCAGTCAAGGGCGGGCGGTTCGCGCAGGCCTGTGCGCCCGCAAGGGTGTTCAGCATCGTGCTCAGCGATATTCTGGGCGACCCGCTGGATATGATCGCCAGTGGCCCGGCGGTGCCGGATTCCTCCACCTGTGCACAAGCGCTTGCCATTGCGGAGAAATACCACCTGAACCTGTCGGAACAGGCGAAGGCGCTGCTGGCGCAGGAAACGCCGAAAGCTCTTGACAACGTGACCACGCAGATCACCGGCAGCGTCCGAGAGCTGTGCACCGCTGCCGCTAAAGCCTGCCGGGAGCTGGGCTATGAGCCCATCCTCCTCACCGACCGGCTTTGTTGCGAAGCCAAGGAGGCAGGCAGCTTTCTGGGTGCCATCGCCCGCACCCATGCGGGACAAGGAAAAAAGCTGGCCTTTATCGCGGGCGGGGAAACCGTGGTGCACCTGACCGGCAAAGGGCTGGGCGGACGCAATCAGGAGCTGGCGCTGGCCGCAGCCCCGGCACTGGCCGGACAAAACACGGCGGTGTTCTCCGTGGGCAGTGACGGCACCGATGGCCCTACCGATGCCGCCGGCGGCTATGCGGACGGCGACACCGCCGCAGCACTGGCAGCAGCGGGCCGGAACGTGTTCGATACCCTGCAAAACAACGATGCCTACCACGCCTTGCAGGCGGTGGAGGGGCTTATCATCACAGGCGCTACTGGTACCAACGTCAATGATGTTGCCGTGGTGCTGATCGGGGGAGAAGCGCAGGCAGACGCCTGAAACTCTGTCTGCCTGGCACCCATAATGCTTGACCCCGCTTTGCCCGCTTTACCCGGGCAGGCGGGGTTTTTGTTGAAAATACTTGACAGCTCTTCTGCAAAGTGATATGATTTTGATATCAGAAAGAAATGCTTCCGACCCTGATAAGGAGGGACTTGTTATGGAAGAGAAAATTTTGAATACCCGCAAAAACGGCATGGCTGTGCTGCTGCTCACCCTGCTGGGCTATGTGGCATCCATTGCCCTGTTCATTTACAGCATCACCCTGCTAGATGCAGACCGGATGCTTCTGGGCGTGCCGCTGATGATTTTGTCCATCGGGTATTGGATCGCAGGCATCTTCCTGTTCTGCGGCCTGAAGGTGCTCAAGCCGCAGGAAGCGCTGGTGCTCACCCTGTTCGGTGATTACATCGGCACCCTGAAGGGACAGGGCTTTTACTGGGTGAACCCCTTCTGCACCGCTGTCAACCCTGCCGCCGGTACCCGCCTGAGCCAGAGCGGAGATGTGAACAGCAAGGAAGCCAGCGTGGCTGCGCTGTTTGGCCAGAGCGGCCAGAATGCCCAGGTCAGTGCCGAATCCATGAGCAGAAAGATCTCCCTGAAAATGATGACCCTGAACAACTCCCGGCAGAAGATCAACGACTGCCTGGGCAACCCGGTGGAGATCGGCATTGCAGTCATCTGGCGCGTGACCGATACCGCCAAGGCCGTGTTCAACGTAGACAACTACAAGGAATACCTCTCCCTGCAGTGCGACAGCGCTCTGCGCAATGTGGTGCGGGTGTACCCCTATGATGTGGCCCCCAATGTGGACACCACCGGCGACGGTGTGGCCGATGAGGGCAGCCTGCGCGGCTCCTCCGAGGTGGTGGCGGCCCGCATCCGCGACGAGATCCAGAAGAACGTGGCCGAGGCCGGCATCGAGGTGGTGGAAGCCCGCATCACCTATCTGGCCTACGCGCCGGAGATTGCAGCGGTCATGCTGCAGCGCCAGCAGGCCAGTGCCATCATCGACGCCCGCAAGATGATTGTGGACGGTGCTGTGGGCATGGTGGAAATGGCACTGGACCGTCTGAACGAAAACAAGGTGGTAGAGCTGGATGACGAGCGCAAGGCAGCCATGGTGTCCAACCTGCTGGTGGTGCTGTGCGGCAACCGCGACGCCCAGCCCATCGTGAACAGCGGCAGCCTGTACTGATGGCAGAGCCCAAAAAGCAGGTGCCCCTGCGCCTGAACGCCAAACTCTACGATGCCCTTGCTGCCTGGGCAGAGGATGATTTCCGCTCGGTGAACGGACAGATCGAATATCTGCTCACCGAGTGTGTGCGCCAGCGCAAGAAGAACGGGAAATATGTTTCAGACCAGATCGACGTACCGCCGGAACTGGACCTGAAATAAAACAGACGAACCAGCCCCGGCTGTGGAAGGTAGTTTTCCATAGCCGGGGCCGGTTGCGTTTATGTGACAGAAAAACATGAAAAAAACAGGAAAGATGAAATAAAATCTATTGACAGTTGCGGAGTTGTGACGCATAATAAATGAATGAGATGCTCTGGAATCCCAGAGCGTTTCGGACCAAAGCAAGGAGCAGCGATCCCGTTGAAGAAACAAGAACAAAAAAACAAGACGGTTTTTCATGCTGCAGCAGCATTGCTGGCCGTTCTGGCGGTCGTGCTGGTACTGTACGGCGGGGGTCGTTGGCTGGAGAAACGGGCAGAAAAGCCGGAGACCCGCACCCAGCTGCCCCAGGCCGACCAGGAGACTGTGGAAGTGGACGGCGTGACCTACCGCAAAAAGAGCCGCCTGACCACGATCCTGGTCATGGGCGTGGACCACGACACACAGGACAGCTACGAGTACCGCAAGGCCGGCCAGGCCGACTTTCTGCGGCTGGTGGTACTGGATGACGCGGACAAGACGGTGCAGCAGCTGCAGATCGACCGCGACACCATGACCCCCGTGACGGTGCTGGGCCTGTTGGGGGACCGCTACGAGCCGGTGACCGAGCAGATCTGTCTGGGTTATGCCTTTGGCGATGGCCGCAAGACCAGCTGCGAGGTGACCGTGGAAGCAGTGGGAAACCTGCTGGGCGGACAGACCATCGACCAGTATCTGGCCATGGGGCTGGACGGCATTTCCACCCTGAACGATCTGGCAGGCGGTGTGACCGTGACGCTGGAGGATGATTTCTCCGCCATCGACCCGGCCATGACCAAGGGCACGACCCTCACGCTGCAGGGCGAGCAGGCCGAGACCTATGTCCGTTCCCGCCGCAGTGTCGGTGTAGGCACCAACGAGGCCCGCATGGCGCGGCAGGAAAGCTACATCCGACAGTTGTCGGTGCAGCTGGATGAAAAACTGCAGAAGGATCAGAACTTTGCCGTGGACGCCTACGACGCCCTGCAGCCCTACCTGACCACCAGCATGGCCAAAGGTCAGCTGGTGAACGAGGCCTGGGCGGCAAAGGACTACACCCGGCTGGACACCATCAAACCGGATGGCACCTATCAGGTCGGGGAGGATGGCTTTATGGAGTTTTATCCGGATGCCGATGCGTTGCAGCAGGCGGTGCTGCAATTGTTTTACGAAAAAGTTGAATAAGCGTGCCCAAGACACGTTTAGGATAAAGACGCTCTCAAAGCCGAGAGAACTGGTCTGAAAGGGGTATATTCTTATGAAAATGAAAAAGATCGTTTGCGCCATGGTTTCCGCAGCTCTGCTGGTGAGCATGGCAGCCGCTACCGCGTTTGCAGTGGAGTCCACTCCCAGCAAGACCGGTACCGATGCAGATGCAGGCAAGCCGAACTACACGATCTCTGGCACGGGCGACGGTCTGGAAATCAAGGTGGAAGTCACTGGTGCATCGGAGAGTGAGGAGACCTCGCTGAAGAACGCCGGCGGCAATCTGAGCGTCTATGCAAATGCACAGGCGGCAGATACCGCGGCAAAGTTGCTGGGCACCAAGGTAGAGAACGTCACTGTGAATGAGGTCAAGCAGCTGAAGGTTTCCGGCTATGAGACCGGCATGGGCAAAGTTTCTATGAGCGTTCCCTTTGCTGCACTGCCTGTTAAGGGCACTAAGGTGGCAGTTTTGATCAAGGTGGTCAACAACGGCTCCGTCAACTGGATCACCGTTCCTGGTGTGGTGGAAGAAAAGGTGTTTGCCGGCAGCACCAAGGCTGTGCGCTGCGTCACCTTTGCGCTGGACGATGTGACCATGGTGAATGTGCAGGCAGGTACTGCTACGGTCGCCGCTGTTATCGGAAAGTAAAAAGTGAACATCTGCGGCGTTCCCCTCCGCAGGGGAACGCCGCATTTTTCGCGTAAGAAGTATTAAAGGAGTGAAACTGTGCAGCAGGATACTTTGACGAAGGAGCGCACCGCGCCTGTGATGCGGCCAGAACAGGAAGAGGAGACCATTGATCTGCTGGAACTGTTCATGGGGCTGCTGGCGCATTGGCAGCTGATCGCGGCGACTGCTCTGGTGGGGGCCGTTCTGGCGGCGCTTTACACGTTTTTTCTGGTGACCCCGATGTACAAGGCAACGGCGACCATCTATGTGGTCAGCCGCAATGATTCCGTGCTGAACTTTTCGGATCTGCAGGTCGGCAGTGAGCTGACCAGCGATTACATCAAGGTCTTTGAAATGTGGGAAGTC
>ERZ772954.1031-NODE-1031-length-23840-cov-10.319151_pt1 | contig 23840 bp, 19 predicted proteins | sample MGYA00580684_ERZ772954 | MGnify/ENA primary metagenome ERZ772954 (study PRJEB29015, sample SAMEA2737654) | human gut metagenome | biome: human gut; feature: human-associated habitat; material: faeces | place: China | collected 2012 ...
CACCAAAAATACTGATAAGCAACGTATCATAAGTGATTGGCTGACTCGGAATAATATCCGTAAGCAGACCTGACAGCACGATCACACAGCAGGAACTGATCGTAAACTTCTTTCCAATAAACTTCAGACCAATAAATACCGGAATCGAATTCAGTAACACATTAATAAGTGTATATGGAATCGCAATCCCCATAAATGTCTGAAAAATATTCTGGATCAACAGTGTAAGCCCTGTAAACCCTCCCGGAAAAAGACCGCCTGCACGCACAAACGTTTTAATATTCAAAGCCATGATCGTAGCTGCCAGAACCGCACAGCCGTAACGCTTAGCTTCGTGTTTTAAATTAAGTTCTTTCATCTTTTACATCTCACACTATTCTTATTTTGTTTATTTTGCTTCCCATCTACCGGAAGCACCACATGGCAGAACCAGTCCGTTAGAGCTTACCGGCAGCCCGATTTCCTGAGAATCCACACGACCATCAAACTTCTTAAGTTCCGTAGAAAGCATATAAGTCAGAACCGCCGGTGCCAGCCCGGTTGTATAAGAATTGATCAGGAAAAATAATGGATCATCACTGAGAATCTTCGTACAAAGCTTAATCAGATCATGAATACAATCCTCAATCTTCCAGATCTCCCCTTTCGGTCCACGTCCATAAGAAGGCGGATCCATAATGATCGCATCATAATGATTCCCTCTGCGGATCTCACGCTCAACAAACTTCACACAGTCATCTACCAGCCAGCGGATCGGAGCATCTCCCAGACCGGAAGCAACCGCATTCTCCTTTGCCCAGGTAACCATACCCTTAGAAGCATCCACATGAGTAACAGAAGCTCCCGCTGCCGCTGCCGCCAGAGTCGCACCACCTGTATATGCAAAAAGATTCAACACCTTCACCGGACGTCCCGCATTGCGGATCTTATTGCCAAACCAGTCCCAATTCACAGCCTGCTCCGGAAAAAGCCCGGTATGCTTAAAACTAAAAGGTTTCAAATTAAAGGTAAGTCCCTTATAATGAATATCCCACTGCTGGGGCAAATCAAAAAACTCCCATTCACCGCCGCCCTTCTTACTTCTGTGATAATGCCCGTTCATATGCTTCCAGCCCTTATTTACCTTCGGCGTATCCCATATAACCTGCGGATCCGGCCTCACCAGAAGATAATCCCCCCAACGCTCCAGCTTCTCCCCACAGGAAGTATCAATCACCTCATAATCTTTCCATCCATCTGCAATCCACATCGTATAATAATCCTCCTAAAATAAACGCATAATAAGTTACGATTGTACTACATATCCAATCATTAGTAAAGCCATATTTCTCACATAAATTCCATTGTGTAAAGTATAAAATAAAACTCTCCCCGTGGCAAGCAAACCATCATAATTCACAGTTATAAATAAATAAAGTGTTACTGTTCACTCCCAATGTCATTAACTTAAGTGATTATTGCCTGTTTAACAAGAAATAATTTTTTAAGTTAACGACATTGGTTCACAGACAAATCATAAACCAATCATCATAAACTACCGCAGGAACATATAATCCCTGCGGCATAACATAAGCAGCCTAATGGAGTATTTTATGATGACTGCTGATACATGAATTCCTAATCGAAGTATCGTATGTATTAATACAAACATCCCATTTTTTTCTTCAACACTTCATACTGATTTCCAGTAATATATATTTTCTTGTATAAAATTTTAATTTCTTTCATCTCTTTTAATTTCTTGAGATTTCTTCCAACTGTACGAATACTCATTCCAATTGCATTTGCAATTTCCTGATAATCCGTCCTTATATAAACGCTCTCATTCGCACAATCAATATTTCTATATTTTTCATATCTTGATATCAGAAAAAAACGAACACGATCTATTCCTTCCATATAATACATCAGTCCGTCACTTTCTGAACGTTTATACAAATCCTTTGCCAGTATATTTACAATTCTTCTCAATAACTGCATATTTTCCATAATCGCCTGATATATAACTTCCGGCTTAAAACAAAGCATTGTAACCTCAGTTGCCGCATACACTGTTGCAACATATTTTTTCTCGCCTGCCATAATTTCCAAAAGGCCAACAATTCCATTTATACTGTTTAGTTCAAAATAGTTATATGTACTTCCATTCGCATATTCTCGTAATCCCGTTACACTACCTTCTTTAATAAAATAAACACTATCCGCTGCATCGCCCCTTGAAACAATAATACTGTTTGGTTCATATTTTTTAATCTTGCCTTTTATTTCCAGCTCTTTTGGTAATACAAAAGCCAAACGTTTCCTTTGTTTATCTTCTCCTGCACCTTCATCAATTGGTTTCATATCTCCATTTATATTCATATTTTTGTATTCTTCCTATTATATTGGTTATCATAGTTACCATCGTTCCAGTCACTAACACCGAACAGATAGTTCCTGCTCCAAATGTGCCACCTAATACAGTTCCTATAACCACATAACTGATGTCACATCCTGTTCGCATAATTGTATAAGAAAAATTTGTATGATTCTGAATTTTATATAAAACAGCATCCAAAGCATTCATTCCTAAATTAAGCTGGATTAAAAGTGCAAGTCCAAGGCTAAGGCAGCATTGTCCAATAGCAAACGCTAGAATTCGTATCAACATATCCTGTTCTGCAAGATGAATGTCTGTTAATATCCAGCTATAGAAATCAATAAAATAGCCGGAAACAAGTGCATATACCACTGTACCTAAGCCCATATTTTTTCTCGCCACCAGGCAGGCAATTAAAATAATAAGCAAATTATAAAACAATGATGCATTTCCAAAACTTATCAAAAATGTATGTCTGATTCCATCACACAATAACCCAACAGAATCACTTCCCAAACCACTTTCCAAAAACAGTGCTACTGCGATTCCGATTAAGTTCATAACCACAAATACCATTACGATTTTGCTCATTATTTTGCTCATAAAGCCCTCCTTATCATCATACCGTTTACAACCGATTACAAGCATATTTTAGCAAAACCAGATTATTTTCTTAAGGTCATATGACCTTTCAGCACTTTTTATTTTTATCTTCCAGCTTTATATAAAAATAGCCCGGACATTTCGCATATCCAGGCTATTCATATTCATTATTCTCAATTCTTACGAACTTTATTCCAGAAACTTTCACCCTGCACATTTTCTTTTACGTCAAAAATATCAAGGATTGTCTGTCCAATATCTCCAAAGCAGCTTCTTGTACCAAGATTGATTCCTTCCTGAACCAGTTTTCCATACATCAGCATGGGTGTATATTCTCTAGTATGATCGGTACCCTTAAATCCCGGATCACATCCATGGTCTGCTGTTATGATCAGAATATCTTCATCTCTCATATTTTTCATAAATGTTTCCAATGCATTATCAAATTCCGTTACTGCTTTTGCATATCCGGAAACATCATTTCGATGTCCATAAAGCATATCAAAATCTACCAGATTCAAAAAACAGATTCCGTTAAAATCTTCTTCCTGTTGTTCAAACAAACGTTTGATACCGTCTGTATTTCCTTTTGTTGATATACTTTTACTGATTCCTTTTCCAGCAAAAATATCATATATTTTTCCTATACTTATTACATCAAAATGATTTCTTTTCAGCACATCCAACATAGTATCTGATGGTGGAACAAGAGAAAAGTCGTGTCTTTTAGGTGTACGTTCATAATTCGGATATTCACCGGTAAATGGTCTTGCAATTACTCGTCCCACTCCATGCTTTCCAGTCAGAATTTCTCTTGCAATTTTGCAATAACGATACAATTCTTCAACCGGCACTACACTTTCATGTGCAGCAATCTGAAATACGCTGTCTGCAGATGTATATACAATCAGATCACCTGTTTCTACATGCTCTTTTCCATATTCTTTTATCACTTCCGTACCTGAATATGGTTTATTGCACAGAACCTTTCTGCCTGTTCTTTTCGTAAACTCATCCAGAACATCCTGCGGAAATCCATTCGGATAAGTAGGCAATGGCTGTTCTGATACAAGCCCTGCAATTTCCCAATGTCCAACTGTTGTATCTTTACCCCTTGACCTTTCCTGCATTCTGCCATATGCACCTACGACATTTTCTTCTTTACTTTCAGCTTCAACACCGTCTATATTAAACAATCCAAGTTTTTTCATATTAGGAGTATTATAATATTCAGATTTCATAATTGTAGCAAGAGTATTACTTCCAACATCTCCAAAATCTGCTGCGTCCGGTTCATGTCCAATTCCAAAGCTGTCCAATACAACTAAAAAAACACGACGTTTCATATACTTCCTCCAGTTTTAAATTTCCAGTGCCACACGGATCATATCATTAAATGTGGTCTGGCGTTCCTCTGCTGTACACTTCTCTCCTGTCAGAAGATTATCACTGACTGTCAGCATTGTTAATGCATCTACCCCATATTTAGCCGCCAGAGTATACAGTTCACATGTTTCCATATCCACAGCCGCTACGCCATATGACGCAAGAAGAGAATTTTTCTCTTTTCCATGATCATCATAAAATTTATCACTTGTAAAAATGTTGCTTACTACTGCATGTACATTCAGTTCTTTTGCTTTATCATACGCATTTCTGAGTAATTCAAAACTTGCTGTAGGTGCAAAAGAAATGTTTCCAAAGCGGTCTTTATTCATACCTGAATCCGTAGTTGATGCCATAGCAATTACTACATCTTTCAGGTTAATACCCTCTCTTAAACTACCACAGGTTCCAATACGAATCAGTTTTTTTGCACCATAATTCTGAATTAATTCACTGGCATAAATATGCATAGACGGCATTCCCATTCCCGTTCCCTGAATTGACACTTTTTCGCCTTTATAAAGACCGGTAAATCCATACATACCTCTGACTTCGTTATAGCATACTGCATCTTCCAGAAAATTTTCAGCAATAAATTTTGCTCTCATAGGGTCTCCCGGAAGTAATACTTTTTCAGCAATATCTCCTATCTCTGCATGGTTATGTGGTGTACCCATAATATTTCTCCTCCCACAATTTATTTATTTGAACTTTCGTATTTCTCAATAACCTTTCCGATGATACTTTCAAAATCACCCTCAAAAATATCCATAGAACTTCCAAACATCAGATTTGCCGGATAATCAAAATCTTCTACATTACTTCCTGTTTGATCGCGATATTCTTTGTCTGCCCCCAGATGCGGAATACGATTAATCAGCTTATCTGCATTATCCATATATCCATACAGTTTTTTCCCTAATTCAAACCCCATACCGCATTCAAAAGCAACATCATTATTAATCTCATATCCACGATAATCGTTCAGATTTGCAATGATAAGATCACAGTTCCTTACATGCTGCTGAAATCTGTCAAACAGGTTCATAGCTTTCATATAAGGATTTTCTGATGATGTTTCCTGAACTCCTGGTGCTCTGTCTAATGGAGAAATTGCCTCATAACCATATTTTGCACAAATTTCTTTCATTCTTGCAAAAACTTCTTCTCCATTGGAATCATATCTTTCAAAACCAGCCAGATAAATCAGAGGTCTTTTTTTATCAGTTTCCGTAACATGGCAGGAATGATCCACACATATCGCACGACCTGCTTTAAATTTGTATTCTTCTTCGATATCTACCATAAGCATTTTCAGACAGTCGTCAAAATCACCTTCAACGATTTTAGTAGAACCAATAATGGTTGGTGAAAATGGCAGTTCTGCATATGGCATTACATTCCCACGTTCATCATATACCTTCTGATCTTTTAAATATGCTTTTTGATTCTTTGTTGCAAGACTTCTTTTGTCTCTTGTATAACCATAGCATCTCGCTCCTTTTGCATATGCCATTCCCAGCTCATATATGGTTCCACTGTCAGGCTCTGCTCCACGATATGCTTCAAGATCAGCAATGATAACCGTTGTTTCTTTCATCACTTTATCCAGATCATCAAAAATGCTGTCTGCCCTTTTCTGTTTATCCGGATTTTCCAGATCAAGAGGATGTGTGTTCGGCAGTGTAACACCAAATCCCAATGCATTTGCCCGGGCTTTCATCGCTCCAAGTGCATCATATCCATATGTATAAAAACATTCTGGCCCTGCTATATATATTGCTTCTTTTTCATATAATTTATGCTGATATCTATACATTCTCAGTCTCCTACTTTAAAACTAATCCAAGGAGTAATTTCAGGAATCTTCCATAATCTGCATTACATCCAATCTCAATCAGCGGAAGATTTTCCCATACAAAATGATGTCTTCTGTCAACTACTGTCATTCCAAGAGTTAATCCATCTTTTGTTTCTACACCAACTCTGACTTTCATTGTTTCAACTAATGTCGGATCAATCGCATATGCCACAGCCATACAATCAATTACAGTACAATATGCATCAAATCCTCTGTTTCCATTAAAACGAATTGCCTGGCGCAGGAATTTAGCTTCTTTTCTGTCACTTTCTTCTAATAATTTGATGTCATCATCTGTAAAGTTAACATCAAAATAAGTAGCTACATCCAGTCCTAAAGCAACAAACGGAATTCCTGATTCATAAACAATTTTTGCTGCTTCAGGATCTACATAAACATTCCATTCACTCTGCGGAGTATCTCCGGTTGCGTTAAAGAAAGCATATTTGTTTAATCCAAATGCTCCTGAAATTGCAACGATTTCTTTAATTAATGGTTTGATTTCCGGTGCTTTTGTAATTGCCATCGCAATATTACTCATAGGTGCTGTTGCAATAATTGTAATTTCGCCCGGGTTTTCTTTTACAAGATCAATAATCAGGTCAACTGCATGTTTTTCGCATAATGGCAGGGTTGGCTCTGGAAGGTAGTTTTCCGCCTGTCCATCCTCACCATGTGTAAAAGGATCTTTAGGGGATTCTCTTACCATTGGTTTTGCCATTCCTCTCGCAACCGGAATATTATTAATTCCTAAAAGTTCCATAATTTTTCTTGCATTTTTACTGGTAATGTCTACCGGATAATTTCCGTTTACTGCTGTAACAGCCAGTAAATCAAGGTCCGGGGATTTTGCCGCCATAATGATAGCCATAGAATCGTCCATACCTGGATCACAGTCAAGAATTATTTTCTTCATATTGATATTCTCCTTTTTTCTCTTTATTTATTCAGTCTTTCAGGTTTATCAGACAGATATTTGCAATCTGCCTCACTGCCATCCTCTATCGAGGATAATTTATTTATCTTCCACAACTTTTACATAAAATTCACGATTTCTAGGTCCGTCAAACTCCAGAAAATAAATTCCCTGAGAACCACCTAACAGTAATTTTCCATTATGAACGATAAAGGTTTCTGTTACACCAAGTAATGCACATTTGATATGTCCTGCTGCATCCTGCGGTGTATCATGCTGATGTTTAAAATCAATTCTTGTTGGTACTAATCTTCTGATTTCTTCATCCAGATCAACAAATCCATCCGGGTCCCACGGTGAAAATACTGCCAGCCCTGCTGTTGAATGCATATTATGAACAATACAGATTCCTTCCTGAATACCGCTTTCTTCTACTACCTTTTTTACATCCTGTGTAATATCATGTACTTCATTATAAGTTGTTGATAATTTAATATTCTTTAATACTGCCATTTTTTGCCTCCATCCGTTACTTTTATTTTACGATAATCTCACTGTTTTTTACGCAATATCCGCCATCACAGAATGCCCAGTCTCCCTCGCATCCTCTGCCATACTTTTCTCCAATCAGTTCTGAAATATAGCTTGCGATCAGGCATACCGGAGCAAAATGTGTTAATGGCATTGAAATTGGATATTTAGATACCGGAACTTTAATGTAAGTTGCCGGCTCGTTATTGAAATCTTCTGCAGAACCATCTGTGATCACTGCCAGCGGTCTGTGAAGCTCATTTGCATATTTCAACAGTTCTTTATTCCTGCTCATTGCCGGATTTGTTGTATTTGCTACAACAACCGTTCCCATATGTTTTGCATCTCTTGCAAAGAAGTTTAAGTGGAACCATTCTTCAGAATTAATATGCATTGCAAATTTGCCAGTTGCTTCGAGCATCTTTGCCTGTCCAAACCATGCTGTCGCATAATCAAAGCCAGCTCCAATAAAATCATAACAAGGGAAATCTTTCCAATCCTCTGCCAGCTTCTTGCACTGTTCTTCCATTGCAGGTAAAAGTTCTTTTAAAAGGCTACCCTGATTCTTAATATCTTTACGACAATCCATAGCCTGATCCATTGTATATTTTCCTCTGACTTCTCCGAAACGAATTGCCAGAAGTAACAGTGCCATTACACTGACCATGTAACTTCTTGTTCCCGGAGCACTTTCAAACTTCGGAATATCTAACTTGAGAACCTTATCCGCATACTGAGCAAGAGGAGACTCTAAATTACCAGTTACTCCAAGAATGTAACATCCATGTTTTTTAGCTCTCTGAACTGCTTCTGATACTCTGGCACCTGTTCCGGAATTGCTCACAGAAATCACCAGTGGATTGCGACAGTCAATTCCCATATGCTTTTCACAATAAAAGCGGCTTAATTCAATAGCCGGAACAACTTCTGTTGGAATTGATGTCAGCATTTCAAAAGCATGTTTGGTTGCCATAGCCGCTGCATAGGAATCTCCACATCCCGTCAGAACAATTCTCTGAACATTAAAGATTTCCTGAAAAGAAAGTACGGTTCTTGTTTTTGGTTCCAGATCCTCATATTGCTGTTCAATCAGTTCCGGAAGACTCTCCACCTGACGGCTCATTGCATTATCAAATTTACTCATTCTTATTTTCTCCATTTCTTTTTTATTTTTCAGTCTCTCTTTTCAGGAAACCAATATTCTTTTCCAAGTTTCTTTTTTGTCTGATCCATTTTATTCAATATTGCACAAGTCTCCAAAGCAATATCTACTGCAAAATCATGTCCAGCACCAGCTTCAAATTTTTCTCCTGTGCATAGGTTATCGGCCACAGAACAAATCGATCCCCCTCTTCTTCCAAACAAAGCTGACAATGTCACTATTGCTGCTGATTCTCTGTCTCCATTCAAAACACCAGCCCGATTATATATTTCTGCTATCTCAATATTCCAAGGTTGCATATATCCTCCGACTCCAGGTCGTCCGCCTCCTACAAAATCACTGTCAACAGACATTGTCACACCTACATGATAGGGAGCCTTTAGTTTTTCAGCAGCCTTTACCATGGCCACAACCACTTCGTAATGGCTCACCGCAGGATACGCTGATGGTATATACGCTTTTGTCATTCCTTCTTCTCTGACAACACCACTGGAAATCACTACATCTCCAGGATGAACACCATCTCCAATACCACCCGACCCTCCCACTCGTATAAATGTACCTGCATTTGTATATTCCATAAAATCATAAAGGATCAATTCCATTTCCGGAGATCCGCTTCCGCCACTGACTACTGTAATCTTAGCGCCTTTATATCTTCCACTGTAACTTGTAAACATGCCTGAATTTCCAATCATTTCTGCATCTTCCAAGCGTCGTGCTATCTTTCTGGCAGGATTTTCACTATATGCACATAGCGGATCACGTACGGTAAGCAATACGTAATCACCTACTTTATCTGGATTGATCTGAGTCATTGCAGGTTTGTTATTAATCACAAGTCCCTTTTCTGGTACATTATGATAATATCTGTATTTTTCATGTATTTTTTTTACAGATTCTTTTTCTCTGATTCTATCGCTCAACATTACGCATGGCCTCCAGTCTCATTTCGGAAGTAATCCGATCAGGCACACCATATTGGGATATACACATTGCTGCTGAAATACTTCCCATTTTTCCACAAATCAGAGGTGAATACCCTTCACAAAAACCATACAATACAGCTCCAGATGAACTATTACCACCACCAGTAGGATCTACAACTTTTATATTTTTCTGTGAAGGAACTATAATCGCTTCATCAGGAGTAATCATAATTGCCCCTTCTGCCCCCCTTCTTAAAAACACCAGTGGAATCTGAAAACTTTGGTATTCTTTTATAATCTCTTCAATATCTTCTGTTCCCATCATATGTTTGGACTCTGTTAAGTTAATCGAAAAAATATCTATGTGTTTGGCTATCTTTTTAATATTCTCATAATTTTCCGGATAAGTTGCATCACATCCTATTTCCCACATCACTTTTGAATCAGAATCTTCTTTATACTTTATTATTTTTCTCCAAAAAAACGGATCACTGTTTTTAAAAATATAAATTCCTTTGGCACTTGCAAAATAAGGTTTTAAATCTTCAGGAACTGTTTCTATTTTTTTATAATGCTCAGCACCATAACGTGGCGTTTCTTCTCTTTCTCCATCTTCAAAATACTGAATAACTGTATGCGGTGTTTTATCATCTTTTTCAATAAGACCATCCATGGATATATTATTGTTTTTATACCATTCTCCATAAATGCCTGAAAAATCTGTTCCCACCCCCGTCACCAGCATTACATCATCACTCCAGAGTTTAACACCGCATAGTGCATAAACTCCTGCACCTCCTGCTACTATCTCCGTCCTTTTTCCATCAACAAAATGAATCTCATCTGTTACTGCTGTTGAAGCAATTATATATTTCATATCATTCTCCTAACACAATAAAGCTATCGCAAGTCATAGTTCCTTTTGAAATTGTAAATCCTGCACCTCCGCATGTATAAGCAGCATCACTTGTGCACAAAATTTTTTCTTCATTGACCCAAAAACTTAATTGGTTTCCATATGCAGCAAACTGTAATTTATACGGCTTATCTTCTACATATATAAACTCTGTCTCTGTAAGAATTTTTCTGTTTCCATCTTTCTGCATAAATATCTGTGCCGTATTATAATTCGTAAGAATAGCTCCATAATATCGTTTATGCCCTGTACTCCTTACAACTAATCCCCCAGATTTATGTAAGCTGAAATAGACTATAGATTCTACTTTATAATCTTTCCATTCCCTGCTTCCAATGGTTACCAGTCCATCATCTTCCTGATGTGATACGCAATATGTCTGATTAAAATCTGCTGCAAATTGTGCTGCCGAACTTGCAAACCCAGCCAACCAGAGCGGATTTGTATTCCAAATAGAATTCATCAGCATTCCTCTCTGAGCAAATTCAGAAGGTGCACCATCCCAATTAACACTGTGAATCATTACATTACCCGTAAATCTTTTCACTGATGAAATCTGATATCCCAATTTATATATGGGCATTCCTTTTGTGTCTGGCACTTTCCAGTTAAATTCTTTGATTTGTTTTTCCAGCTTTTGAGGTTCTCCATATATTACCTGACTTTGGTTATCAATATCATAATATAAAATATATGGAGTTAAAAATACCTCCTGTTCCGTATCTACACTGGCTTTCGTTTTTACTATCTGCGAAGAATAAAGTGTAGGAGAAGCTACCGTAGAAAAATTCAATGCAACCTTTGAAAAATCTATAAAAGTCTGTGTAGACACATTTGCTGTTACCCCATCAGCTACACATTCACATGAAATAACCAGTGCATTTTCATTACTGCTTTCATTTTTATTATGTACATCTACCTTACTCTTACATCCATGATCAAATTCACATGGCAAAAATCCCTGTAATGAACCTGGAAATTCAAATGTATATCTTTCTTTGGATATTTCAACACTTTCTCCAGTTAAATGGGCTGCTGCATTTAGAATTTTCTTCGATTCAATAACTGCATCAGAAACAACAGAACCGCCATCTGAAGTAACAACATACATCATATCCGCAACCGGCGTACGAAAATCAGCCCCGGCATTGATTCCATCTATTCCAAGACGAATTCCATTAAATGCCCCAACATTTCCCGCATTACAGTCAGTATCCCATGCCGCTGATGCTGCAATATTGATTGATTTTTGAAAATCATCTCCACCAAGCAAGATAGCTGCTATTACCATTGCATGATTAGGAACCATATGACAGCAACCTGGCCAAACTCCATATCCATATTTCGGATCAAGATATTCTCTTACTTTCCTCCAATCCGTTTCTTTACTGCAAATATCTCTGACATCGGAAACAATACTTTTCAAAAGCGGATCTGTTACATATTTTCCCGCTCTGTCCAGCAATACATTCACATCTTTTTCTGTAAATGCCATCGCCTCCAGCGCAGCCAAGTGGCAGGCTGCCTGAACTGCAATTCCATCGTGACTGACACTTGCAGCTTTTCTAACCAGTTCAACTGCTAAATCTGGATTATCCGGACAGGACATAGCAATGGCATCAATAAATATCTGTGCTCCAATCTGTTCAGATAAGGTTTTTCCATTTATTTTCATAGAACCACTCATTGGTGCTTCTATACCATTTTTTAAATTTAAAAAAGCAGTATGCTCTGTAGATCGTCCCAATCCACCCCACCAGAGAATTGTCCTATTTTCAATAATATAGTTCAACCAGGTATCCCCAAATGCTTTTGCCGGAATATTTTTGTCATATCCATAGTCTTCTAATGCTCTGAAAAAACCAAACGTTCCCGATATGTCATCATCCGCAACAATAAGAGGAACTCCTACCCTGTCATGAACATAATATTTTACTTCATCAAAAGTATCTCTTATTTTTTGATAACTCCAGCCTTCAACCGGACGTCCCAAATAAACACCTATAAGTTTTCCCAGTACGCCTGCATAAATCTTATTTTTAAACCGCCCTACCATTCTGTCATTCCTCCGAGTCATCCACTATAATCTGCAAATTTCAAAACCATCTCCAAGTATAGCCCCAGTATCTACTACAAATCCTGCCTGTCCATTGTCATATTCTGAATCTTTCCCCTTTACAACAATGTTTCCATCAATTTTCATAATCAGGTTATCTGCTTTTACAGCAAATTCAAGCTCATAAGTATGATCAATCAAATAATCGAACGGTGCTCTTGCAATCTCAATTCTTTTCTCATTCTGTTGTTTATAAATCACTGCACAGTCTTCCGTAAGAACTGCCCCATAATATCTTCTGTGCCCTTTTGCTCTGGCAACCAGACCTGCCGATTCCTGTTGAGAAAAAGTAATTGTACTTTTGACAGCATAATCTTTCCAATCAGAAGTTCCTGTTGTTACCACTCCATTTTTTACTGCATTACAAATTGAAAAAGTAACCGTATAGTCCGGATTAAAGTGATCTGCTGACGAAACAAATGTTTTCAACCATGACGTTGTAGTCGTCCATGGTGTCAATGTTGGCGTCATGTCCATAGATCTTCCCATCTTATATTTTTCCGGTGTATTTGCCCAGTCGATGGATTTCACTATAATACTTCCATCCAGTCTTTCTTCACTTGTTAAGCAAATTCCCACTCTGAAAATGGGATGTCCCTGAGTATCCGGTACATTCAAATGTAAGATATTGCGTCCCTTATTTAATCCATGTTTGCCACAGTAAATATTTTCCAGAAAATCATTTTCATCAAAATACTCGAAAAACAATTCAAGTTTTGGATTCTTATCATTTAATGCATCGACAACCAGGCAAATATCCTGTCCACTATAAAGCGTCGGTGAACAAAGAACATCAAAATAACTGGTTCCTTCTTTTCCTTTAGGTTTTAAGTCAATAAATGTATCTATTGCAACAGATGCATGTACCCCACTCGCCAGTCCTTCATAACAAATCCTACATCCATATTCTCCTGTAGTTTCATATGAATTTTCAATTTTCGTCAATACCTGTTCTTCGCAATCTTTATCATATGGTACAATTCCCTGTACGGAACCCGGATATTCAAACGCCAGTCTTTCCTCTGGCAATTTAATTTCTTCCCCATTTAATTTGGCTGCTGCTTTTAAAATTTTTCGTGTCTCTATAACTGCATCTGAAATACAGGAACCACCATCACTTGTTACTACATAAAGCCTGTCTGCTACCGGTTTTCTTAAATCTGCTCCTTTTGTAAATCCATCCAGCCCCAGTCTAATTCCATTCAGGCATCCGACATTTCCACTGTTACAGTCTGTATCCCATCCGGCTGAGCATGCAATCATGCATGCCTTCTGAAAATCATCTCCACCCATGATAAATGCCATGAGAAGAGTCAGATGATTCGTAATCATTGGACAATTTCCCGGATATTTATCATATCCATGCTCATCCGCAATCCACTGTCGAACCTCATACCAGTCAGAAGCTTTTGCACATTTCTCTCTTAACTCATCTATTAAACTCTTAAATTCTTCATTATCAATATATGCAAGTCCTTTATCCAAGAGTTTATCGATATCTTTTTCTTCAAAAGCCATTGCCTCCATAGCTGCAAGATAAACAGCCGCATCAACAGCTACTCCATCATGACTCACACTTGCTGCTTTTCTGGCCATTTCGCAGGCACGCTCAGGGTTTCCCGGATTTACCATTGCCCAGGTATCAATAAATATTTCCGCCCCTATCTGCTCTGCCATACTCTGCCCATTTAAAGCTATGGAACCACTCATTGGTGCTTTAATTCCATTTTTTAATCTCAAATATGCAGTATGTTCTGTACTTCTGCACAAACCTCCCCACCAGAGAATCGTTTCATTTTCAACAATGTAATTAAGCCATGCATCTCCAATCTCTTCAGCAGAAATGTTTTCTTTATATCCAGAATCTTCTAAAGCTCTGAAAAAAGCGAATGTTCCTGATATATCATCATCTGGAACAATCAACGGAGCTCCTGTTTTATGATTTTTATAATATGATACTTTCCCAAAGGTATTTTTAATATTCTCAAAAGTCCATCCTTCTACCGGACGTCCCAGGTAGACTCCTATAATTTTCCCAAGTACACCTGCATATATATCATTTTTGTAGTTTTCTAATGCCATATTTCCGCTCCTCATACCTTATATATTTATCCCATAAATCTTTTAACCCTTAACAGCACCACTTACCATCCCATCGACAAAGTGTTTCTGAGTCAATAAGAAAAATACAATAATTGGTCCTATAAGAATCATAGCTGAAGCCATTAAAATTGACATATTGGAGCCATAGCTTCCGTTCATTGAAAGAAAACCAAGTGTTGCTGTAAAATGCTTCTCTCCCTGGAGAAATGTTGATGTAATTAAATATTCATTCCAGGACTGCAAGCCAATCAGTACTGCAACTGTAATAAGCCCTGGAGAAACAACCGGCCGCATCACGGACCAGATTACCTGTCGTGTATTTGCGCCATCAATTCTTGCTGCCTCTTCCAGTTCTCTCGGAACATTAAGAAAGAATGTTCTCATAAGGAAAATTGCCAATGGCATATACGTTGCTGATAAAATAACACTTGTTGCCGGAATGTTTCCAATCAAATTCATCTTTGCGTAAGCATAGTAAAGTGGAAATAAGAACAACTGAATCGGAACCGTCATTGCAACCATAAAATACATTAGCACCGCACCACTGCCTTTAATTCTTTTTCCTGCAAGAACATAGCCTGCAAGTGTTGCGCAAATAAGTACAATAATAACTGTACATCCCGTAAGTTTTACACTGTTTAAAAATCCTTTTGCAAACTTACCCGTAGTCCATGCCTGAATATAATTTTCAAGATGAATAATATCCGGTAAACTTAACGGATTTCTTACAATTTCAGCGTTTTCTTTAAAACTATTGATAAGTACCAAAAATATAGGAAATAAACAAATAACAGCTAAGATAATAAGAACCATATGTATAATTACATTCACTGTTATTTTCTTTTTCATTGATGCAGCTCCCATAGTTTAACAGTCCTCCTATTCTATAGATTCTTTCCTGGTCATACGTGCATAAATCATAGATGCTATTAACCCAAAAATACTGATAAACATTCCAACAGACGCTGCTTTTCCAACTTTCATAGAACTAAACGCAAAAGAATATGCATATGTTCCTAATACCTCTGTAGAATGAGCAGGACCGCCTCCGGTGAGAAGCTTAACATAATCAAATGACAGAAACGAACCTATTGTAATCATCATAAACATTAATTTGACAGTAGGCATAATGTTAGGAAGATATACATATCTAAATAACTGCCATCCATTACATCCTTCTACTTTTGCAGCTTCCACCTGATCTGTCGGCACCTGTCTCAACGCCGCCAGATAAATAACCGTCAGATAACTCCAATAATGCCAGATATCAACCCCTGCACATGCATAAATTGCACTCTTCATACTTGCCAGAGGTGAGCTGATATCCCATCCAAAAGTATTTCGCAGGAAAGCTACTACGCCAACCACCGGACTGAACATAATATTCAGCCAAAGCATTGCATTAACCGATGGAGCCAGAACATATGGAATAAGAAATGCTACCTGATAAATACTTCTGGTTTTCTTCCTGCTCAGAAGCAACATTGCTGATAACATTCCAATAACTACCGGAATGGTAAGAAACATAATTGCCCAGATAAAGTTATTTTTAATAGCTATAAAAAACACATTATCATAAAATAATTCCTGATAATTTTGAAGTCCTATAAAATTAATATCCGGTGATAGTCCATTCCAGTCTGTAAAAGAATAAACTATCGTCATAATTCCCGGAACCAAAATAACGCAAACACTTATAATCAGAGCTGGAGCTATCAATAGATAATTCCAGTTTATCTTACTTCGTTTATTCATAGGATATCCCTCCTCCACACATTTATAAAAGGGCAGATGGCATATAGGATTTTTCCTTAACCATCTGCCCCTTTTCTGCCAATATTTTTTTCGTACACAGATCAAAAATTTCAGAATTTATTCTATTCCTGCTGGTTTCGGAATTGGAGGAACCAGCCCCTTCTTAAATTCTTCCTGGAAAGCAGTATTCAAAGATTTCACATAGTCATCCACACTGGATGTTCCAAACCATACTTCATCAATATTTACAATTCTCTGCTGTGTATCTGCCGGGAAGAATACATTATCATAGAAACCAAAATTGCCTTTTCCTACTGCTTCTGATACTTTCTGTACAACTTCCATAAATGATTTTGATAAATATCCCATTCCAGAAGTGTCAACTGTAGATAAATCTTTAAGAGGAGTTCCCCAGTATCCAGGCCATGCAGTCGTCATTTCCTGCGTAAATTCTGGTGACATCATAATATCAATAATTTTTGCAGCTTCGTCTTTATGTTCCTGACTTACATTCGCATTAATTGATAATGTACATGCAGCTCCAAGAGTATATGTCTCATCCGGAACTTCTTCAGTAGATGGGAATGGTATAAATGCAATATTCTCAGTCTTATCATCTGTGAAATAAGAAGCCGCCCACTGGAATGCAATAGATGGTCCAATAAAGAATGGTGATTTTTCATCTGCTAACAACTGTAGAGATTCACTGAAATTAAGATTTACATAATCATCTCCTGCAAGGTATCCTTTATCCCACCACTCTTTTGATTTCTCAATTGCAGCTTTTACATCATCATTGTCCCAGCTTTCTTCACCAGTCAGACATTTATAAACTGTATCTGGAGTTGCTATATGTGTCAGGAAAAGAGAAGCATAATTTTCATTTACCGGCTGCCAGCCTTTATTGCCTGTTACAGATGCATATAAGCCTTTTTCCATTGCCTCATCCATGATTGTTTCCATGTCTTCTATTGTTTCAGGCACTTCCCATCCATTATCTTCCAGCACTTTTTTGTTATAGAAAACCCCCATTGTACTAATTCCATTTGTCAAACTATAAAGTTTTCCGTCCACTGTACCAGACTCATAATATGGCTCTAAAATTCTGTCTTTCCAACCATATTCTTCTGCATATGTATCCATTTCTTCAAGTTTTCCAGCTTCGACTAATGGCATTACAAACGCTGGACCCGATCCATAAACAATATCCGGTCCCTGATTAGCCGCCAGAGCCGTCGTCATATCAGAATCAACAGATGGTCTAAATTCCACAACTAACTGATATTTATCTTGTGAAGCATTATACTCATCAACAAGATATTTTTTCATTGCATCCTGAGCATATGGCTCAGCTCCCCAGAACCACAGATTAATTTCTTCTCTGTCTTTCATGGAATCATCAGATGCCTTCGTTACATCCTCTCCATCATCAGTTGTCGTGTCTTCTGATTCCTGATTCTCACTATCTGCTGTATTCGAAGTATCATCAGCGGCAGACCCTGTAGTCTCTTCTTCTTTTGAATTACTACTTCCCGTTGAAACACCACATCCTGCCATTGAGCTTATAACCACTGCAGTTGTCATAAATACAGCCAAAGCCTTTCTCTTCATTTTTATTTCCTCCTTTGGTTGATAAAATAATAGTTAACTGTTTTGCTTGATATTTCACACATTTTCCTTTGTTAACCTAATTATAACCATTTTTACCATTTTGTCAACCAAATTTATTAATCATTTTTTATTTATTTTGTTCATTTTTTCATTATATTTTTCATTTAATTTAGTATACTTGTATATTTTTCTGTTAATATAATTGTTTTTTACATATTTATATTGATTAACTTTTGGTTAACAGTTTATTTTTCTTGTTATTTGGACATTATCCATAAAATTCCGAAATCAGATTCGTAAAAAAAAATTACTCCACTGTTTCCAATAGAGTAATTTTTAATTGCATTTTATTGTTTTCAGAATATTTATTCATTATTATATATTTTCACGGATTTTCTTTCAATTAAAGCCGGTGCAAAATATGTATTTCTAATCGGATTTTTATCTTTGCCTGTAATACGATTAATAATCGTTTCACAGGCTTTCTTTCCCATTAATTCGCCAGGTTGTTCTATAGTAGTCAATGGAGGACTAAGCACTGTTGTTACATATAAATCATTAAATCCTACAATAGATATATCTTCTCCAATCGTCAGTCCCTGCTCTTGTGCATACTGATAAACGCCTAAAGCTATTTCATCATCATACGCAAAAACCGCATGAACCCCCAAACTATTCAGATATTTCATTCCTTCATATCCCGTCTGTCTTTTATATTGCCCATAGAAAATATATTCTTCCTTAATAGAAATGTTATGAAATGCCAAAGCCTCTTTATATCCTTCGATTCGCTTTCTGCAAGTGTATACTTCTCTTGCACCAACAATCATGCCTATTTTATCATGTCCACTATGAATCAAATACTCTGTTGCCATATAACCACCGCTTTTATTATCTGCTGTAATAAAATCACAATAAACTCTGTCAACAGCTTGGTCTAATAATAAAAAAGGTATTCCTGAATTTTTTAAAGCCCAGCCTAGTTTTTCATTATTATCTTCAATATTCATGTCCATTGACGGAACGACAATCAAGCCCGATACTTTGATATCTGTCAAAAATCTGATGCGATCTAAAGTTTGCTCTGTAGTGTCATTCACCGTACATGTGACAGTACGATAACCATAAATCTGGCAGTATTCATCAATTCCCTTCTGGCATGCATCCAGAAATTCATTATAATATCGTGGACGTATTACACCAATAATTGATTTTTTTTCAAAATTATTGCAGACATTTTCAATTGACAATTCTTCATTTTTTTTCTTTTCTTCAAAATTATAACCTAACTCTTTCGCTGCCTCGATAATCTTCTGTCTTGTTGCTTCTGTTATTCTTGAAGGTTTATTATTCAATACCAGCGATACACTGGCAATGGAAACATTGGCTCTTTCAGCAATATTTCTAACTGTAGGTTTCATCCAGTACCTTCCCCTCTTCACATTCAAAAATTAGTATGAACAAAATTCGCCACCTAAAACATCATAAACGCCTCTTGGTATAATACGTACTTCTGGTATAACCGGAAGTGCCATAAAAGACAACGTAATAAATGGGTCTATTCCTCTTCCAACTCCCATTTCATGTGCCTTATTAATCATATTTTTTAATTTATGATTATTATATTGATAACCGGCATCGCTCATAAGTCCCATAACAGGAAGCTCTAAAGTATCAAATATTTTGTGATCTGCCACTATCGTATAACCTCCCTGTGTACGTATCAGTTCCTGTACTGCCAATACCATATCTTCATCGTTATCCCCTATGACGATAATATTATGAGAATCATGAGAAACGCTGGAAGCTATTGCTCCTTTTTGTATTCCAAAGCCACTGACAATTCCCACACCGGTCTTACCTGTAGATTTATGTCTCTCAATCACTGCAATCTTCTGATATTGTGCATTTGATAAAAATAAACACTTGCCCCCTGAGAATTTTTTTATCTGTTTTTTCGTGGTAATCTGCCCCTCCTGCATTTCTATTACAGGAAAATACCCCGTTGGTGATTCTAACTGTAAGTCATTTTTCGAAAACTTTCCGACATGGACTGTATTTTTCAGCTCATCCGGACATTTTTTTATTTCAATTTCTTCCTCTTGCTCTATTACTTCGCCTTTATAATATACATTTTCTATAGATATTTTATTTAAATCGTTTAATACCACCAAATCCGCCTGATACCCCGGCGCAACTGCTCCCAGATTATGAAATCCATAACAGATTGCCGGATATATTGTTGCCATTTTTATAGCAGAAACAGGATTCATCCCAAGCTCTATTGCTTTACGAACATTATGATCAATATGACCTTCCCGTTCAATATCTTCAATATGTTTATCATCCGTGCAAAAACAAAATCCCTCTACCGGTATATTATTTTCTACTATACCTTTCACAATTGCTTCTAAATTCTTAGCTGCACTTCCCTCTCGAATCAGTACAGTCATGCCATTCCTTCGTTCTCTCATTGCATACTGAAAATCCGAGCACTCATGATCTGTAGATATTCCGGCCATTACATATGCCTGCAAATCTTCTTCCGCTAAAAATGGTGCATGTCCATCACGAACTTTGTTTTTAAATAAATCCAGCTTCCGGTGCATACCCGGATCAGCATTTACAACCGAAATGTAATCCATTACTTCACCTAATCCCAATATTCTCTCATTATCAAGATATTGAGTCATGTCTTCTGCTGTAAGCGTACATCCATTATCATCGATTGAAGTTGCTGGAACACACGAAGGCATCATCACAAAAACATTTGCGCTTGCATCCTCCGTCTGATCCAGAATATAATTGATACCGGACAATCCTGATACATTTGCAGATTCATGAGGATCAACAATAAATGTTGTCGTTCCATGACGTGAAGCAACTGTAACCAGTTCTTTCGGAGTAACTAAAGTCGATTCCAGATGAAGATGACTGTCAATAAATCCAGGGCAGACATATTTTCCTGTCATGTCATGTTCCTGTTTGCCTTCATAATTTCCTATTCCAACAATCATCCCATCCTCAATAGCAATATCTCCGGTGATGATTTCATTGGTAAACACATTTATAATTTTAGCATTCTTCAGAACTAGCTCTGCCTCTTTAAATCTGCGGGTAACTTTTGTATGTTCTCGATAAACCTTTAAATCCATAGTTTTTCTCCTTTGATTGTTTTAAGGAAAACGCATAAAATATACAAACAAAGGTCTTATTTATAAAGGTATTATAATTATAGATATTATCATGTATACAGGCAAATAGCAACTTTTTATAGCATTTTTACCATGTTATAGTTTGTTTTGTAATATAATTTAGTATGTCAGGAGAATGTTTTCTCCTCCACAGTTTTGCAGCAACATATGTTCGGTTGTAGCTTGAAAGCCTTTTCCCTTATGGCTTACAGGCTTTTTTTATTTTTTACTTTTTGTCATATTTTGCTAGATATATATGGCTATATATGGTATAATAGTTATATTTAGAGGTGACTATTATGCATTTAAGAAAAACAAAAACTAATAACGGACGCATCTATCTTGCAATTGTTGATTCTTTTTATGATAAACAGAAAAAAATGTCCCGTTCCAAAACAATTGAATCTCTGGGATATCTTGATGTTCTCGAAAAAGAATACGATGATCCAATTACTCACTTTCAAAAAAGAATTGAGCAGTTAAAAAAAGAAAAGCAGGAAAAGACTGCTCCGATCCACTTTACTTTTTATGACTCTGATCGGCTATGCCCCAGGGATGATCTGCGGAAAAATTTCGGCTATGCTGCACTGAGCCAGATCTATCACGAACTTGGTATCCATACCTTTCTGGCCAATCGACAGCGCCATTCTAAAGAACAGTACGATGCCAACGCCATCATGAAGATGCTGGTCTATTCCCGGCTCCTTTTTCCTGCATCGAAAAGATCTTCTTATGATGGCAGAGAACGTTTTTTTGAAAAAACAGATTACTCCCTGAATGATACTTACCGCTGTCTTTCTTTTCTGAATAAGCACAAAGAAAATATGCAGGTCTGGATAAATGACAGGATCAAAAAGAATTATGGAAGGGATACCAGTCTTATCTATTACGATGTTACGAACTACTATTTCGAAACAGACGAGCAGAATGACTTTCTACGCAAAGGGGTTTCCAAAGAACACCGTCCAGATTCAATCGTACAGATGGGACTGTTCATGGATAATCAGGGTATCCCTATCACTTACGAACTCTTTCCAGGAAACACTAACGACTGTCTGACCTACAGACCAAACTTCGGGCGTATCAAAAAGCAGTTTGACCTTGGCAGGGTGATCTCTATTGATGACAAGGGGATGACGACGGGTGATAACATCTGGTATACGATCAATACCCATACTCATGATGGATATGTTTTCAGTATGTCCATCCGGGGTGCTGAAAAAAGCATCAGAGACTATGTTCTTAAAGAAGATGGCTATGAGTGGCTTGGTACGGAATATAAACGAAAATCCCGGAGATCTCCAAGAACAATACAGGTTACCTCTGTTACTGGAAAAAAAATAAAAAAACAGGTGGATGAAAAGCAGGTGGTCTTTTGGAGCGAAAAATATGCCAAAAGGGCAAAAGCAGACAGGGAAACTGCACTGACAAAAGCCAGAGATCTCGCCAAAAATCCTGGAAATTATACAAGAGCCACATCGTACGGTGCTGCAAAGTACATCAAAAAAGTGGACTACGACAAAGAAACCGGAGAGATCCTTACTGCCACATCTGTGTTGGACATTGATAAAGACAAAATCCGGGAAGAAGAAGCATTGGACGGTTACTATATGCTGTTGACCAGTGAAATGGAAACATCTGATGATAAGATCATCGACATGTACCGGGGATTATGGCGTATTGAAGAATCTTTTAAAATAACTAAAAGTGAGTTGGAAGCCAGACCCGTATATGTTTGGACAAGAGAACATATCGAAGCACATTTCCTGACCTGTTTTATCGCTTTGACAATTGCAAGGATACTTGAAAATAAGCTGGAGCGAAAATACAGTATCGGGACCATTCTGGCCTCTCTGTCTAAAGCCGAATGTAGTCTGATCCAGCAAAACTACTATCTGTTTGATTATTATGATGAGGTTCTAAAAGATATTGGAAAGAACATGGATATCGATTTCGGAAAACGTATCCGGACTCTGGGAGAAATAAAAAAAATTTTGGCAAAGACCAAAAAAGCAGAAAAAACACCATGAAAATCTGACAAACCAGAAAACCCGCCAAGCCCTGTAATTATTGGGTTTGACGGGTGTTTTTTGTCAATTTACCTGCAAAAGTCAAGATTTTGCACAATTAAATCATTCAAAACTATGACTAATCAACAAAATTCTTCTCGTAATATATTATTTCATAAAATAAATAGAGCCAAAATTTATCCTCGCAGTAGCATCATATCTTTCTCTCTGCCATTACCCAGCGCAAAGCAGCCTCTCTCTACGGGTGAATTTGGAGGGGCTTAGGAAGTCTTATGTTTGGGAAATTCGCGTTATGAAAAAAAAAACAGCAACTTGTCTGAGCGAAGTTTGCAACGGAGCGAGTTTTGCGTTTTTCTTCATGCTTTTAG
>ERZ772954.1041-NODE-1041-length-23651-cov-10.137269_pt1 | contig 23651 bp, 26 predicted proteins | sample MGYA00580684_ERZ772954 | MGnify/ENA primary metagenome ERZ772954 (study PRJEB29015, sample SAMEA2737654) | human gut metagenome | biome: human gut; feature: human-associated habitat; material: faeces | place: China | collected 2012 ...
ACAAAAACATTGATTTTTGATTCATAAACAAGCTATTTTGCAAGGCTTATAATGCCAATATAACTACCGTCAACATGAAGTGTTAATGCTTCCAAGTTATCATCCCATGCAAATTTAATTCGTCCATCTGAAAAGCGCCACCATAGATTTTTACCGACTTCAGCCGACACTACGGTTTTCCCAGATATATCAGTCATATTAGTAGCAATTTCGGATGTCTTGACGGTGGTTTCTTTGAGCTCGTTATTGCGCCCAATTGTATAAAAATTCTGGTTCAACTTGCTTTTATGCATTTTCCTTGGTGTGTTCAATAACGAACTCAAAAATACCGAAAATATTGCGTTAACTGATCCAGAAAAGTTTTTAAAGCAAATTTCCAACGTAGCTGATATTTATGGTACTGCTATAAAAATTGTAGATAAAAATGGAAACGATAGGATAATTTACTCTTCAAACTTGGCTTCGCGTGACTTTTATTTTCGTAGTGTAGGCCTTACTAAAACATCAACCGGAACATACATAGAGTTTATTGCTGCAGATGATAAAAAATACAAGCTATTAGTTGATGATATATTATAGGCGTTAGAATTCCCATATACATAAAATAGAAAATCTAACATTAGGACCTTTGGAAAAGTCTCCATTATGGGCACACAGATGAATTTCTACCTGTGTGGCGGTACTATTAGTATGATCATATAAGTAATCACCAAAACCAGCAAAACTAGCAGAAGTTATAAATACTTCATCTGGTTTACGGGAAGCCTTTGCGCCCGAAATATCCACAATAGTATATGCACTTGAACTGTCACCACTTACGATTCCACCAGTCAAATTTACAACCATTGTCCTTGCAAAGAATTTATAGTTATGAATTTGAGCAGAAAGAGTGTCTTTACTAATTTTATTATCGTTCGTCTTTTGAAGCTCGTTATTGAGCACAGTAAGCGCATCCTGCAGAGCCTTTCCCTGGGCGGCCGAAAGTGGAAGATTTGGGTTATCGGTCACACAGTTATTGACGATAGATCCAACATGCAAAACAAACTGCAAACCGGACTTTAAATTCCGGAAAAACTGGAAAAAATTCATTTTGCTTTTCACTGTATCAAGAAACTCTGGAAAGCTGCTGATTTCTTCTGAGGTTCCTGAATCATCAAATGTCGGATTCTGTATATCCAAAAAATCCTGCACAGAAGCTGCGCCTGTAGGGTTTACAGTAATCGTGATCTGTGATGCATTCTGTACCGTGGACTGGATATTGTATATGTAGGCTGACGGTGATACCTCACTATGGACCGGCATCTCATCCGGTACCGTTGCCTGAGTAACAGAAAACAAAGTTTCTTCTCCGTCCTCAATCTTTGCATACAGTCCAATAGTCTGGATCAGATATGCCTGATCAATGCTGTCATTATCAAAACGAACGGTTACTTGTGCTACATTTCCACCGATTGTTTTTGTTCCGGAAGGGATCACGCTCTGCACCACATCCTGCAAACCTGTTAATGCTGAGATATTTGTCCCTGCTGGATAAGAATAACTGGATGTTTTTGCACTTGTAAAAATAAGCTTCTTTTCGCTTGTAAAAGCCTGTGCAATAAGATTCTGCCCGCTTTCTGTAACAACGGCTGCTTTATATACTCCCATGTTTTTCACTCCTATTCATTCGAAATTGTCTGTATACTGATTTCTGCAACAGCTCCTGCCGCATTAGCAGTTCCGGCAATGTCATATACTGTATGCCTGTAAATCGTTTGTACGAATACTCTTGAAACGTTACCCGCTGCATACAATCTATTTGGTACGCGGTTTGTGGTCTGCTGATTTGCTAATATCTGAATGTGTGCCGGAACTACATCCCATAACAGGTCGTATAAAAGATCAATGGCTCCATACCGATCCGATGTGACTTTGATTTTTAACTTGCAGGCAGCAGAATCAACTTCCATTTCATAACCGTCTTTACCATACAGCTCCGTAAGCTTGTCCCGTAAAAATCCAATAGAAAACGGAACAATGGTATTGTATTTTTGCAGTACGCGGGTCCTGCGGTAGTCCAATGCGTCTCCAAAACGATAGACAATTCCCAACAGTCTTTCATAATATGCTATGGTCGCTTCATCGCAGCTTGAGATATAATTGTTTGCACTTACTTTTGCCATATTATCTTCAAGCTGATCCAGAACATGTCCCTGAACTTTTAAAATCTCTCCATATTCCATGTTTTTATACAGCATCAGTTCGTTTGTACGCATTCTAAATAACCTCTTTTCCAGTAAATCCCTCCGGAGCTTTCACTCCACCTGCTCTGTATTCTGTTTTCTATCTATTCTGGTATCTAGTAATTTCCAAGAATTCTCAAATTCGTTGCTTCTTCTCTTAGTCCACGCAATGCATTCTTCACTGCTGCGTCCTCCAGACTCCCATCAAAATCTACAAAGAAACGATATTCCCACTGCTTTCCTTTCACAGGTCTTGATTCAATCTTTGTCATATTTATATTATTGTATACAAAATGTGACAGAAGATCATAAAGAGAACCACTCTGAGCCCCACTCTGATGCGGAAGTTCGAATTCAATACTGATCTTTGACGCATGCTTCAGATAAACCTTCTGATTCGTCACCACGATAAAGCGTGTACAGTTATCCGGCTCGTCGTTTATATTATCTGCAAGAACTTCCAACCCATGAATCTTCGCCGCATAGGCACTACATACAGCTGCCTGTGCCTTATCGCCATCTTTTACTACTTTCTGCGCAGCGATTGCTGTATTGACTACACTGATCTGCTGCCAGTCTGCATGGTCATTCAAAAACCCAGTCGTCTGCATAAGAGCTTCTGCTTTCGAATAAACACGTTTGATATCTGTAAGTGATGTTCCCGGAAGTCCTGACAAAGTATGCACTACCGGAAGGATCGTCTCAGCAACAATATAATTCTCAAATTCATCCAGAAGATCATACATCTCGTTCACCGGACCTGCAGATGAATTTTCAATCGGAAGAACCGCATAATCCGCAGCACCTTCTTCAATCGCAGTCATTGCATCACGGAATGTTCTTACATGAAAGCAATTCACATCTTCTCCAAAGAACTGATGCATTGCTGCTTCTCCGTAAGCACCTTCTGTTCCCTGGAACACAACTCTGGCAGTATCCTTCTCAAGAGAATCAATCTGAATAAAAGGAAGCCTTCCAAGTGCTCCTGCTTCTACGAGCTTCTGATACTGCAGTTTTCTGCTCATAGACATCAGCTGCGTATATAATTCACGAACTCCGTTCTTATCAAAATCATTTTCAACCTTTGATGCCACATCTGCAAGTTTCTCCTGCTCCCGCTGCCGGTCATACACTTTACGTCCGGCTTTCACCTTATAATCTCCAACCTCACGGCAGACATTCATTCTCTTCTGATAAAGTTCCACCATCTGGTTATCTATCTTGTCGAGCTCTACTCTCAGTTCTTCAAGTGTTGCCATCCTAACTTCTCCTTACTAAAAAACTCCATCCATACTGCATCTCTTTTTACTAATCTGTAACACAATTAACATAGTAAAAACACTGCATGAACAGTACCAAGTATAATACATTTTTTTCTCAAAATCTATCCTTTGAAAAAAGTTTATTTTCCTGTTGAAAATCTTCTCGTTTTAGTATATCATAGTATGGAATACGAGAACAATCGGTTTTTATCTGATTCAAGCGTCTCGAATAAAACATTGGGAGGTATACAAATGAACGTTTCTGATTGTATCAAGATGCGCAGAAGCATAAGAAAATATAAACCTGATCATATTGATCATTCTATTATTGATTCTATTATTTCTATTGCTTCCTATTCTCCATCTTGGAAAAACACACAAATCACTCGTTATATTGCAATTGAAGACCCCTCTATTCTTAAAAAGATCGCTGATGATTATACCCCTGTTTACAATTCTAATATTATTCGTCAAATTCCTATGCTGGTTGCTGTTACTTTTATCAAAAACAGATCCGGTTTTGAACGTGACGGATCCTACAGCACAAAAAAGGGAGACAGATGGCAGATGTTTGACGTTGGTGTTGCCTGCCAGTCTTTCTGTCTTGCTGCAAAAGAACAGGGACTTGGTACTGTGATCATGGGCATCTTTGATGAAGAAAAAATTACAGAACTTTTAGAGATTCCGCCAGAGAGGGAACTGGCAGCTCTGATTGCAGTCGGCTGGCCGGATGATGATCCGCAAGCACCTAAGAGAAAAGCCGTTACTGATCTACTAGAATATAAATAATGTGATTCAATCACACAAGGAGGTTACTTATGAGACATTTAATGAGCCCACTGGACTTCTCAGTGGAAGAACTGGACGAACTGTTGAAACTTGCGCAGGATATTGAGGCACATCCTGACAAATACGCACATGCCTGCGACGGAAAGAAACTTGCGACTTTATTCTATGAGCCAAGTACTCGTACACGTTTAAGCCATGAAGCCGCAATGCTGAACCTTGGAGGAAGTATTATGGGATTCTCTTCCGCAAACTCCAGTTCTGCTGCAAAAGGAGAAAGTGTATCTGATACAATCCGTACAATCTCCTGCTACGCAGATATCTGTGCAATGAGACACCCAAAAGAAGGTGCTCCGATGGTTGCATGCCAGCATTCCACAATTCCGGTGATCAACGCAGGTGACGGTGGACACCAGCACCCGACACAGACACTGACAGACCTTCTCACAATCCTTAACGTAAAAGGCAGACTTGACAACATGACAATCGGTCTGTGTGGTGACTTAAAATTCGGTCGTACTGTTCACTCACTGATCACAGCACTCGTAAGATACACAGGCATCCGTTTTGTACTGATCTCTCCAGAAGAATTAAGACTTCCGGAATACATCCGTCATGATGTACTTGACAAGATGAACATTCCTTACGAAGAAGTTGTACGTCTAGAAGAAGCAATGCCAAAACTTGATATTCTGTACATGACACGTGTTCAGAAAGAACGTTTCTTCAACGAAGAAGACTACGTGCGTATGAAAGACTTCTACATTCTCGACAAACAGAAAATGAAACTCGCTCCGGAAGACATGTATGTTCTTCATCCGCTTCCGCGTGTAAATGAAATCTCTGTTGACGTTGATGATGACCCACGTGCTGCTTATTTCCGTCAGGTTCAGTACGGAGTATATGTGCGTATGGCTCTGATCCTTACACTTTTGGATATTCACGTTGACTAATATAATCATATTTCATAGTACGAAAGGGGTAACAAAATGTTAGAAAATACATTAACTGTAGGACGCATCTCTGAAGGATTCGTTCTTGACCACATTGAAGCCGGCAAAAGCATGGAGATCTATAAATACCTTCACCTGGATAAATTAGACTGCTGCGTTGCCATCATCAAAAATGCAAAAAGTAATAAAATGGGCAAAAAAGATATCATGAAGATTGAATGCCCGATCGATTTCATGGATCTTGACATCCTCGGATTCATCGATCACAACATTACTGTAAATATTATTGAAAACGGAGAGATCATCTCCAAGAAACCTCTGACTCTTCCTAAGAAGATCAAAAATGTGATCCGCTGCAAGAACCCAAGATGTATCACATCAGTCGAGCAGGGACTTGATCATGTATTTGTACTGACTGATGAAGAGAATCAGGTATACAGATGCCAGTACTGCGAGGAGAAATATAGCCGCAGATAATCCATCGTTTATCTATCTATATCAGATGTGGGATTGACTCCCACATCTGATATAAGAGCCAGAACAGTTACCGTGTGTGGTATCTGTCCTGGCTCTTATAAATTTAACACTCTTCTGCAATTTTGTAAATCAGCTTCTCTGTATCTTCCCATCCCAGACATGGATCTGTAATAGATTTTCCGTAAGTCATATGATCGCAGATCTTCTGATTTCCTTCTTCGATATAACTTTCGATCATAACTCCCTTGACCATCTTCTTCACATCATCATTGTATCTTCTGCTGTGAAGAATTTCGCTGACAATACGAATTTGTTCTTTGAACTGCTTATTGGAGTTGGAATGGTTCGCATCAATGATCGCTGCCGGGTTTTTCAGGTCTTTCTTCGCATAAACATCTACCAGACGGACAAGATCTTCATAATGGTAGTTCGGAATACAGGTTCCATATTTGTCAACACCACCACGAAGAATTACATGTGCAAGATCATTTCCTTCTGTTGTAACATCCATTCCTCTGTAAATGAAGTTATGAGAGTTCTGAGCAGCAATTACGGAGTTCATCATAACTGAAAAGTCTCCACTGGTCGGGTTCTTCATACCAACCGGAATGTCCATTCCGCTGGCTGTCAGACGGTGCTGCTGGTTCTCTACCGAACGGGCACCGATTGCCTCATAAGAAAGGATATCGTCAAGATAGCTTCTGTTCTCCGGATAAAGCATCTCGTCTGCGGATGTCAGTCCTGTCTCTTTGATCGCGCGGATATGCATTCTGCGGATTGCAATGATACCCTCAAGAAGGTTTGGAGCCTGATCCGGATCCGGCTGATGGAGCATTCCCTTATATCCTTCTCCTGTTGTACGTGGTTTGTTTGTATAAATACGAGGAATGATCATCAGACGGTCTGATACCTTCTCGTTCACTTTTGCAAGACGATTCACATAGTCGCACACAGAATCTTCATTGTCTGCGGAACATGGTCCCACGATAACAACAAATTTATCGGATTTTCCTTCAAAAATCTTCCGAATCTCCGCATCACGTTTCTTCTTAATCTCTGCCAGTTCTTTCGGAAGCGGGTATTCCGCCTTCAGGTTTGCAGGTAATGGTAATTCTGCATTAATTTTCATTCCCATGTCTTAATTCCTCCGTTGTCTGTCTCTTGCAAAAGAATCTATCTCAAATAACTTCTTCCGCATTATTAATAACTAAAATACAAAAGGAGTTTCTAAACAGAAACTCCCTCCATTGATTGAGCAAAACGATAAGCCGGGTTATGTCGTTGAACAATCATCTATCTAGGCGCCACGTTACCGCTGCGCTCAAGCGACCCACCTTAAGCGTGACGGGCAGCCACATTGCTTATATTCGGTCTTGCTTCGGATGGGGTTTACATGTGCCCTTCCTGTTACCAGCAAGGCGGTAGTCTCTTACACTGCCTTTCCACCCTTACCTGCACAAAATGCACAGGCGGTTTATTTCTGTTGCACTGGCCTGGGAGTCACCTCCACCGGACGTTATCCGGCATCCTGCCCTATGAAGCCCGGACTTTCCTCACCTGCGGCCTTTCGGCACTTGCAGCCGCGATTGTCTGTCTTACTCAACACAGTTTTCAATTATACTAAGAAATTCCTCTGTTGTCCACTGTTTTCAAGATTTTCTTCTTGATTTTTATTAATCAAGTTACTGTTCACTCATCATTTTCGAATTCTTACAGCCCTTCATCTACGATAAGATTTGTTCCATCTGCTGCAGTTGTCGCAAGCTCATCGCATCTTTCATTCTGCGGATGTCCATCGTGCCCCTTTACCCAGTGAAATGTCACGCTGTGTTTCTGCTTTGCTTCTAACAGACGTTTCCAAAGGTCTACATTCTTCACCGGTTCATTCTTCCCGCGTTTCCATCCCTTCTTGATCCAGCCGTCTACCCAGTGCTGGTTAAACGCATTCACAACATATTGTGAATCCGAATAGACTTCTACTTCACAGGAACGGTTTAAAGCCTCCAGACCTGCAATTACAGCCATCAGCTCCATTCTGTTATTCGTTGTCTTCTCATATCCCTGGGACAATTCCTTCTTATGAAGCTGTCCCTTCGTGTCGACATACTCAAGCACTGTTCCATATCCGCCCGGTCCGTCCGGGTTTCCGCGCGCTGCACCATCTGTATATATTTTTACCAGCATTTTCAATCTCTCCTGTTATTCCATCCTTCTGTTTTTATCTTAATGAAAAAGTATCTACCACCTGTACCACTTCTGGAAGTATATATTCCAGATCTTCCTTTGCCATCTTGGCACTCTCCGGCAGATTGATCATCAATGTCTTCTTTCTGATTCCAGCCTCTGAACGATCCAGAATCACTTTCTTTGTATGACGAAGATTATAAGTCCCGAGTGCTTCCGGAATACCTGGAAGCAGACGGTCTGCTGTCTCCCTCACAGCATCCGGCGCACAATGCTTCTCCAGGAACCCAACTGCTCCGGTTGTCAGAACCAGTTCAACCATTCCCGCATCTGCCAGCTTACAGAGCACTGTTTTCAACATTTCTTTATCCTCTGGAAATGCTTTTGCTGCCCGGACTTCAATCCCAACCTGCTCCAGCATTCTTTTGAGTGATGCTGCCGCTGCCACATCTGCTTTTGCTTTATATGCCCCTGTATCTAATGATAAAATAACCGCTCTCATCTTCTGTCTGCCCCTTTCTTAATTCTACTATGATCTCCACTCGTACTTTCTCATTATACAGAACAATAAACTTTTGTGCAACTAGAACAAAGAATGTGCCTCGGCACATTCTTGCGCCTGCGGCGGTCGCTTGCGACGCCTACATTATACGCCGCAGTGCGCATCCTAAGCGGAGCGTTTTCAATAAAAACAAAAAGATGTCCTGACAGATCTTTCTTCCGGAGGGCTAATCCTTATTATCGATCTGTTAAAACATCTTTTCTTAACTAGAAATTAAATGAGTATATGTATGACTTTCTCTTACAGGTTTGCTTTGAAGAACTCTTCCATTTTAGCTGCTGCAGCTTCTTCGTTCTCACCTTCAACTGTTACTTCAACTTCCATACCTTTTTTGATACCCATAGCCATGATAGCCATCAGTCTTGTAGCGTCAGCTGTTTTTCCGTTTCCAGCGATTGTAACCTTAACTCCCTCAAGAGCTTTTGCTTCTTTTGCAAGCATTCCTGCCGGTCTTGCGTGGATTCCTTCGTTGTCCTGTACTACATAAGTAAATTTTGCCATGATACATTCTCCTATCTTTAATTTATTTTATTTATCACCTATTTGTCCAGACAGGTCTGGAAATGCCTGCTCCAGTACAGCCTTCGCATCCATTGCTCCGAAATGCTCCGGATCAATCCTGTCTATGCGGATGCCTTTGGACTCATACTGTTCTTTCAGGCTTTCGAACCGATGTCCCAGCTGCGGACCAAGCAGCAGAACATCTGTCTGACCTGTGTAACCCTGAAATGCACGTTCCGACATCGCTGTGACTGCGATTTCAAGATTCTCATTCCGAATCAGCCGTTTCATCTTATTCACTAAGAGGCTCGTTGAAATACCTGCCATACAGATCAATGTTAGATGTCTCATCGTCATTTCCTTTCCTGTCCCTCGACTGACCTTAATTTAACATATATTTTTAAAAAGCTCCACTCAAAAAATGACCACAATGAATGTGGTCACTTTTGAGTTACTGTTCACTCCCGTCAGAAAAAGTAAATACATTTTACTCTTCTGCTCTGCGCAACAGCTGAATCAACCTGTCATAATCCGGATGGCGGATCAGATTTTGTACATCTGCCGGACGAAGGATCAGATCCGTCGTCGCCTCATAGAACTGCTGCAGATTCTCATCCTCTTCCCTTCCGATCGCCGTCAAAAATACAACCTGCACCTTTTGCCGGAACCAGAATATCGGTTCTTTCAGAACTGCCACTGCAACAAAAGCACGTTCCTGGAATGCGCATTCCGGGTGAGGGAGCGCCACCAGATTACCATAATCTGTCGGTGTAAGTTCCTCTCTCTTCAAAACAGATGCAGTAAATGTCTCCGGAAGTCCCTTCTCCTGCTCGACCTTCCGGCACAGATTCTTTAGAACCTCTTCCTTCGTCTTTCCTTCCACATCAGTAAAAAATAATTCCTTCTTAAAATATTTCTGTAGAAAATCCTTACTCTCTCTTACAAAAAGCTTTCTCACTCTGTCAATGTCATTGTCCTTCAGAAATGAACCAATCTCTAAGATTGGTACCGGTACATAGGAAGAAATGTGTACCGTTGTAAACACATAATCCACTTTTTCAAACGGAAAGTTCTCCAGCTCATAAAGATTACATACATAAATCTTTTCAATATACTCTTTAAATTCTTTGCTGTACTTATATCTGAGAATTTCTGAACTCGTCTTTCCAGATGCACATACGATCAGAATTGAAAACTTCTTCTGTTCATTCTCCTGCTGCTCCAATGCCAACTCAAAAATCTCTGCCAATCCGGCAATCTCATCTTCTGAAATCGACTGCTGAAAGTATTCTCCTAATGCAATTGCCGCCTGGGATGCCATCGTATAAGAAAGTACATAATTCTTGCGAATCTCCTCCAGCATCGGATTACGCAGAATCATATGATATTTCATACGAAGGACAAACGGAACCATATGTCGGTTCAGCTTCATACGCAGATGAAAATCATTCCTGAAATCAACATGGAATTCCCGGTAGATCATATCCAACATCTCCGTAACAAGACGATCGATCTCGCTTTCCATCACAAAATTTTCCTGTTCTTTCGAATCTTCATTCCATTCACTGTCGATATAAACCTTTCCCGCAAGCTGCAGCGCCAGATAATTCTTCTCATCCTGAGAAAAACGAATCTGATAATGCGCTCCCACCAGTTCTGTCAATTCTTCCACAAACTGCTTCTCTTTTCTTCCAAGCATATCCGCTGCCTGCGGTTCAACATATTTCTCCTGACGGATTCTTCGCATCGCCACATAAATATGTTCCACAAAGTCATTGTAAGTAATCTCAGAAAGTTCGATTTCATATTTCTTCAGGCACTGATAGACCATCTTCCCCAGTGTCTCGATCTCATCCGTCTGATGACGTCTTCCGATTCCTTCCAGACTGTCCTGCTTTACAAAGACATCTACCATGCACTGACGCAGATTAAATTCGCTGCCTTCCACACGGATACCATATCCCGGCTTCTTATGAACTGTAATACCATACTTCTGATAAGTTTCCTCAACCTGCCGGAGTGTATTCGTCAGCGTTCCTTTAGAAATGTAAAGGAAATCACACAACTCCTCTGACTTGATATATTCCGTTCTGTTCAGAAGATATGCAAGGAGAAAATGCACTCTCTCCTGATTGTTCGAAGGAATCACCGGATCTTCATTCTCCCTCGGATTCAGCAGTCCTTCGATACCTTCCGGCTGTCTTGGATCCAAATAATATCCGTACCTGGACTTTGATAAAATCTGGATCCCATTCTTCTCAAGCTCCGGATTCAGTTCTTTGATCCTGACTCTTACCGTCTTCACGCCAATTCCAAGCTGACCGGCCAGTTCACTCGCAGTCACATGTTCTGTTTTACACAATAATTCAAGAATCTTTCTCTGTTGGTGATTCAGCAACACTGAATTCCTCGCTTTCTTTTGCATATTTTACTTACTGTTTATCTTATCATATTTCCCTGTAAAAAAAAAGCTCACGATCACTATATAATAATGCAGACCAGACCACCATTGCTGTCATTTACGATCTTCTGCATAGAATCCTGCAGTTTCACCTGACTTTCTTCGTTAATCAGTGTAATCTTATTACGCATACCATCCATCACAAGATCTTCAATTGATTTGCCGAAAATATTTGTTCCCCAGACGCCTTGTGGACCTTCGCTCTCTTTTTTTATATATGCAACAAGGTCTTCTGCCTGTTTCTCACTTCCCACGATCGGTGCAATCTCCGTTTCTATATTCGCACGAATCATATGGATCGATGGTGCCTCGGAACGGATCTTTACTCCATATCTGCTTCCCTGCTTGATGATTACCGGCTCATCCAGATGAATCTCTTCTTTCTTCGGGCTGACTACTCCGTAGCCTTTCATCTTCACATCCGCAAATGCATCCTTGATCTGACTGAATTCTTCTTTGATAGAAGAAAGCTCTTTCATCAGAGAAATCAATTCATACTCACTGCGGATCTGAGTTCCTGTCAACTCACTCAACACTTCATAATAATACTTCTGGCAGAAAGAAATCCGCAATATAACCTTGCCTGTGTCCATCTCTACCTGATCCAACAGGATCTGGTCTATGTATGGACTTTCTGTCTTCCAGTCTTTTCCGGAGACACTTCGCAGATCTGACATCTGCGCCATAATTTTCTTCACATTCTCAATCAGATCTTTCTTGATTCTGTGATCGCGTGACAACATTTCTACCCATTTCGGAATATAAAATTCTATTTCCGTGACAGGAAATTCATACAGTACCTGGCGCATCATTTCATAAATATCGTCTTCCTTGAGCTGTTCACAATTCACCGGATAAACAGGTGCTGCATATTTCTCCTCAAGAGCTGATTTCAGACGATCTGTCTCTTTCGAATACGGTTTCTGGCAATTTAATAAAATAAGAAATGGCTTCCCGATCTGTCGAAGTTCTTTCACTGTCCGCTCTTCTGCTGCCACATAGTTTTCTCTTGGCAGATCTGTCACACTTCCATCTGTAGTCACAACAAATCCAATCGTCGCATGATCGTGTATCACCTTTTGTGTTCCGATCTCGGCTGCCTTTGTAAATGGTATCTCATAGTCATACCATGGCGTCTTCACCTGCCGCTCCTGCCCATTCTCGGTATGGCCATTCGCCCCATCCACCATGAACCCAACACAGTCTGCCAGCCGGATCTTCACCTCTATGTCATCTGAAAGCTTTACATCCGCTGCTTCTTTTGGGACAAACTTCGGCTCTGTTGTCATGATCGTAGTTCCCGATGCTGCCTGAGGGAGTTCATCTTGTGTCCGCTGCTTTACATGCTCTTCCTTAAGATTCGGCAAAATCAAAAGCTCCGCAAAACGCCTGATGAACGTTGACTTGCCTGTCCGAACCGGCCCCACAACTCCGATGTAGATTTCTCCGTTTGTCCGTGCTTTCATATCTTTGTATACCTGAAATGAATCCATAAAAATACCCCCTTGTTCTGCTGATACCAATGTATGCAGCCAGACAAAGGGGTATGACTTTTAATTTTATATTCGTTTCGTTCTCTTATTCTTCCCAGAGAAGAGAAGAGTTCTCAATCTTAGACTCGCGAAGCATCAGATCATCTACTGCCTGTTTTGGATCCTTTCCTTCAAAAAGAACCTTGTTGATCTCATCCACGATCGGCATTGGCACTTCATATTTCTGTGCAAGCTTTGCAGCTGCTTTCGCAGAATAGACACCTTCAACAACCATGTTTACTTCCTTCATAGCCTCTTCCATGGACTTGCCCTGTCCCATTAAGTAACCGGCTTTACGATTACGGCTATGAACACTGGCACAAGTAACAATCAGATCACCGATTCCGGTAAGTCCACAAAAGCTCTCGAACTTGCCGCCCATCTTCACGCCAAGTCTTCCGATCTCAACAATACCACGTGTGATCAGAGCCGCCTTTGTATTATCTCCATAGCCGAGACCATCTGCAATTCCTGCCGCAAGTGCGATGACATTCTTAAGAGAACCTCCAAGCTCGATTCCAAGCATGTCAGGACTTGTATACACACGGAATACTTTACTGTTAAATGCGGACTGCAAGTACTCTGCTGTCTTTTTTGTCTTTGCACCGATCACGCAGGATGTTGGAAGCTTTCTTCCCACTTCTTCTGCATGTGTCGGTCCACTGAGCACTGCTACGTCTGCCTGCGGAATCTCTTGGCTGATCTGCTGAGACAGTGTCATCAGTGTATCTTCCTCGATTCCCTTCGCTACATCAACGATCATCTGCCCATCAACAACATACGGCTTCATCTTTGCCGCTGTACTCCTTGTAAAGATAGAAGGAACTGCAAGAACCAAGAAATCTTTTCCTTTAATAGCCTCTTCCATCTCATTTGTGATCATAATCTCTTCTGAAATATGGACACCCGGAAGTTTTAATACATGCTCCCGCTTCTCGCTCAACATCTCCACTTCTTTCGGATCGATCGACCAGACAGTTACATCATGCCCATTATCATGAAGAAGGATTGCCAAAGCTGTTCCCCAGCTTCCTGCCCCAAGAACTCCTACTTTTGCCATATCATCTCTCCTTTTCTTCGCTTCTTTTATTTCTTTGAACCAAATTTATTCTCTGTTCCATTCAACAGACGCTTAATATTGGCGCGGTGTCTGTACCATGCAAGTGCTGTAAGTAAGAACGTGATCACATATAACTCATATACCGCACCCTTCGCCATATCAAACCATCCAAGCTGTCCGAAGATCACCATCTGGATAAAAAACACTGCATAAGCAAGCAATGAACCAAGGGAAACATATCTTGTCACAAGCACCGGTACAAGAAAGAATGCCAGTGTGACAAAAAACAGGATTGAACTGTACGGCAGATGCCAGAAACAGTTGCTTACCACAAGTGCTGCCATAACAGCGATTCCCTTCCCACCTTTAAAATTCATATAAAATGGGAAGTTATGTCCCAAAGTAACTCCTGCTCCTGCATACATCATCAGAAGCGGAAGAATATTACTTCCATGGTATATTGCACGGACAATGAGCACTGCTGCAAAACACTTCAACACATCTCCTGCGAATGTCATAAGTCCGGCTTTCAGTCCCATAACACGCAGTGCATTCGTCGAACCGGAATTTCCGCTTCCTGCTTTTCTTATATCAATATGATGCATCTTTCCAACCAGATAACCACTCTGCAGAAGCCCGCAGGCATATCCGATCACCAGACAGATAATACGTTCCATTCTACTGATCCTTTTCCTTTCTCTCACGGATGAAGAACTTCAGTGAAGTTCCTCTGAAGCCAAATGCCTCTCGGATCTTATTCTCAAGATATCTTGTATAGGAGAAATGCATCAGCTCCTTGTCATTTACAAAGATAACAAATGTCGGCGGCTTAACAGCAACCTGTGTAATATAGTAGAGTTTTAATCTCTTACCTTTATCCGACGGTGGCTGTTGCATAGCAACTGCCTCTGTCATGATCTCATTGAGAACTCCTGTCGCAATACGAAGTGTCTGGTTCTCAATGACCATATCGATCATATCATACAGTTTCGGAAGTCTCTGTCCTGTCAGTGCAGATACATACATAATCTCTGCATATGGCATATAAGAAAGTACCTGACGGATCTTTCCTTCGTATTCTTTCATTGTCTTATCATTCTTCTCAATGGCATCCCATTTATTAACGACAATGATAACTCCCTTTCCTCTTTCATGAGCGATTCCGGCAATCTTCGCATCCTGTTCTGTGACACCTTCTGTCGCATCGATCACCATAAGGACAACATCGGCACGCTCTACTGCACTTACAGTACGGATGATACTATAACGCTCCAGTTCTTCCTTGATCTTATTCTTTCTACGAAGACCTGCTGTGTCGATAAAAATGTATTCCTTTCCGTCATGCACGATCTCTGTATCAATCGCATCTCTTGTTGTACCTGCGATATTGGATACAATTACGCGGTTCTCACCAAGCAGACGGTTTACGATAGAGGATTTACCAACATTTGGTTTACCTACGATTGCGATACGCGGACGGTCATCATCCTCTTCTGATGGATCCCACTCCGGGAAATGTGCTATAACCGCATCAAGCATATCTCCAAGACCAAGTCTGGATGCTGCTGAGATCGGCACCGGATCTCCGATTCCGAGATTGTAAAATTCATAGACATCAGCCATATATTTATCAAAATTATCAACCTTATTTACAACAAGGACAACCGGCTTACCGGAACGGCGAAGCATATCAGCAACCTTAGAATCTGAATCTACAAGTCCCTGCTTTACATCTGTGATAAAGATAATAACGTCTGCTGTATCAATGGCGATCTGAGCCTGCTCTCTCATCTGGGAGAGGATGATATCACTGCTGTCCGGCTCAATACCACCTGTATCAATCAGTGTGAAGTCTCTGTCAAGCCAGTCAACATCCGCATAAATTCTGTCTCTTGTAACACCCGGTGTATCCTTAACGATAGAGATCATCTCTCCTGCAAGGACATTGAAAAGTGTTGATTTACCCACATTCGGGCGCCCTACAATGGCAACTACTGGTTTACTCATTCTATTCTTACCTTCCTGTTTTCTCTTATTTTCTCTTAAATAGTTTCTCTTAAGCCGTAGTGATCCTACGGTCTTTCATCTGATTGTCATCTATATCTGTGGGATTCGAACCTGCGACACCTAAAATAGCATCAATCAGATCCTGTCCGCTTGATTTTACAATATCTATAGGAACTTGTAAAGTATCTGATACTTCTTTCAATGTGTAGTCATCAAGGAAAATATCCTCATCCATCTTCAACATATTACATGGAATCAGAAGTCTGCTTCCAAGCGGCTGATCTTTTAGCTGTTTCATCAGATCCTGCCCTGTGATCAATCCGGAAACTGTGATACGCTCTCCGAAGAAATCATTCCGAATGCAATACGTATGAACTTTAAGACCCTTGTACTTCTCTTCCATTTTCTTCGCCATTCGCTCAAGATATGGGTATGCAAGCTTAGCTGTTGCAAGCGAGATCTCTTCCTGATGTACACCATCTTCCAGCTTCGCATAACCTTCCTCAAACTCATTAAACAAGAGACGAAGCATCCCGACTCCATTCTCCAGCTGAAGATATCCGTCATAACGTTCCTCTTCCGGAACTTCTTCCTCTGCCAGAAGATACCACTCGTCTCCTGCATGAATGAAATGAATTCCGTATTCTGCGTAGACTTTCTTCTGCCACTTCTCAATCGTACGAATGACTTCCTTTGCCTCTTCCTTTGTAAATGGCTCCAATGGATACAATCCATCTCGATACTTCGAAAGTCCAACCGGCACAACTGACACACTGCGTAAAAGCGGCAGATATTGTGTCAGGTCACGGATACTGCGTTCCAACTCTTCTCCGTCATTCACTCCGCGGCAAAGAACGATCTGTCCGTTCATCTCAATGCCGCCCTGATACAGGATATCCACTTTCTTCAAAGCCTCCCCTGCAAAACGGTTATGAAGCATCTTACAACGAAGCTCCGGATTCGTTGTCTGGAATGAAATATTGATCGGTTCCAAACGGTAACGGACGATACGGTTCATATCTTTCTCGCTCATATTCGTCAATGTAACATAATTTCCCTGAAGGAATGACAGTCTGGAATCATCATCTTTAAAATACAGCGTATCACGCATCCCCGGCGGCATCTGATCGATAAAGCAGAAAATACATTTATTATGACAGGAATGATACTCATCCATCAGTCCCTTACCGAAATCAATTCCCAGATCCTCGTCAACATCTTTCTCGATCTCAAGCTCCCATTCTTCCCCGTTCGCTTTTCGGATCACAACAAGCAGCTCCTCAGATTCCACATAAAACTGATAGTCAAAAATGTCCTCGATCACCTGACCGTCAATCTCCAGCAGAATATCTCCCGGTTCAATCCCCAGCTCTTCTGCGATACTTCCCGGCCGCACACTTTGTATAATGTGTTCGTGCTTTTTCTTCATCTATAAAAATAAACTCCTTTATTCAATTCCATAAAAATCCTTCTGTTAATTTCTTTGCAGCAAAAATCCCCATATTATAGAAGAAAGACTTTCATGATTCTTAATTTTACACCATATCTTATAATATCACAATTTTCCAGACGAATAAAGCATTGTTTTTTTGCAACATTTTTTCAACAATCTTGCATTTTTGTTCCATTTTCACTTGACGTATCAAATAATCGTGCTATAATTTAACACATGCCATCTTACAGTTTAGTGCTTTAAAGCGTAACGGTTTAAAGCGTAGATTGTATGAATCGAAAAAGGGAGGACACAATCATGAAATCTAAGAAAATTTTAGCAGTACTTATGGCTGCCGGAATGACACTTTCACTTGCAGCTTGCGGAAGTTCATCCGACTCTACAGATAAGAGCGCAGACAACGGATCCGATTCAGGAAAGACTTATAAGATCGGTATCTTACAGCAGTTAGAGCATGCTGCTCTTGACGAAGCAACAAAAGGATTTGAAGATGCCTGTACAGAAAAGTTCGGAGAAGGCAATGTCAAATTCGACCTTCAGAACGGCCAGGGCGAGCAGGCTAACTGTGCTACAATCGCAAATAACTTCGTAGCGGATAATGTGGATCTGATTCTTGCAAATGCAACAACAGCACTCCAGTGTGCAAGCGCAGCAACAAGTGATATCCCGATTCTCGGAACATCTGTTACAGACTACGCCACAGCACTTGATATCTCTGACTGGACAGGAACAACAGGAATGAACATTTCCGGAACAAGCGATCTTGCACCGATTGATGAGCAGGAGGCAATGCTCAAAGAACTCATTCCTGATGCTAAAACAGTCGGACTTCTCTACTGCTCCGCTGAACCGAACTCAGCATATCAGGCAAAGCTTTTCGCTGAAGCATTAGAGAAAGATGGAATCGCATACAAAGAGTATACAGCTGCTGATTCTAATGAGATTCAGTCTGTTGTAACAAATGCAGTTTCCGAATGTGATGCACTTTACATTCCTACAGATAACACAATGGCTTCAAACACAGAAATCATCAATAACATCTGTCTGCCGGCTAAGGTTCCTGTAATCGCCGGTGAGCAGGGAATCTGTAAAGGATGCGGTATTGCAACACTTTCTATAAGCTACTACGATATCGGATACAAAGCCGGTGAGATGGCTTACGACATTCTTGTAAATGGTGCTGACATCTCCACAATGAAGATTGAAAGTGCTCCGAATGTAACAAAGATGTACAATTCTACCATCTGTGAGGAACTTGGAATTACTATTCCAGACGGATATGAGGCAATCGAAGAATAAGATTCTTCCATTCAACCGGAACATATTAATCAGAAGATATTAAACAGAACATATTTTTCTCAAGAGCGGGCTTCATCCAGATGAATGGTCGCTCTTGATTCTAGTTACTGTGAACAGTAACCTTAATTATACTTATCTATTTATATGAAACAATAAAAAGAAAGATTAGAGGGATAAATCATGGCAGCATATTTCGCAGCCCTTGATCCAATGACTCTGGTACGTGCTCTCCCGGGCAACGTGGCCCAGGGCATTATCTGGGGAATTATGGCACTCGGTGTTTACATTACATTTCGTATACTTGACTTTGCGGATCTGACCGTAGACGGTTCACTTGCAACCGGCGGTGCAGTCGCAGTTATGCTCATCCGCGCAGGTGTGAATCCTGCACTTGCACTTGTCTTTGCATTTCTTGCAGGTATGGCAGCAGGATTTGTAACAGGAGTCTTACATACATTTTTCGGAATTCCTGGAATTCTGGCAAGTATCCTGACACAGATCGGACTTTACTCCGTAAACCTTGGCATTATGGGAAAATCCAACCAGGCGGTCAATGTCATGCAGTACAAACTGGTTGCTTCTCTTCGTTATGTAACCGGAGAAGGCAACTGGATCTTCTTCCTGAAATTAATCCTTGCAGCACTGATTCTGATCGCACTCTGCTACTGGTTCTTCGGAACAGAACTCGGAGCATCCATCCGTGCTACAGGATGTAACGAACAGATGGCTCGTGCACAGGGCATCAACACAGGATTCAACAAAGTTCTTGCACTTATGATCTCCAACGGTCTTGTAGGACTTTGCGGTGGAATTTACGCACAGTACCAGGGCGCAGCTGATGTCAATATGGGACGTGGCGCAATCGTTATCGGACTTGCCGCAGTCATCATCAGCGAAGTGATCTTCGGAAAATTCTGTGCACACAGAAAAGCAGCTTTTGCCTTCACACTCGGTGCAGTCTTCATCGGAGCAATCCTTTACTACCTTGTAATCGCATTAGTACTCTGGCTGAAGATGCCATCTGATTATATGAAACTGTTCTCAGCTGTAGTTGTTGCATGCTTCCTCGCAGTTCCTTATATGAAAGATACTTACTTCAAGAAAGGACGGGCAAAATAATGGGATACATGTTAGAAATCAAAGATATTTATAAGACATTTAACGCCGGTACAATCAATGAAAAACGTGCCCTCAACGGAGTTAACCTCAACTTAAATCCCGGCGATTTCGTTACGATCATCGGAGGAAATGGAGCCGGAAAATCTACAACACTGAATGCGATTGCAGGTGTATGGGGAATCGATAAAGGAAATATCATCATCGACGGTACTGACATCACAAAACTTTCCGAACATAAACGTGCACTCTTCCTTGGCCGTGTGTTCCAGGATCCTATGACAGGAACCGCAGCAACGATGTCTATTGAAGAAAATATGGCCATCGCTGCACGCCGCGGTCAGAAAAGAGGTCTTGGCTGGGGCGTTACAAAGAAAGAACGTGAACACTATAGAGAAGCGTTAAAAGAACTTGATCTTGGACTTGAAGACCGCTTAAGCAGTAAGGTTGGTCTCCTCTCCGGCGGACAGCGTCAGGCGATCACACTTCTGATGGCTTCCCTTAAAAAACCGAAACTTCTGCTCCTTGATGAGCATACAGCCGCTCTTGATCCAAAGACTGCCGCAAAAGTACTTGCACTCTCTGACAAGATCATCAGCGAAAATAATCTGACAGCCATGATGGTAACACATAACATGAAAGACGCCATCGCACACGGCAACCGCCTGATCATGATGCATGAAGGAAAAGTCATCTATGATGTATCCGGTGAAGAAAAGAAAAACCTTAAGGTATCTGACCTTCTTGCAAAATTCGAAGAAGTCAGCGGCGGAGAATTCGCAAATGACCGTATGATGTTAAGTTAATCATCTGCGTTATAATTATGCCATCTTCATAATAAACTTTTTATAACCTTAAAAGGAAAGACGATAGGTTCACATGAGCTTATCGTCTTTTCTTCAATAATCTTTAGTTTGTCTGTTATAAAACTCAAGATACCTGTTTATTGCATGAGATAAGAGAAAGTTGTACAATAAAGATACTAATAAAACAAACGATGAAAGGAAAAAACTCATAAAAGAAATCTCCATCACATCCTTTGAAAACCTTAAAATCGGTCAAGCAGAAAACAGCGCGGCAGGCACCGGATGTACTGTCTTCTTGTTGGGAAAGAACGGTGCGCCAACCGGGCTGGATGTCCGTGGCGGCGGACCGGCTTCCCGTGAAAGTGAATTGCTTCACCCACTCACAGCTGCACAAGTCATCCATGCCATTGTACTGGCCGGAGGCAGCGCATTTGGACTAGATGCTGCTGGCGGTGTCATGCAGTATCTTGAAGAGCATGATATCGGCTTTGATGTCGGTGTCACAAAGGTTCCTCTCGTCTGTCAGGCTGATCTGTTTGATCTAACTGTAGCAGATGCACACATCCGTCCAGATGCCAAAATGGCCTATCAAGCCTGTATCAATGCTGAATGCGGCAACTATCAGGACGGAAACTATGGTGCAGGCACCGGTGCTACCGTAGGTAAACTGCTTGGAATGAGCCAATGCATGAAATCCGGCATCGGCAGCTACGCTGTTCAGGTTGGTCCACTGCAGGTTGGTGCTGTTGTCGCAGTTAACGCACTAGGTGATATCTATGACTCTGAAACAGGTCGCAAAGTGGCCGGGCTCCTTGCAAACGACGGGAAAACTTTCCTGGACTCCGAGCTGCTCACATTACAAAATATTGATGTGAAAGAAAACAAATTTGTTGGTAATACGACCATCGGTGTTGTGTTCACAAACGCACAATTTGACAAATCCCAGTTATGCAAAATTGCAGGTATGGCGCATGACGGCTACGCACGTGCCATCCGTCCGGTACACACCTCAGCTGATGGGGACAGTATCTATGCCGTCTCATTAGGGAATGTAGCTGCAGATCAGGATGTCGTAGGAGCACTGGGAGCACGTGTCATGGCTAAAGCAATCTTGCGAGCTGTACAAGCAGCAGAGCCTTCCTATGGATTTCCTGCTGTACGCAGCTTGAAGTAAAAACTGACCCTGTGCTGGCTACAGGTGGTTCTGCTGTTGCCACTGAACAAAAAGATATCGAAGCACACTTTTATTTTCCGTGTGCCTCGATATCTTTTTTATCTGTCCCTGGCCGAACAGATAAATGGACAATGAGAATCAATCCTTCCGATATTATAATCCCTGATTGTTCGTTGTCTTGTCTCGTATTCTAACCTCTTCTTTTCATCTGCACTTACTTTATCCAATACGTCATATACTTCTTCCAATTCAGAATTTTTCTTTGCCATCTCTTCAAAATCCTTTCTGGTTTTTCTCATAAGATGCTCCTCGCTTCTATATAATTAATCATCGCTTGAAAAAAGAATTATAAAACAACTGCCCTCTCTAAAATTTCCTGTATATATCCATTTAATGTCATATCATGCGACATTGCACAGATAACTAATTGTTTATGCAACTTTGGAGAAATCCTTATATTGAAACTTCCTTTATATGCTTTTTCCGGTTTTCTTCCCTCGTCTTCACACCATTTTAAATATTCATCTACAGAGTTATGAAAATCAGCAATCAAATCTTTGGCATTATCACCTTCATAGGAAATTAAAGAACGAATTCCTAGTACTCTTCCAAAAAACATTTCATCTTCTTCTGAAAATTCCACACTTCCAAGATATCCCTTATATTCCATGATATTTTTCATATCAACTTCTCCTGTTCTAAAAACTCTATTAACTGTTTCACTTGATAAGCTTTTAACTCTTTCTGCGGATGTGGCTTATGCAATAAAATATTTCAATGATCTTCATTTACAAACATAACTCTTGATCCACTTGTTTTTCCCTTGTTTACTCTTGAGAATTCCAGATAATTAAGCAACGCTTCGGCCTCATCAAATAAGAAAGTCTTTGGATTTGCTTTCAGTTTTTTAATTAATTTATCTTTCTGTCCCATATTATCCTTTCTTTAATCAACATTATATCATCTTTTGGCTAAAAAGTGCAACTATATATAGTTGCACTTTTTTCTTATACTCTCTTTTATTAACACTGTTTTTCTTAACAATTTTTTATTTTATGTCATACTATCATTTATGATTGTTATAGAAGATAATAGCGTGAAATCTCGCTACTATTTATCTTCACACACTCTTATCTCTATATGTTTTCCCAGTGCATTCGCATACTTCTCCAACATGATCAGTGTTGGTGTACACTTTGCCCCATCAAACCTGGCTATATTAGATGCCCTCACTCCGGTTATATCTGCTATCTCCTGCTGTGTCTTATTTTGACGCTATCTCTCTTCTACAAGTTCTTTTATTATCTGCTCCGAATCCCTCTGTACCTTTTTCTGTATTGCTTCTGCATATGCTGCCAGGCGCTTCTCTCTTAATTCTTTCTCCGCTTCATAGATTTCTACTGTATGATCCATATTCCTTTACCCCATTAAATTTTTCGTTATTATATCATTAATGATAGGTTTAGTCGATATAGTTTGATAAGTTTATATATCTTTCATGAGATCTGACCACAATATGGTCAACTATAAATCAAATTCTTCCAACAACTTTTTCTGATATTCCTCATCAGCTGCTGCTTTCACGATATCATCTGTACGTCCACGCTTCGATAATTCAAGAATTAATTGATTAATCCTGCTTACTCCCAAAGTTTCTCCTTCTGCTCTTCCCGCTACTCGTCCTTCTTCTATTCCAATCTTGCGTCCAGCCTCAATTCCTCGTCTTTCCGCGGTCAACATTCCTATATTATAATCCCTGATTGCTCTTTGTCTTGTCTCGTATTCTAACCTCTTCT
>ERZ772954.1057-NODE-1057-length-23392-cov-16.726014_pt1 | contig 23392 bp, 32 predicted proteins | sample MGYA00580684_ERZ772954 | MGnify/ENA primary metagenome ERZ772954 (study PRJEB29015, sample SAMEA2737654) | human gut metagenome | biome: human gut; feature: human-associated habitat; material: faeces | place: China | collected 2012 ...
AGGGGGAGGCGGCGCCGGAGCGCTCCCCCTGGGCGGGAGCCGGGGGATGGAAAAGCCCGCCGGTCGGGGGCGGGCTTCAGGGGTACCAGATGCTGTTAGTGGTCACCATAATGGGTCTTACACGAGACGATCTCTATGCCTCTATCGGTGATTCTGTAGACTAAGCGATTCGCCTTATCTATGCGGCGCGACCAGAGACCCGAGAACTCGCCCTTTAGGGGCTCGGGCTTTCCGATCCCGTCGGAAAGCCCATTTCGATCAATGTCTAAAATCAGGGCATTGATGCGCTTGAGGGTCTTTCTGTCTTGCGCCTGCCACCAGAGATAATCAGTCCATGCCTCCGGTGACCAGACCTTATTCATCGTCATCGAGCAATCCCCTGTCCAAGCAGTTGCCTGAGTCGAGCGCCGATACCGAGCGACGCAGATGATCCAGGTTCTCGCTGGAATAGAAGGGGTCGATCGAGACGTCAAAGGGAATCCTCCCCTCCCTGCACACCTTTTTGGCGAAAATGGTAAAAGCTGTGGTGACTGACATTCCAAGCTCCTTGCAAACTGACTCGAAGTCACGTTTGGTAGATTCTTCGATTCGTATGTTGATGTTTGTGTTCGACATATGCCATATCTCCTTCATGCTAATACAATGTATATACTCTGCTTTGCATTGTATATACATTGTATCACTTGCTAGAACGGGATATCCTCGTCGTACAGGTCGACAGCGGGCGTGATATGTAGGCGGCCTGCGTCGGCGCTACTCCTCGGAACCCTCCGGCTTGATGGTCGACAGGTCCATATGCCTGCAAGCCTAGAAGAATATAAGCCAGATCGTACCCAAGAGCAGGGAGACATATCCCACAGCGGTCACGAGGAAGTCTATAAAGGCGAGGGCCGCGGCAGTATCGACCCGGATGCCACAGGGAGCCAAGTTCGATGCGAACCCATGCAGGGGATACATGGCACAGATGAGGCATATCGATTCGAGACCTGCCGCCAACAGGGGATTCACCCCCGCCAGCTCCCTCGGATAGAACAAGCCCATCAGGACGGAATCCACCACCAGCGCCGCCCAAATCAGGAACACGCCGACCTTAAATGCCTTGGTGTCCTCGACCAATGCCAGGGGCATCATGCAGCCGAAGAAATCGAGCAGCAAGGCCGAGGCGATCAGCTGGACGACCATCACTCCACCGAGTTCTCGGCGGAGTCGGCATCGATATCGGGGTTCGAGAGCAGGCCGTTCAGCAGGGACGGCAGGTCGATTCCCGTGCTGTCCTTCAGACCGGATGCGACCTGGTCGACAATCGAGGTGGTCTCCTTTACGAGTTTCTGCGCGTTGCCCGATCCGTACATCTTGATGGAATCGACGGCGGTGAGGGGCTTCGCAACCTGCTCGGCTACCTTGGGCATGATGTCGATGTAGCGGTTGGCGAGCAGGTAGGGGTTATCCATGCCGTTGTACGCCTCGGCTTGGGCCTTGATGCCCGCCGCGACGCCCTCGCCGTGGGCCTTCTCGGCCGCACCCTCGGACTCGCCCTTCAGGCGCGTAGCTTCAGCCTCGGCCTTCGCTCGGGCCTGGATGCCCTCGGCGTCCTTTTGGGCGGAATACAGCTCGGCGTCGGATTGGTTCTGGCGCTCGATACGGGCGGCTTCGGCCTGCTTCGTGCGCTTGTAGAGGTCGGCTTCGGCTGCCTGCTCAGCTGCATAGCGGTCGGCTTCGGCCTGCTTCTTCACGGTCGCGTTCAGCTCGCGCTCCCTCACGTCCGCCTGGCGCTCGGCGAGCTCGACCTTCTTGGTCTCCGCGGCGATCTCGGCCTCCTGCTGGGCGATATAGAGCTCGCGCTGCTTCTCGGCCGTCACGGTGGCCTTCACCATATCGGCCTCGGCCTTTGCCTTGTCGGCCTGTTTCTTGAGATCGGCCTGCTTCAGGTCGAGCTGATTCTGGCGGATGGCGACCTCCTCCGCGGCCTTGATCTGTGCCAGCTCGGCCTCCTTCTTAATCTCGGCTGCCTGGTCGGCGCCCATGGAGCGGATGATGCCTTGGGAATCGGAGAAGTCCTGGACGTTGAAGGTGCGCAGCTCGAGACCGAGGTTGGCGAGATCGTCCTTGGAGCCATCGAACACCTTGGCATTGAAGCTCTCGCGGTCGCGCATGAGTTCCTTCAGATCCATCTGACCGATGACCTCTCGCATCTTACCCAGCATCACTTCGGTGACTTGGCGCGTCATTTCCTCTTTGTCCATATTCAGGTAGTTCTTGGACGCAGTCTCGATGAGCTCGGGAGTTTGGCCGATTTGGAAGTTCGCCACGGCGCAGGCGTGGATGAGGATCGCGTCCTGTGTGGGAATCTCATTTTCGGTGGTCAGCTGCACCTGCACGGCACCGAGGGAGAGAGTGTCGACGCGCTGGAGGAGCGGGATAACGAACGTACCCTTACCGGAGACGCTGCGCATCTGCCCGAATCCAGATACGATCATCAGTTTGTCCGGCGGGCATTTGCGCCAGCAGCTCTCGAACACCATCGCCAAGACCAGGATACCGACGATGATAGGAAGCAGGTTGAAGATTACAGATTCGAAGAGCATGTAGCTTCCTTTCTTTAAGAGCGGCCCTGACAGGGCCGCCCGGTGATAAACAGTTGCTTGTGAGGGGAATTACGCCAAGAACTCAATCAGACGTGCGAGCATCACGAAAAGCATGGCTATGCAGGCGAGAACACAGAGCGCGAGCGAGAAGGTCCATACACCGTGCAGGATCTCGACCTGCTCGGCGCGGCTCAGGCTATTGAACCCGCCGCCGTATCTCATCCAAATATTGCGAAGTATGTTGATGATGGGCATCTAGCACTCCTGTGAAACTAGAAGGAATTCAAGGTCAGGTTATTCAGGACCACGAAAAGCGTGGCGAGGCAGGCGAGAACGCCACCAAGGAGAACGAGGATCTCTGTGCTATGTATGAACTCGTCCAGCTCGTAAGGGCTCAGGCTATTGAACCTGCCGCCGTATTTCGTCCAAATATCGCGAAGTTTCTCGATAATGTGCATCTATCACTCCTGTGAAACTAGAAGGTGTTCGGGCTCAAAGGCGGTGGCGATCATGGAGCTCCAGTAATTCGTATAAGACGAGCATCAAGCACGCCACGAGGAAAGTTGGCAAAGCGAAGAAGAAAAACAAGGCCTTTAAAATGATGTTGCTGGCCGCACTCAACTCCCAGAGTGCAGCCATAGTCTCGCCGGCTTCCGTCTCGGAAACCGACTCGCCCTGACCGTCTTTCTCCGCGCCCTGTCTGTCCGAGCCACTATCAGACGCACACGCGCTCAGATCGACGTCGACGACGACGTGGTTGCTGCTGTCGGATGTCACGGAAACACTCGTATCCTCCGCGTATGCCGCTGGCGAGATGCAGCCGACCGATGCGGCGGCCACGGCGAAAACGACAAGCGGCTTCAATGCCCTTGCTGGTACTGTCATTTCCATTCTCCATTCCCTTTTGGATGCGCCTTCCCATGGCGCCATCTGCCCCTACTCCCACGAACAGGAGCGGTTTCAAACGCGAGCCTATACGTGGGATAAATCTGGGGGTCATGGACAAGCCGAGTCGACTCTGCCTTCAAGCTATGACGCGATCATGCTCATAGATACACGCAAATCATTTCGCCCAGCAACAACACGATTGTGAACCCGATACTACCGAAGAGAAGAATTATCCCGATGTCGCCTTCTGCAAGAACTCCAATTATCCCGCCGATAATGGCCGCCAGCACGGCAAAACCCAACACAATCAGAAACGACGATGCAGGAATATCTCCACAAGCCTTTTCCCACCACTTGCCCTTCAGCTTATCTTCTTTTTTATCCTTGGCCTCACCTGTCGTCTCCGAATCATTTTCATCGGTTGACGAAGAATCTGACTGAGAATCGGAGCCGGAGCTATCGGTATCTTCGTGGAGGTTTATATCGACGATGATATGATTGCTGCCATCTGAGGTCACGGTGGCGGTCGCATCCTGCGCGTATGCGGGCGTGATGCAGCCGAACGACACGGCAGCGACGGCCAGGACGACGAGCGGCTTCACCGCTGCGGCGGGTATTCTCATTTCCGCTCTCCATTCTTTCTTGAGTAAACCCTCCCACGGCGCCAAGCACCCCGTGGGATGGATTCGATTTAAGTACGTTCAGAGGATTGTTGAGACTAATTTTCCAGGGCCAGGATGCACGCCCTGATATATGCGCTGGCGGTGAGGTTCGAGGGCAAGATCTCCGGATGTGCAGCGCGAGCGCTCACGAGTCCGGTCATGAGATTCTTGTAGACCTCATAGTGGACGAGAGCCGTTCGGCTATAGCGCGTGGCGCTCATCGATCGCTTGGGGTTGTCCAAAACGGAAAGATCGAGCTCCCCACCGTTGATACGGTCGCGAAGTGCATCCTCGATGACACGGCTGACATTGGCGTCTCTCCTGGGGCCGCCTTTCAGTTTGAGCTCGAGAACGCGCCGCTCGAGGATTTCAGCCTCGAGCGGCGAAGTCGAGAAGGTGACCCTCTCTTTTTTGGATCCGGAAGAAACCTTGTTGGGTGTGGGGGACGCCGCGGGTTTGGATTTGCGAACGCTCGCATGGGAAATGAGCGACGCGGGTGCGTTGTCCTGAACAGGATCTTGCGGGGCGGGTCCCACGGGGCGGGACGCAGAACGATTCTGTGCCCCAAAATTTGGCAAAGTGAAGCGTGGCGCATTGCTCATCATGTCGCCAACGAGGTTATCGGGTAGGTTAGAAGCCACAGTTACTCAACTCCTTCAGTTTCACTGGCTGCGGGCTTGAGCTCGCACCAGTTCATGATGTTGCCTACAAGGACGTCATACTCGAAAGCTGCGCCCTTGAGGACGTTCATCTCGTAGATGCTGCGGCCGTTCGCCTGCGCGTCCTGGATGGCGACCGTTATACCGATTCGGCGCTGGAAGACCTTGAGGCCCATTTTGGGGAACTCCTCGACCATCTGGGAGGCAAAGGCCCTCGCGAGCTTGGCGATACCGCGATAGAGTGTAATGAGGACCGCGGGGGCACTAATCCATGCAACATCATAGGAATCGGATACCGCGCTGAGGAGCTCGAGGGTCTGCTCGACGGCCTCGGTGCCGAGCCTGTCGGCAGTAGTCGGGATGACGAGATGGGTGGCGGCAATGGTGGAGGAAATCGTCGAGAAGGTCATGCCGGGCTGAGTGTCGACAACGACGGCATCGAAGCCGTGCTGGGAGACAGCCGACTCGATTGCGCGCGTAAGAGAATACTCATTGATCTCGTTGCCCTCAAGGTCCCTTTCGTCGGCGACGTTGGCAAGATCGAGATCGCCGGGGACGGTCGCCTGCCCGTCCTCGGTGCAAACTACATTGACGCCCTTGAGGAAGCTGGAGCTGCAGCAAGTGCCTTTCGCAACGCAATCCGACTCGATTCGCCCGAGGGAGCCCTGGGGATCCATGTCCACAGCCAAGACCTTAAGGCCGCGTCGGCGCAGTCCATCGGCGATGGCATCTGCGGAAGTCGTCTTACCGACGCCTCCCTTCTGATTGGTGAAAACGATCACAGGGGTGAAATTCGACATGGTGATTCCTTTCAACTGAAATTGAAAACGATTTGAGCCAGGCAATACCTAGGAGCGACTGGCAATGCTCATGACCACAAGAGCGATCGGGATGGCGATGAGACACGCTGCCGCTCCGACAATGAACTGAAGGACGGCGTAGGCGAGCCCGCTCGCAAAAAAGGCTACGAGCGCACCAAGCCCCAAGATGAATTTGATGATTGGAATGTAATCAGGATAAGAAGACATAGACCCTCCAATGCCCAAGCTTCGGACCGATGGCGGAAACTCCGCATTGAAGGTTGTTATTTAATAATAACAGAATTATGTCATTAATGAACTGCGGAATAGATGAATAAAAGAATTAAAGAAGAAAATAAAAGTGCAACGACGGAATAACCGTTTTTGAGAAAACACGATGAAGAGAAAAGCGTAATCAATGAACTAAAGAAGTACGTAACTGTGTCATTGCGTAACTGTGTCATTGCGTAACTGTGTCACTACGTAATATCACTTCATTGCAGTCGCGACTTGCAACTTTTCCTTGGGGGCTTTCCTATAAAGGCCTCCACCCGGAATCGTCCTCATCACCATTGTCGAATAGCTGGAGCACGATCGCAGCGGAAGTAATAAGAAGCAGTAAAGCCAACCCATCTAGCTGGAGAAGGTAGCTCAAGCCGGCGAGTGCAAGAAGTAGTCCAGATGCAAGTAGGATGATAATCCGGGTCATATGCGTACCCGCCAAAGGATTACGGCGCACACGCGGCATCACCAACGATGATGCTGTAGAGATCGTCATCTGACGCTATCAGCGCGACGATATGGTTTCTCCTCCTGATGACAGTCCTCTTGGAGACGCCCAAGAGCGCGCCGATCCTCTCGCATGTCAGGTTGTCGATATAGGACAGCTGGAAGATAGATCCGAGTCCCGGCTCGCAATCGTCCAGCGCCTCGACGACGACCATTACGAGATTCAATGTCGAGTCGATATGCAGGACGCGGTTCCTCATCCGCTCCCTTTCATTCGATCGGGACGGCAGCTGCCTGAGCGCTGTCTCGCACTGGCTTCTGATCGAGGCCAGATGTCTCAGCTCGGACAGAACGCATCTGACGCGCTCCTCTCGAGCGCCGATGCCGCCATCGTCTGAGGAAAGAGACGAGTCATGGTTCTCTCCCTCAATCCCGACGAATGCAGATTGTCCATTACGCTCGGTTCTAATCAGCCTTTCCCACGAGTTCCCTTCCATGTCACTTCCCCTTTCGGCATTTATTCAATCGTTCGTTCAGCAGCTCACAGCGAAGATGTGGCCTGTTTGCGGGCCAGGTCTATCGCGGCCTCCTTGTTATCGCCGCGATAGACGATTCCGTTCGCATCCACAACCGGATGGACCGGCCCGTCTCCGATGATGAGCCAGGCGCCGTCGGGAGCCCTTCGCAGGTGCTTTTCGCCGCGGCCTGTTCGCTGGCGTGCGGCCTCGACCATCTTTCGGCAGCCCTTGACGCTCGTGTCGAGAAGCCATTTCCGCAGCTGAGGCATGAATTTATCCTCGCAGCCGGCATCTTTGGCTTCGGCCTGCCGGCGAGCCCACGCAGTGCCGATCTCGTCGGCCCCGAAGCCGAGACGGCGCAGCTCATCGTAGGGCTGGCGTGCGGCGTCGAGCTTGTTGCGGTTGATCGTTTCGTCGGCGATTTCCCTGAAATCACTTGCGGTATCGACCTGAAAGTCCATTTCGGGATAGACGTCCGGTTGGTTGGTTTGAAAATCCATCCATCCATCCGTCCAATCTTCTGGATAGTCATTTCTTATAGGTATATAGGGGGATTCACCTGAAAAAATTGCAGGTGAGGAAGAATCTTCACGTGAAGAAATTTCAGGTGAGGAAGTATTTTCACGTGAAATATTTTCCGGTGAGGAAGTATTTTCAGGTGAAGAAACTTCACGTGAAGAAACATCACGTGAAACTTTTGCAGGTGAGGAAGAATCTTCACGTGAAATTTCTTCTGGTGAGATTCGGAAAGAAGACCTTCCGGCGTCCGGATGGTCCGCCTGCCAAGCCTCCCTGGCGCGGACAATTGGCTCTGTGGCTGCAACAAGAGATCTGCCGACGGTGTTCATGCCGTGGACATGGGATCCGCGCTCAACGACAAGGCCCATCTCGAGAAGGGAGGCGATGGTCGTGCGGGCAGTGCGCTCGCTCGTGCCGGACCAGTCCGCGAGAACGGCGGCTCCAAAATCGTAGCAACCCTTATCTACCGTGCAGGAGTAGATCAGGGCATATGCCACGAGCTGTGCGGGCCTAAGGCCCAAATAGCGCATGAAGCCGTGTATGGCGAACGAAGGACCGTAGCCTTCGGTCTCTGTCTCGAGAATCTTCGACACTATGCGGCCTTTCTCCTTTGCAGCGCCTGGACCGCCAGGGAGAACAACGCTTCTTCGTTGAAGACATTGCACTCCCCTGCCGCCCGCGCGGATTCGATTTCACTTATCAGGGACTCGCGTCCGTAAACGGACAGCATGAAGTTGACGAGATCACCGGAGCGGAACTGACCACCGCCGACAGACAGGGGAACCGCTAGGTCGAAATAGGCGACAAGCGGCTGTCCGATGGTATCGACCGCATCCAGCGCAACCGCCACCCTGCCTGCGCCCGCCTTAAAGATAGCAACAGGAGACTGAAGGAGTTCGGGAACCGATGCAAGCAGCGAAGGCTCGATGCCGTGCCTGTGTGAGCGATTGGAGATCGTTGTCTCCCGAACGATATGCCGCACGGTGTGGCAGATAGGCAGGTTGGGAATCCCCGCCGCCAAAAGCGCCCTCGGAGTTTCGGGGAGAACGGGCACAGGCGCCTGTCGGTTATAGCCCCGACCCCTCGCCTTAGCAATTTCGGCGAATCCAGTCCACATTCGGCATGAATTCGCGTATTCGGCTAGATCTTGATTGTTTAGAGCCTCTACTGCGATGGTAGAATCAATTTGACCGACGAGGGCGCGATACCGTCCTATGTCGTCGAGATCGTGTTGACGCTGTTCACCTTTCCACATCCGTGAACTCCCTTCTTCTACGGTCTCACGTTTCGGGTGCGGCTGGGGCTCTTCCTTAATTTCCCAGTCGCACTTTTTTTCTGACACCCTAAATTGAACAGTCTTCGGGAACGATGCGGGACCCATCATGCGGCCCCCTTACGTCCGTCGCGGGCCATGCGCTTAGCCATGCTCTCTTGCAGGGACTGCAGAGAGGCGTACTCCTCGTACGGCATCTCATGGCTGGACTCCTTAATGAAAGGAGTCTTGCGCATATAGGCGTCGAGGTCGTCAATGTTGATGTAGATGGTCCGCGATCCTCCACGGTTGAACGCGCCGTAGACGGCGGGGATTTCACCGGATTCAATGAGTCCCTGAACTGCATCAACATGGCGATGGATGTATTTGGCTGCCGCGGATTTAGAAAGCCATTTGCTACTCGCCCACGGCTCCAACTTTTCTTTGCCGCTCATTACGCAACCTCGTCCTTCTGGGGAAGACGATCATCGGTTTCGCCAAGCAGATATTGGATGGAGCAACCGAACAATTGAGACATCTTCTCGAGTTGATCGTAAGTTGCCGACTTCGGATCGCGTTCGATTCGCACGATGATGTTTCTGCTGACGCCGAGCTTGTCGCCAAGATCGGTTTGCGAAAGGCGAAGCCTCACTCGTTCCGCTCCGATACAATTCGGCATGAAACCCTCCTTATATGACCCTATTTGTACTACGCATACATACTATAACCCAATTTGTACCATGGGACAACATTTTGTACCACCTAGGCTCATATTGAGGGGTGATGCAGGTGCAAAATAATCTCAAACAGATTCGAGAGAGTCAGAACATCTCGCAACCTAAAGCTGCGGAAGACTTAGGGTATGGCTTGTCCACGTACCGTAAATATGAAAATGGGACCAGGCGAATCTCTGACGAAAAACTCGTGCAGCTATCTGCCTATTTCAATGTCTCCATTGATGTGATTCTTGGTACGGCCTACAAAGTAGACCCAACATCCCCACAATTCCAGAAAGATGCAAAAACACGGTCATTCCTCAATGCGATCGTAACGATTCTTACTCCAGATGAAAGATCGCTTTTACATGAATTGCTTTCAAATTTTTCTAGACTGAACGAAAGCGGCAAGTCAAAGCTTGTTGAAGAATCTGACACGATGGTTCGATCTGGAAAGTTTGAAAATTTTGGCGCCCGTTCTCAATTTTCAGGGGCGAAAGAAATTGCTTAAAAAGACAAGAAGCAGCCTTAACACAATAGTTTTAACTCCAGATTGGAGCTTGATTCAAAGAGGGCCAGATGTCTAAAAACAAATTCGGTGAAATTCAGAAAATAGGAGTTGACGCCGAAGGGTTAAAGATCTTCAGGGTCAGAGTCAAGGTCGGCACTCGCGAAAAGCGCACTGCGAAAAGGGTCACGATTCACGAATCATGACGAGATTATCCTCCGAAATCTCATTTGCTAAAAGGGAGGTAGGATGACTAGAAAAAAGAGTCCGCAGGAGATTGAGATCAATCGTCTATTTGGTCAAAATCTCAAGCAGGCCAGAAACCAGCTAAAAATCAATCAGACTGTTGCAGCCCGCAGAATTGGTGTTGAGGTTGTCACCTACCAGTCATACGAGCAGGGTCGAAGGTTTCCGTCAAACGAGACCTTAGAGGCCATCTGCAAAGCGTTAAACGTGCGGTTATCTGACCTTGTCGACCCATCTTGGCGCAATCTTCACGCTATCTCCCCTGCAAAATCTTTAATAACGCTTACGGAATTGGAAAAAGCCGCGACAAAACCAGCGGAAGTAAACGATCGCTCCTTTGAAAAACTTCGATCTGCTTGGGTTCGTTTAAATGACAACGGGAAAGGCATTGCACTTTCGCTAATTGAAAGCCTGCTAGAAAACGACCTGTTGCTAAATGACTCTGAACCGGCCTTTTCAAACGATAATTTTCACTCCTCCGTGACCCAATCAGCATAACGAATAAATTGCAGCTGGAGGCAAGATTGACCTATGCCTAAAAACAAACTCGGCGAAATTCAGACAATAGGAGCCGACGCCGAAGCGTTAGAGATCTTCAGAGACAGAGCTGAGGCCGGCACTCGCGAAAAGCGCTCCGCGAACAATCTGAAAATCATTCGCTCCAATAGTGGAAAGACCCAAAAACAAGTAGCTGAAGAGCTCGGTATTTCGCTCTCTGCTTACAGAACGTATGAACAGGGGACAAGACGTCTCACTGATGAGCTTTTACTCCAGCTCTCGACATATTTCTCTGTTTCAGTTGATTCAATACTTGGCTCTAAATTCTCAGCATCGCTTTCTTCACCTTCATTTCTCGAAGACTCCGAAATGCGTTCAATAGTTAACGCCGCAGTCTCAGAAATGAATAAAGAAGATAGGCATCAGTTTAGAAAGCTGTTGGAAAGCTATATGGCCCTCAGCTCAACTGGAAGAAAGCAGCTGGCTGATAGTGCAGACACTATGAACCGTTCTGGTAAATACAAGAGATTTGGAAATATTGCTAAAAGCAACGCCTCAGCTAATTCTCACAGTAGAGCCAAGACCGCCTAAACAATCTAACGGAGCTTTCAACACAAGAGTTCTTTGTCCTGACTGGAAAACAATACGAGGTAGTCATAATGCCTAAGAACAAAATTGGCGTAATTGAGAAAATAGGTGTCGACGCCGATGGCTTAGAGATATTCAGGGTTAGAGTCGAGGCCGGCACTCGTAAAAAGCGTGCCACAAAGAGGGTAACGATTCATGGAACCATGAGAGAGGCCCAAGCAGCCGCATCTATGCTCTATGTCGAGTTGAATTCCAGCCTTTCCGAACGCGACATTCCTGAGATTACGCTGAATCAATACTTTTATGGCAGGTTTATCCCAGCCCTGGAAAAAGAAGGTAAGACCAACAGCACAATCGACGGATATGTCAAAAACTACCGAAAATGGATCTCCCCGAATCATGGCGAACGAGTCCTCTTGAATCTAGACGAGAACAATGTCCGAAATCTCATCGAGCAATCTGGGACCCCGAGAAACACGCTGCGGACGTACAGGGCGATCTTGAACAGGGCCAAATCGGATGGTTTCATACGCCATAAAATGGATCTAACGGGACTCGATGCCAGGGCAAAGAAACAGAAACGCCCCGCACCATGGTCACCCCTGGAATTAAAGCACGCTGCCGACGCACTCGTTGACGATGAGATGGCATACCTAACCCTGCTGGTCGGCAGTGCGGGCCTTCGCAAAGAAGAGAACCTTGCAATCACGCCAGCCGACGTACAGATATTGAAAATGCCGACTTCCCAGGGCGTAAAAAAGTATGTGCTCCTGAACGTCCATGCGGCCTATACCGACGAGGACGGACTTAAGGTCACCAAAACAGAAGAGTCTAATAGGCACGCTCTGGTTCTTCCAGAGTTTACGGAAAGGTTTCTTTCAGCTCTCGAGGACACGAAGCCCTCAATCGAGCAAGTTGAGGGATGCTGGCTCATCAGGCACAAAACAAGCTGGCACAAGTCCAGAAAAGCCAAATATAGGATCGAAACCGTCATGGGAAATCGAAAAGATGCCCAGGCAGTTGCAAGTCGGTTGGCCGCAGAAACGGCAGCAAAGTATAAGTTGGGGTCAAACCCAAAACTGAAAGAAGTTGCCGATGGAATTTGGACTGTCACCGTTTTTAACGGATATGTCGACACCATGGAGAGGACCATCGCGCCGGAGGCGTTTATTGGAACCGAACAAGATGCAACGCGACACGCCCTGGAGCAGTGGAGCAACCGGCGAATTCTTCCATGTGCCGGCGAAACACTGCGAGGTCATTGGGAAACCGCGCTGAGAAAGCATGGCCTGAGGTTTATTCCCGTGAATAACTTGAGACATACCTCAGAGACGCTCATGGCCGCCAGCGGAGTTTCGACTCCGACAATTTCAAGCATGCACGGACATACGCAGTTTAAGACGGATTTCCAGCACTATATCGACCTAAATGTCGAGGCGATCCTTGATGCCGCCGATAAGGTCGACACATTCATGGCTTCAGACATGGCAAGTGGCGGCTTCACTCTCGAATCGCTTATTGAGAAACAGGACTTCTAGAAGATGTTCAAAAGCCAAACGCGAGTAGTTTCTATACAAGTCAATACAAACTACGCCTGAGGCAATGAGAGGCGATATAGAGCGCCGAATCGATATCTTAGTAACACAGATGAGTACCAGACTTTCAGCTGGTCTTAAATCGCGTCTGAACGCTTGGCCCATCCAGATCTGCCGAAAAGCTGCGACCATCGATTCATTACACTTCCATCTTTTTTGGCGAAAGCAAACGCATCAATCGTTAGATCGTATAGCTCATTTTAAATCTACTGATACAGACGGGACCCATATCTATGCACTAATCAGTGGTGGATAGTGGTGGATAGCCAGAAGAAACCAGTGGATTCTAGAAAGAATAGCGAATAGTAAAGCGGTTCCCCTGATTGACTGAATATCAGGGAAACCGCTGGTAGATAGTGGTGGGCCCTCCGGGATTCGAACCCAGAACCCAGGGATTATGAGTATGGGCCGAGGCTCATCGAGGAACTTTGGACACCGAAGTCAGACCACTGGCCAATTAGTACCTGCTGCCAGGCGTGTGCACAGCATCCTCACCGGGGTAGCGAAATTCAACGCTGATGCCGCGACGCTCCAGCTCATAGGCCATCGCGCGGGCGTTCGCGTTGGCCTGGCCATAGGGACCAGGATCACGGCCGAACTCGTCATACATCACCTGGTCGCGGTAGTACGTAATCGGCACCGTAACTGGCTCAACTCCAAGAGCCTCAACCTGTTTGGCAACGACAGCGCAGGCATAAGAAACCTGCTGTTTCTGGACTTCAAGCGCATGGTCGATATACTCCCAGGCTGCCGCCGGAGCGTTATATCGATCCAGCTTAGGATCTTCCCAGCCCTTGACTGTACGAATGTTCACGTTAAGGGCGTCCGCGATGTTCTTCTGCGATAGCCCGGCGCGCTCGCGGTTGCCCTTAAATTCTGCTTTGCTCCTACTCATTGAAACCTCCAAAGAGCCCACGGGCGTCAGTAAGGTTGTCACGTTCAAACACATCGTATCCATGATCGCTGTTACAGATGGAACCGTCCTTCATCTCGCCCCACTCGTGCACGACCTCGTAGTTTACGTCGATGTAGCCAGTCCTCCAGACACTGACGCAGCGACGAAGCGTGTACTCATGAATGATGCCGGTCTCGGTAGTGGATGTCGCGCTGTCGATTACGACCGTAAGCTCGGGGACAATCTCCTTGCATGCATTCTTGTCGACCCACTCCTGTACATAGGCATCTGCGAACTCGGCGGTTTCAAAAGACTCAATGAAAGAATCGCTCCAGGCGCTATCGGCGCTAAGATCGGTGAAAACGACCGTGTAGCTCACGCGACCGTCATCGTTGCGATTCTCATTGATTTCGATTGCGAAAGTCTGATTGATGCTGGTGGTGACCGTATAGTTGGCGAGCTTGGTGATCTGCATTTCTATCTCCCATCACTTGGGGCGCGGTTGGCCTCTTGCCCTCCGTCGTTAACACCATTATACCACCTTTGGTGGTATTCAAACAGCAAATGAAACCGGGTAGAACCCATCCCGGTAGATAAAGCAGGTCGCAGTAGAGCATAAATTGACTGCACCGGATAAAACTAACGATAGTCAAAACCGCTATCCGCTTCTATCCACACTATTAGTATTATTTCTGCACTTAAATTCGGTTTTAATAATGGACTCATAATCCCTGGGTTCTGGGTTCGAATCCCGGAGGGCCCACCAGAGTATTTCGAAGCCGGGCATTACGCCCGGCCTCTTTGTTATTGGCGCTGCAGACTAGGTTTGCCATCCAGAAACGTAAAGTTATTAACATTCATATTCGTAATTAACAATGGGTATGTCGCCAAGATGCTGCCCAGTCAACACATGGCGTAAATCGATAGATATGAAAAAAGGCCCCAACTTGCGTTAGAGCCTCATTCAATGCTCGGGTGGAGACGAGGGGGATCGAACCCCTGACCTCTTGACTGCCAGTCAAGCGCTCTCCCAGCTGAGCTACGCCCCCGTGCGAAGAAGTACTATACGGGAACTCCCCCGCCGATGCAAGGACAATTTTGGAAAAGATTTTACGGTGCGTGGAACGGCGCGGGGCCGAAGAGACACACGATGCCCGAAATAGCCCGCGGGGCGCGCCCCGCGGGCAGCGGCAAGCTCGCCCTCCTTCCCGGGGTTCGGCATGTCGACCCAGGTGCCACCGGTCAGAACAAAGCAATCCGCGGTGCTTCCGCGGGAGGGTTTCGTCTGAGCCTCTATCCGCGCCTTCGGGCCAATTTACTGAACCGTGCGTAGCTCGCGCCAGCTGGTCGCTTCATAAACGGACCGGTTTACTACGACGATTCCCGGATTTCCGACCTCACGCCTGCTTTCGCAAAACGGGCAGGTTATCTACCTGCGGTTTTATGAGCGGCGAATTCGGTGTGTTCAGCCACCCTCAATCCAACGTAGTAAACCGGCATTGTTTTAAAATGGCACTTAATTACTGGCAGCATATAAAGTATTAAAAATGCTCACTAGGCCATTATTACTTACCAATACCAAGCCAATTGCACAGAACGTTGGCCCGTAATCTGGTTTCAGCACATCTCATCGCCTCGGTTTTTGGCTTGTAGCGCAACTCCAATCGCTTACACACACTGTGAATGATGGCATCAAGCTGTTCGTGATCATTGAGCATGTCATGAGTTACAAGAAATACGTCGTATCCCATGCTTTGCAATGCTGTCATTCGAGAGGCATCGTGGTCAAGCACAGCGCCCGATCCATGGATAACCTCTCCTTGAAGTTCGATAATCACAGCCTTCATTGTTATTGGGTTTACGATGACGATATCGCCGTAACAGACTTTCTGACCTGCGATTTTCCGAGCTGAATTCGACAGCGGTGTTAAGTCGTTGACGTATATGTTTTTAAACTCCGCTCCGCCGGCACGTCTCGGATGACTTAGCAACATGATTCCAGCAACTTCTAGCGGGGATGCCGCAATACCCATTACCTGCTGTGCGGCTTCGTAGAATTGCTTTCCCCACATCTCGCCCTTAACCTTCGCTGCAAATCTGTGCAGTTCTTCTATTTCAATAAGAGGCTTTCTCATCCAGAGCGATGTTCCCTTTCCGTTAGCTTTATTTCCGGATCCGTTATTCTGCTGCCCACTTTGATTATTCTCACTATCCTTCTGGTGCGCCCGAGCATAGACTCGCTTCCATGGGGCCTCGTCTTGTGATTCGTCTAGTTCAAACAGACTTTCTGTGGTGTACTGCTCTTCTTCTGATTTTGCCTGCTCAAGTGCCATGTCGACCGCGGGCGATGGTTTAAAAACTGAGAACCATCCGCAGAACTCGTACATAGCCAGAACCAAGTCGCATGAAGAAACGCTTCGAGTCATGGTGTATAGCGTATTAAGAGGGTCTGTGACGCTAAAGCCCATACCCGTGTCGATGGAAACCTTCTCTATATAGGCGCTGTTCCATCGGATGGTCCGTCTTGTCTCGGAATGCAGGTTGCTTCGTGTTGATGCTGCTGTGATGACTGGCGTCTTGAGGACGTCGGTTACGAAAGGGGCTTGGGATAGGGCGCGCCAGCCGTCTTCAGAGTTGGGCAGACGCGGGTAGAGATCGCGCACCTGCGGTGGGCAGCGCCAGTAACGGAATGCGGTGTTTGCGCAGACAATCTCGTCCATGTGGACCTCCCCCTAGCTTCCGGCATGAGCCGTGTGACTTACGGGTCTGATTATCTAGGTGAGCATCATGCGGGTAAGTACCGGAAGCTGACCAAACACTGACCAAAAGAGGGATGGGTTGTGATGAAAGCAGGCGCGATTGATGGAATGCGCAGGTAGTGAAGCCGTGCGTCTAGTCTCAGTCTTCACAATTGCTCGTAGATTGCGCAGAGAATTCAAGGAATGAGCGCAGACGCTTTTCACAAAACGTGCGATGACGTCACCTAGCGTGAGCCGGTACGGGTGCTTTTATACATGTGTAGGAATTGTGAAGGGGACATGCTCAATATAAAACGGGACCCCATTTTAATAAAAATCAAAAATTTGGTGTCACTTTTGGTGTCAGCCTTGGTGTCAAAAAGAAAAAGGTCAGAAGCTTAACACCTCTGACCTGCGCTTTTGATGGTGGGCGATACAAGATTCGAACTTGTGACCCCATCCGTGTGAAGGATATGCTCTACCCCTGAGCCAATCGCCCGTCGCCTTTCGGCAAAAGAGATACTAACATAGCCGCGCGAGGTTTTCCAAGAACTTTTTGCCCTCGATTTTAAATTCGTGGGTGCTAGCCAAGTCAAAACAACCAAAACAATCGGCAAAACCGCAGCTAAATCACCCTTTATCGTTTAATCCACGAGGTTTCGGGGCGGCAGATAAGTCGCGCGTTGTTGTAGGCCATGTCGAGCGTGAGACAGGTGCGCGCGGCGTAGAAACCGTCCTCGCGTTGGATGGTCAGCGCCAGCTCGGGCTTGTCGCCGGTCAGGCACAGCGGTAGGAGTAGCTGGATCCGGCCGCCGTAGAACTGCGGCACCGCGAGCGTATATTTGGCTGCGGCGCGGCGGGCGGCCTCGACGACAGCCCCCTCAAAGGCGCGACGCAGCAGCAGCGAGTTGTCCTCCCCCATCAGGCTAGCAGGAATGCGCGTCAGGTTCTCCTCGTCGCCCAGAATGTGGTCGATGTTGGAGCGGATGGGCAGGCGGTAGTCAAAGACAAGCTCGGAGGGGTCCTCGGCAAAGCGCACGCGGCACGGCAGGTACTCAAACGAGACCAGCATGGGGTCGCTCTCCTTAAAGAAGCCCTTCAAAAACCAGCGCTGGCGCGCGTCGGGCTTGGTGTTGGGCTCAAACAGGCCGTAGATGGTCTCGTAGCGGCGCGTGTACAGGCCGGTGTTAAACAGGCATCGGTCGTCGTCGAACACCAGCGGCAGGTTGGACGGCGCGGTCTGGTCCACGTCGCGCTCGGTCAAAAATACTGCGCGGCTAAACGAAAACGACAGGTAGTTTTTGAGGATGCGGTTGCCGGGACCCCAGTCCTCGGGGTCGGCGAGGTCGGCCAAGCGGTCGTAGCAGGGCTCGGGGCAAAACGCGAAGTCGTATACATTGCTGCACAGGGTGTTGGGGATCTCCATGTGGCGTCCAATCCCTCTCATAGCTGGCGTGCGGATGCTTTGATTCTGTACGTGCGACGGGTCGGCCATATCCGCAATGCAACCGCGGCGTAGCTCTTCGGCGAGCCCACTGGTCGTGCGGTTTCCGGATACGAGGTCTTGGATCCAGGCGTAGTACTGGTTGTCTTTGGGCTCGGGGCTGTCGGACAGCTCGACCGGAGTGCCGGCGAACCTTAAGACGGACAACGCAAAGACAAGGCTGGTTCGTTTGTTACCGTCTTCAAAGATGTGGTCCTTGACCATGTGCTCGGCCACGTAGGTGACCTGGTCAAAGATGTCTGCGAAGCGATCGGCCGGCGATTGACCGAATATCGTACAGAATGCACCCGCAAGCACGGACTCGACGCGTCCAAGCTCAAGCGCGGCCCGGTCGCCTGTGGCGTCGGTTGTATAGCAGCGCCCGACCGTCATCAGCGTGCTGTGCAGGCGCATCGCGGCCGCGGCCATATCTTCGAGCGAACCGGCATCATCGAGCACGAGCGGCGCGAACGGACGAGCGCTCCGCCGCGTAGCCGCCATCATGAGTTCTCCAAGAGCCTGAGCGCGTTGGGCATGCCCGTAATGGTTAACTCAACTGCATGGTCGATTGACATAGAGTCGTCGAGCGAAATCGGTAATGTTGAATTTGCCTCGTCCGCTATTGAATGATCTTCTTGTGCAGCTCGACCAGTACCGTCTTCTAGCTGAACATAGCTCCAAAGCATTGCTACCTCGTTTACAACTTTTTGAGTTAAAAGACTGCCCCTAACGCGGGTTGAATCACACTAGTTACCCGACCCAAATACGTCATCTACAAGATCAGGCAAGTCTGTCCATACTTGATAGGCGGCAACGTTGTCCGGATTCATTTCTCTTGCACGACGTTTATCATCCGTATTGTGCTTTGCGGCATTGGTCAAAGCCTGGCCCTTGTTGCCGTCAATTATTTCAAGATTTACCGACTTGAACTTTGACGCGGAGGACCTGTTGGGGTCAGTAGATTTTAGAACGCCAAGGTCGCGCGCTCTTTTCTCACATTGTGGCGTCGATGCAAAAGTTTCCGGGCATGGTGAGACATGATCGATAAGCCATACTTCAAAGCATGGATTGGAGATCGCGAGCCTAACTCCTTTTGTCTTTGCTTCTCGTTCTGCTGCGGTTAGGTTTCTGAACTCATCTGAATCGACTACGATCCATGCGGAACTCAATGCTTCGATTTCGCCTGCTTTAACGGCCTTTTTATCTGAATCGAGCTCTCGCGAGAGCTGCTTGGCGACCTTCAAGGGGTCTCCGTCAATATGCCGATAACGCACGCTTCCGCGAACGTCCATTTCATTAATAAGGAAGTTGAAGTATTCGGTTTCGGTCACCTTTCCATTAGACACAATTAGGTGGCGCTTTCTTTTGGCTCTTGTTTGCTTTTTGCGGCCGCGAGCAAGCCCTCTCCTTTCTGCCTTAGCCATTTATGTCAGCGCCTTCCTTCATGAGTTGGGCCACAAGTTGATGAAAACTTGGGTTGGGCAGCGGCACATAGACACCGTTTAAGTAATTGCGCCCCAGATTCTCATTTGCACGAGGCGAATACTCCATCGCAGCAATTAATTGCGAATCACCTTCAGAGTCCTTTTCCACAAACCAGACCTGGTCACGTTCAAGCACCGCTTCCATAGGGCTGGTTCGCGTCATCAAGGTGACATCATGGGTCGAGAAGATTAGCTGCGCGCCCTTTGGATTTGTGTCGGGATCGGCGAACAGTGAGACGAAGTCGCGCAGGAGCGTAGGATGAAGGCTCGAATCAAGCTCGTCAATTACTGTTGTGGCTCCACTGCTTAAAGAGCGTAAGGCAACCGAGAAAAACGCCAGCGCAGCTTTTGTGCCCTCCGATTCATGGGCGGAGTCCAGCCAAAAGCCATCTCCCGAGCCTTTGTGGTGGAAGAACAGATCATAGGCAAACGACCATTTAAAGTCTTCTGCAATTTTATTACGTGCCTCTTCCGGAATCTCATCTAGTCCAATGAGTGAGTCTTTTAAACCCATGACACCTTCCGATTGACGGACATCCATGCCGTCAATTCCAATGTCAGCATATTTAATGAGCTGAGATAGCATCTGAGCTCGTGCGTCATCGTTGATAAACAGCTTTTTAATGGTGGCGAGCTCTGCAAGATAATGCGTTGCATCATAGAGATTGATGTCATTGGCAAGGGCTGCGAATGCGGGTTGAATTACATCACTTCCAGCCGCCGCGGCGGCAGATAAGAACAAAGAATTATTGCGCGTGATATCCCAAAGTTGTTTTTTTGCACCTGTAAAGGTACTACCAAATTTAATTGACTGTTCCCCGTTTATCGAAGAGCGGTCATAGAGAAGGGACGGCTGTTTTGATCGATACACAGTGAGGTTCTCATATGTAACCTCATTTTTGTTCACACCAAATGAAAACTCATACTTTAAGTTGCTAGCGATAAAATCTATCGAGAATTCTGTGTCACTTGATCGCGATTCCGAGTCAAGTAAAAAGGGGACGATGGGTATTTGAGAATTCGCATCGCCTGCCGCATAACCTGTACGAATAAAGTAAGAGACAAAGTAAAGAGCATTTAGGAAATTTGATTTGCCTGACGCGTTTGCGCCGTAAACCGCAGCCACTCGCACAGGCCCAAGTTCCTTTTTGCTCGAAATCGGTTCAAACGAGAACTGTTGAGCATCTCGAAAGCTCTGAAAGTTCTTAAATGAAAAATTGAGGATCATCTTCAGAATCCTTTTCAAAAAAGTTGATTCACCGCAGACATTCTTTAATAACAAGGAAAATTATATTGTTTTAAAACCATTATTTGTTAGTTTCGAACAAATATCTACTTTAAATTGAGATTCAAACTAAAGGTCTCAGCAAGTCCATACAACATAATGTCTGAAACTGATTTTCTACACTGCTTTTAAGAACAATTTTTAATGATGTCCGCACGCGGCTTTAGATTTCTTTTGTCCATCAGAGCTGTAAAACGAAAGGGACGAAATGTTGTTTTGCAAGGACGGGTCCAGTTGGCTGGATGTTATAGATGATGCAGGCGTTCTGGTTCGCCGCCTAGAAATACTTGAGAACCTTCTCCGAAAGTGCACCTTCGATATGCCGAGAACAGAATGCAAGTTCGTGGATGATACCGCTGAGGGATATGACGGAAGCGAAATGTTGCTGTTTCTCGATGAGTCTTTATTGGAGCTAATTGAAGGCTATAGAACTCAGATTGAGAAATACAAAGTTGCATCTAAAAGGGGCCAGACCGACTTTGGAACCAGCACAAGCTTAGGAAGAAAGAAATCGAGGATCCCCGCTATTCAAATTGATAAAGCAGCATAATAAATTTGAATTTGGGTAGGGCTGAAAGGTAACACGGAGGTCATACCTTAACCCTGTTTGCCCTCGTCATTCATTCACTTGTGACGAGGGCCTCGCACCTTCTATAAAAGCGCGAGCTGAATTATGTTTTACTTATAAGGGCGGAGGATCCGGCATGAGCAAGAATAAAAGCGACCAGAACGCGCACGAAGAGCAAGTGTTCAATGATGTTCTTAGGCTATCAATGGCCTCGGGTGGATACAAGAAGAAAGCTGCCTTGAAGGTGTGTGGATCTATTAACGCAGGCAGCGAGTGCCCTGATATTGTTATTACCCGCGAAAATGGATCCATTGTTGGTTTGGAGCATTTTAGAATCGACCATAACATCAAACATGGTCGAAACGCTCAATCAAAATCTGCTGAGCTCACATCTGCGTTGAAAGCTGAGCGCGAAAAGCTAATGCCAAGGCTTGAAGCCGACGATGTTTTGCCGGAGGAATTGGCGAGCATCGTCGCAAACTATGTCTCGTTGGCAAAATATCATCAAAGCTGTGCATGCCGTGACGATCTGACGCGCTCTCTAGATGCCCGATTGTTTGGTGGAAAAACAGGTCATGCTCGCAAATTACCTAAATACCGCAATCACCTTACTGAACTTAGCGGTGATGATGGACGCATTGAATTGGGCTATTTAATTGAAATTCATTCAGATTTTCAGGGATTATTCATTCACGATGGAACAAGAGTGGCCCGCCTCGACAGTGGACAATGCCCACTTTATGCGGAAATTTACGATCTCCTTTGCAAGGCATCTTGCGAGGTCGATTGGATCCTAATAGGTTTTTACCCATGCCTGACTGACCAGATTGCGAATGCCGCCATCATAGATTGTCGTAACAATATGTTTAAGGAGAGCTGCCGCAGGCAGCGTCTTAAAAGAACGGAATATTTAGGTCTAGGTAAAACGGAACCCTTTCTCAAACAAAGCAGAGCCGGAGAAACAGAAATTGAGCTTTGCGCAGATAAGGTAAATATCACAATCGAAAACCCCGCTGAAGGGATTTGCCCTGAGCTTCTATTTGGCACCGCGATCATTGATGCTGCAAGAGCATTAAATCTTGATAGAAGCGGTGAACCGTATACAGCAACGATTTCTGTTCAATTGATTTACGAACTCGTGCGGATGAGGAGCAAGGGGATTCGAGGCATTGTGACAATTTACGATGTTATGCGGCTGCTTTTAGAAATTGAGTGGGCTGTATTAAAACAAGAGATTGACAGTTTTGGCGTACGGTACAACATTTCCGAAACACCAGACTTTTGCTTATAGACAATCCGGGATGTCACTAAGAAACCAGCTCATACAGCTCACCAATGAGTCCGGTTTAATATTTGCCCGCTTTAGCACCGTCGAATATTGCGAGGCAACTCTGATGGTCTTTCGCTTGGGCACCAGGGTCGACAAAGATCCCGGTGCCCTTTCGTTGCCTTCAGTCTAACCTGCGACATTATTGAATGCTTTTCTCATTCATGTGGACCTGGGTCGCATGTCACGATTCAGCCCATGATCACGTCCGTATGGCCTCTGCCTTCGATAATTGGGTGCCTATAGACAAACACGCAAATAGTTATACCTTGTGGATGTCTCTTTCTTCCAAATGGCAGCTATCTCAACAACGACATGCGGCAGCTAGAAGCACTGTCCCCAGCAGGAAAAGCGTCGCAGAAGCGGCTATCCAGTTGTTGTCGCCGGTCTTGGGGAGTGCCACAGTTGTTGCGGTGGCAGGCTTGGGCTTGACCGTCTTGGCGACCGTGGTCTTGGTTGTCGTAGCCGCGGGTTTCAGCGCGGGATTTTCCGTGGACCCCGTGGTGGGCTCTCCGGCAGCGGGGTTAGCATCGATGGGAGACTTATCCACGCTATCGCCAGGCACAACGACCCCATCGGTCTCCTCCGCCGGCGGCGTGGCCACATCGGGCTCAACCACCACGTGCGCTGCCACGACCCCTGCAGCATCCACCACGCCACCAGCACCAAAGACTCCGTCAGTAGGCGTCACAAACCGTGCGGACACAAGCGACCCGCCCGTGCGCGCAACGCCGCCGTCGGCACCGGCCGCTTCAAGCCACGAGGCGTCGACGGAAAGCCGACAGCCGGCCGCACCATCGCCAAGGCCCGCATCCTGCAGATACACGCCGTAGGCGCGCACGCCCGCTC
>ERZ772954.1058-NODE-1058-length-23391-cov-3.666438_pt1 | contig 23391 bp, 19 predicted proteins | sample MGYA00580684_ERZ772954 | MGnify/ENA primary metagenome ERZ772954 (study PRJEB29015, sample SAMEA2737654) | human gut metagenome | biome: human gut; feature: human-associated habitat; material: faeces | place: China | collected 2012 ...
GGATGCTGCTGTATGATAAAATAGTCAGCCGTTTTCTGTTTGCAGCCTTGAAAAAGGCCGGTAAATGGTTTAGAATGAAAAAAATGAGTAAAAATGAATAAAAAAGATGGTGACGAACAAAGTGAGCTCTTACGGAAGATCAAAGCGCATAAAGCGTGAAAAATGGGCAAACAGAATGGCCGTACTTGGTGTTACGATGGTAGTTATCTGTCTTGCAGTTGCGGTAAATGCAAAGGGCTCAACCCTGAAAAAGTCGGACTTGGATTATCAGCAGAAGGAACAGCAGCTGGAAGCACAGGTGCGGGAAGAGGAAGAACGGACGAAAAAACTGGAAGAATACAAAGTCTATGTAAAGACGAAGCAGTTTGCAGAGGAAGTTGCAAAGGAAAAACTGGGTCTGGTAAATCCGGATGAGATCCTTTTAAAGCCCAATAAGTGATGGAAAGCTATATAAAATACGGCAGATGTGTTAAAAAATATGTCGAAATATTTTCTGGAAAAAGCATGAAAATATGACAGATATTTCCCTCTTAGATGCGTATACTGGATGTTGCGCAGATTAGGAGGGATTTTTTTGTTGTCAGGCAGAAATGAAAACGGGATCAATTATTATACAGCCAGAAAATTAAAAGATATGGCACAGTCATTAGAGCAGCTGGCAAAAGCCTTTGACGATGGAGCGGGGGATACAGGCAGTCTTACAAAGGATGATGGACTGGCTGCCATGCAGACCTGCGCCACACTGGTCTGCGGCAGCTGTGGCAGATGCAGTCTTTATGAGGATAGTGAAAAAGAGGACAGTTATTATCTGTATTATCTTCTGCGGGTCTTTGAACAGAATGGTTATATCAGCGCAGAGGATATGCCGGAGCTTTTTAAGAAGGACTGCCGGAGAAAAAATGATTATTTAGAGCAGTTAAACCGCAGTTTTGCCAGGGCGGCCATGAACCTTTCCTGGAAAAACCGGTTTTTGGAAAGCCGGGATGTGGTCATTTCCCAGTTTAGGGAGCTGGCAGTGATATTGGATGAATTTTCACGCCAGATCGATGGGGCTAAAAATATTACAGAAGAATATAAGGGAGCTATAAAAAAGGCATTTCGCAGATATCACATTTTAATAGACAATATGCTTTTGTTAGAGTATGACAGCGGGCGCCGTGAGCTTTATCTTACGGCAAAGACTACCAATGGCCGCTGTGTTACTTCTAAAGATGCGGCAGAACTGCTGGAGGATGTTTTTGAGGATACCACCTGGCTTCCGGCCAAAGACAGCCGCAGTATCATTACGAGAAAGTTTGAAACTGTAAGGTTTGAGGAAAAGGGAGATTATTATCTGACCTGGGGCGCAGCAGGGGTACCAAAGCAGGGAGAGCGGTATTCAGGGGATAATTACAGTTTCTGCGAAAGAGGCAGCAGCCAGGTGATGTTCAGCCTGTGTGATGGAATGGGCTGTGGGGCAGAGGCCAGCCGGGAGAGCAGGCGGATCGTGGAATTGTTGGAAGTCCTGCTGGAGACTGGTTTTGCGCCCAGATCTGCCTTTAAGCTGGTAAATACAGTGTTGCTGTTAGCTGGCGGGGAACAGCATCCTGCTGCCCTTGATGCAGGCTGTATTGATCTGTATACAGGTGCTTTGGAAATATTCAAGCTGGGGGCACCTGCAGCTTTTGTGGTCGGTCAGGAAGGTGTGCAGATCCTGGAAGCAGGACAGGTTCCGGCCGGAGCATTGGGACAGGCGGAGCCGGTGTTATTGTCCCGGAAATTGTGGGACGGGGACCGGCTGTTTATGGTAACAGACGGAGTGCTGGATGCACTGCCGGGAGATGATAAAGAACAGGCCATGGGGCAGCTTTTAGACGGTTTAGAGGAAATGCCCCCTCAGGATGCGGCAGAGCGGGTGCTGGATTTTGCACTTTCCTTTGTGCCGGGGGCCAGAGATGACATGACAGTCCTTGCTGTCCAGGTGTGGAAACGATAAAAGCGTATAGCAGCACATAACAGTGCATAATTACGTGATAAAGGAAAAGCCCCTTGCGTATGGGAAAAGATACGGGTATATTAAAAGTGCGCGAAAAACAGCATATCACATGCAGGCTGAACGGCAGTATAGGGTATGGTGCGGATAAATAGAAAAAGCGCAGGAGCAGATAAAATACCATGGAGAAGCTGGAACAGAAAGTAAGGCAGACCATAAAAGAACATCATATGCTGCAGCCAGATGATCAGGTGATCATCGCGCTGTCTGGTGGGGCAGACTCAGTCTGCCTTTTAAGTCTGCTTGCAGATATGAGAGAGGAGCTTGGTTTAAAGCTCAGGACTCTTCATGTCCATCACGGTCTGAGAGGGGAAGAAGCAGACCGGGATGCGGCATTTTCGGAAAAGATCAGTGAAGCTTTTCATGTCCCCTGTCATATGATAAAAGCAGATGTAAAACAATATGCGTCTGTGAATGGTTTGTCAGAAGAAGAAGCCGGACGTCTGATCCGGTATCAGGCACTGGAAGAAACGGGAAAAAACTGGGAACAAGAAACAGGAAGACCAGTTAAAATAGCAGTGGCTCACCACAGCAGGGACCAGGCAGAGACTATTTTGCTGAATTTATTCCGTGGAAGCGGATTAGGCGGTTTAAAGGGTATTCCCTATGTGCGGGGAAATGTTATCAGGCCTCTTTTAGATGGGTCAAAAGAAGAGATTCTGGCATATCTGGAAGATAAAAAACTTTCCTGGGTCAATGATTCCAGCAATGATACCGATCATTATGCCAGAAACCGTATCCGCAGGCATATCCTTCCGGCTATTAAAGAAGAGATAACGCCGGGAGCGGAAGCCGGGATACGAAGAGCAGGATATTTAGCGGGAATGGCAGATGCCTATTTAAAAAAACAGGCAGAAAAATGGATACAGGAGCAGGTTGCATTATCTCAGGATCACTGTTTGGTTCCAGATGAGGCTTTTAAGCAGGCGGATCCCGTGATACAGCTTTACAGTATCATGGAACTTTTAAAGCAATATGCCGGGGCGGCCAAGGATCTGAGCCTGGTCCATGGAGAACAGACCGTAAGGCTGTTTGAGAAGCAGACAGGTCGCAGGATCTCACTTCCCTATCATCTTCAGGCTGAAAAAGTATACGGCGGGGTAAGAATACAGGTGTGTGGAGCAAAGGCAGAAAATAGAGGGACAGATGCCCATGGGAAGAAAGAGCCGGGTATTCCCCTTCCAGAGCCGGAATTTGAGGTTTTTTCTTATGAAAAAGCCATGGAATTTCCCCAAAAGATGTATACGAAATGGTTCGACTGTGATAAAATAAAGGGTACGCCCGTTGTCAGAACCAGACAGACGGGGGATTATATCACACTTGCAGGAGGCAGCAAAAAGGCGCTGCGCCGCTTTATGATCGATGAAAAGATACCAGCAGATATGCGGGATCAGGTGGCTTTGCTGGCAGATGGGGATCACATTATGTGGGTCATCGGATGGCGGATCAGCAGTTATTATAAAATAGGCCCGGATACAAAGCGTGTACTGCAGGTTAAGATCAAAAAAGAGGAGCAATAAAGACCCGGAGAGGTCTGTTTAAGGAGATTCATTTTAAGAAACGGAGGATAAAATCATGGCAGACAAAATTCGTGTGTTGTTAACAGAAGAAGAAGTAGATAAGCGTATTAATGAGGTGGCAGAGCATATCAATAAAGATTATGCAGGAAAGAACATCCATCTGATCTGTATTTTAAAGGGCGGCGTATTTTTCACCTGTGAACTGGCAAAGAGATTGAATATGCCGGTTACTATGGATTTCATGTCCGTATCCAGCTATGGCGCAGGCACTGTATCCAGCGGTGTTGTCCGCATTATCAAGGATTTAGATGAGCCGTTAGAGGGAAAAAATGTTCTGATCGTAGAGGATATCATCGATTCCGGCCGTACTCTGGCATATCTGATCGAAGTATTAAAGCAGAGAGGACCAAAGGACATCCGTCTGTGTACCCTTCTTGATAAGCCGGAGCGCCGTGTAAAGAAGCAGGTGACAGTAGATTATACATGCTTTACTATCCCGGATGAATTCGTAGTAGGCTATGGACTGGACTATGACCAGAGATACCGCAACCTGCCTTATATCGGAGTAGTAGAACAGGATCAGGAAGGAAATCAGGAATGATTTTCAGATCCTGGAACATTTTTAAGGAGGAAATTCGTTGAGACAGCAACAGACATTTAAAGGTTTTATGTTTATTATCCTGATGCTGATCCTGCTGATGCTTGCGCTGCGTTTCCCATATGCAAGACAGGCACAGAGTGTGACAGCTCAGGAATTTGAGCAGATCCTGGGAAGCGGAAACGTGGCCGAAGCAGTGATCAGCCCAAATCCCCAGACTCCAAGCGGATATGTGACAGTTACACTGGCAAATGGTCAGTCTGTCCGCCAGAATGTATCTGACGTAAAAGATGCGGAGCAGCTTTTAAAAGACAACAACATTGATTATTCCATGGATGAAGTACCTCAGGAGAATACACTTCTCACTGTGGTAATGCCGGTTATGCTTTCTGTTGTAGTGGTAGTTGTGATCATTACCATGATGAACCGGGGAGCAGCAGGCGGCGGTTCCAATGCCAGAATGATGAATTTTGGCAGAAGCCGTGCGAAGCTCAGCCGTGACAGCAAGGTGAATTTTACCAATGTAGCTGGTCTGGAAGAGGAAAAGGAAGAACTGGAAGAGGTAGTGGATTTCTTAAAGAATCCCCAGAAATATACCAGTGTAGGCGCCCGTATCCCAAAGGGAATGCTTTTAGTAGGCCCGCCAGGAACCGGTAAGACTCTTCTGGCAAAGGCAGTAGCAGGAGAAGCGGGAGTTCCGTTTTTCTCAATTTCCGGTTCTGATTTCGTGGAAATGTTCGTAGGTGTAGGCGCTTCCCGTGTCCGGGATCTGTTTGAAGAAGCAAAGAAAAATGCGCCCTGTATCATTTTCATTGATGAAATCGATGCTGTGGCACGCCGCAGAGGTACCGGTATGGGCGGCGGACATGATGAGAGAGAGCAGACATTAAACCAGCTGCTGGTTGAAATGGATGGTTTCGGTGTGAATGAAGGCATCATTGTTATGGCTGCTACCAACCGTGTGGATATCCTTGATCCGGCGATCCTTCGCCCAGGACGTTTTGACCGCAAGGTAGCTGTTGGACGCCCTGATGTAAAGGGAAGAGAAGAGATCTTAAAGGTACATTCCAAGGAGAAGCCTTTAAGTGAGGATGTAGATCTTCACAGAGTAGCGCAGACCACAGCCGGATTTACAGGTGCAGATCTGGAAAACCTGATGAATGAGGCAGCGATCATTTCTGCAAGAGATAACCGCCGTTTTATCCGCCAGGCAGATATTGATAAAGCGTTTGTAAAAGTTGGCATCGGCGCTGAAAAGAAGAGCCGTGTGATCTCTGAGAAAGATAAGAAGATCACTGCTTATCATGAAGCCGGTCATGCGATCCTGTTCCATGTACTTCCTGATGTGGGACCTGTGCATACGGTTTCTATTATTCCTACTGGTATTGGCGCTGCAGGCTATACCATGCCGCTGCCGGAAAAAGATGAAATGTTTAATACGAAGGGAAAGATGCTTCAGAACATTATGGTAGATCTGGGCGGACGTATTGCTGAGGAGATCATTTTTAAAGATGTGACCACCGGCGCTTCCCAGGATATCAAGCAGGCAAGCAAGCTTGCCAGAGCTATGGTTACTCAGTACGGTATGTCTGACCGTGTGGGAATGATCCAGTATGGCAGTGATGAGGACGAAGTATTTATCGGACGTGATCTGGCACATACCAAGTCTTATGGAAATGAGATCGCAGATGTGATCGATGAAGAAGTAAAACGCATTGTAGATGAATGCTACAGCAAGGCTAAAAATATCATTCTGGAACATGAAGATGTACTTCATTCCTGTGCAGCTCTTCTGATCGAAAAAGAGAAGATCGGACAGGAAGAATTTGAAGCACTTTTCAAAAAAGATGATCATATGATGCACAATGACGATGAAGTTTCAGGAGAGTGTTAAAAACACCTGTGAATTTTGACAGCGGAAAACGATGAAAAAATCATATCTTTGTGCACACTTTTTCGGGGGGTTATGCTATTATAATAGACGTAACCCCCCAATACATTATATAGTTTTTGCTACACCCCATAAGAAACGAAATACCTTCTCCTGAAAAGCCTGGCTACCCCGCCAGGCTTTTCGCATATCTGGATATCTGGAAAAAAATGGAAAGATAGGTGTGCGGAAGGAGGGGATAAAACCGGTATACCGGTGTGTTGCATATTTGAGAAAATTGTTTTAAAATGATATCAGGGGGAGAAAATCTTTCCAGCTTTACATTAATTACAGTAAAAAAGGGGATAAACCTGTGAAGAATGATACTCTGATAAACAAAGAAGCCTTGTTTTCGGCGGAAACACAAGATTACCGTATGCCTGCAGAGCCGGATACCGGCGATACAGTTACGGTGCGTATGCGGACGGCGAAGAATGGTGCGGATCATGTTTATTATATAGAAAATAAAAAGGCTGTTTTGATGGTCAAATCTGCCTCAGACAGTTTGTTTGATTATTACGAATATAAGATAACGGCAAAAGAAGCACAGATCCTTTATCATTTTAAGGTTGAAAAGGATGGAGCGGTCTGTTATTACAACCGGCTGGGTGCTTCTGACGAGGATACAGACCAGTTTGATTTTAAGATCACACCGGGATTTCATACGCCGGACTGGGCAAAGGGCGCAGTGATGTACCAGATTTTTGTGGATCGCTTCTGCAATGGAGATCCAACCAATGATGTACAGACCTGCGAATATGTCTATATCGGCAAACCGGTATACCAGGTAAATGACTGGAGCAGGAATCCTTCCACTATGGACGTAGGCTGCTTTTATGGCGGTGATCTTCAGGGTGTGTGGGATAAACTGGATTATATTAAAAGCCTTGGCGTAGAGGTTATTTATCTGAATCCGGTTTTTGTATCACCATCTAATCATAAATATGATTGTCAGGATTATGAGCATATCGATCCTCATTTTGGGAAGATCGTAAAAGATGGAGGAACGCTGGTTGACCAGAATGCACAGGATAATACAAAGGCACAGCGGTACGTGATACGTTCCGCGGACCGTGAAAATCTGGAAGCCAGTGATGCCTTTTTTGCAGAGTTTGTAAAAGAGGTCCACGATCGCGGCATGAAGGTGATCCTGGATGGTGTGTTCAATCACTGCGGTTCCTTTAATAAGTGGCTGGATGCAGAGCAGATCTACGAGCGTTCCGGAGACTATGAGCCAGGTGCCTATATTTCCAAGGAAAGCCCTTATCACAGCTTTTTCCAGTTCCATGACAACAGTGATAAGGCGTGGCCTTATAATAAAACGTATGACGGATGGTGGGGACACGATACACTTCCGAAACTGAATTACGAAGGCTCTGATAAGCTGGTGGAATACATTTTAAATGTGGCGAAAAAATGGGTTTCCCCGCCTTACAGTGTAGATGGCTGGCGGTTGGATGTGGCAGCTGATTTAGGACATACAGCAGAATATAACCATGCTTTCTGGAAGAGATTCAGAAAGGCTGTAAAAGAGGCCAATCCCCAGGCGTTGATCCTTGCAGAGCACTATGGAGATCCTTCTGGCTGGCTTCAGGGAGATGAATGGGATTCCATTATGAACTATGATGCCTTTATGGAGCCGGTCACGTGGTTCCTTACAGGTATGGAGAAACACAGTGACAGCTACAATGGCGGTCTTTATGGGAATGGAAAGTCTTTCTTTGATGCCATGGCTTATCATATGAGCCGGATGCAGACCAACACCGTATTTACGGCTATGAATCAGCTGTCAAACCATGATCATTCCCGTTTCCTTACAAGAACAAACCAGGTAGTAGGCCGTATTGGAAATATGGGACCGGAGCGGGCCAGTGAAAATGTGAAGAAATGTGTTATGCGGGAAGCCGTTGTGATCCAGATGACCTGGCCGGGTGCGCCTACACTCTATTATGGCGATGAAGCCGGTGTGTGCGGCTGGACAGATCCTGACAGCAGACGAACCTATCCTTGGGGAAGAGAAGACCTGGAGCTGATGGAATTTCACCGATATATGGCGGGTATCCATAAACGCCTTCCTGCGCTGCGAAAAGGCGCTGTGAAGCCATTGTTTTCTGCTAACCAGCAGATCGCCTATGGCCGTATGTGGGGAAAATATCAGACAGTGATAGTTATTTCTAATCTGCCCCAGCCTTCAACCATGGAGATACCGGTATGGCAGTTGGGAGTGACCGATGAGGACATTTTAGGACGGCCGATCCTGACAACAGAAGACGGCTATAATGCGGGAATTTTATTCTATCATGTGAAAGATGGTATATTGAAAGTGAGGATGCCTGCTTACAGCGGTGCAGTATTTGCTTCTCATCCGGAAGATTTTTATCCGGTCCTGAAATCTCGGTTTGTAGTAGATGGGGAAGAAGAGATGGAAGAAAAAGCGCAGCTTATGAAGGATGCGCAGGTATAAAAATGCAGGAATAGTGGGGCAAAATACGGAAAGGACCTTCCGCGTTTTGCTCTTTTTTTGCTGTAACAAAATATTATGATGTTGGGGTCAAAAGGTCTTTTGCCCCCTATGATACCGGATTGTTTCGCACTGCGTGCTCTCACAATCCTAAAAACATTCATAATCCGCTCATTTTTCTATGAAAAATGGCTGCTTATTCATGTTTTTGGCGGGTCCCAAGTTCAAAAATCCTCTTGCAAGCAAGCTTGCATCGGATTTCAGACCTTTTGACCCTGGTATCATCACTTACCCATACAAAACTTGGAAAAGATCTCATTTACCAGATCATCTTCCACTGCTTCTCCCAGTATCTTTCCAAGCTGTTCATAAGCATCCATCAGATCAATAGAATAAAAATCTTCCGGCATACCGTCAGATACGCTCTGTTCTACCATTTTCAGACTCTCCAAAGTCTGTTCCAGTGCCTCTTTATGGCGCATATTGGTAATGTAGACCTGCTCATTAAAAGAGATCTCCCCATGATAAAACAGCCTCTTGATCTCTTCTTCTAAAGCCTCAATCCCCTGTTCCTCTTTTGCAGAAACCGGGATCACTGCATGGCCGGACATTTTCTCCAGCTGTTCCTTATCCACAGCCAGCTTAAGATCCGTTTTATTTAAAAGGACAATGGCTCTGCGCCCCTTGATAAACTCCATGATCTCCTTATCATTTTCATCCAGAGTCCTGGAACCGTCTACCACATAAATGATCAGATCTGCGTCCTCTGCCGCCTTCATGGCACGCTCCACGCCGATCTTTTCCACCACATCCTCTGTATCCCGGATACCTGCTGTATCTACTACATTCAGGCTGATCCCCTGAAGATAAATATGCTCTTCCAGGGTATCTCTTGTGGTTCCTGCTATTTCCGTAACAATGGCTCTTTCTTCCCCTAAAAGCACATTCATAAGAGAAGATTTTCCCGCATTTGGCTTTCCTAAAATAACCGTTTTAATGCCTTCTGACATCACCCGGCCGTCATCGCAGGAAGCAAGAAGCCGTTCTACCTGTTTTATGACAGGTTCCAAGGCCTCTAAAAGACGCCTGGGATACCCATCTAATGAAATATGCTCCGGATCATCTAAGGCAGACTCAATAAACGCGATCTCATATAAGATTTTCTCGCGAATTTGTCGTATCTTTCGTGAAACAGAGCCGGTCAGCTGGCTTACAGAGCTTTTTAAGGCATATTCATTGGTAGACTGGATCACATCTGCCACTGCCTCTGCCTGAGCCAGATCCATACGGCCATTTAAAAAGGCGCGTTTTGTAAATTCTCCCGGTTCTGCTGTCCTTGCACCATTCCGGATCACAGTTTCCAGTATTTTCTTTACAATAAAAACGCCGCCATGGCAGTCGATCTCCACTGTATCTTCCGCTGTATAACTGTTTGGCCCCTTCATGATCATAACCAGGACTTCATCCAGACGTTCTTCCCCGTCATAAATATAACCATAATGGATCGTATGGGATTTTACCTGACTTAAATCCTTTGGCTCTCCCTTTTTATTTCTGTAAATGCGGCTTACTACCTGTAAGGCATCATCACCGCTTATCCTTACGATACCGATACCCGAATTGCTCATTCCTGTCGCTATCGCTGCAATAGTATCTGTTTTCATTCATTTTCCCTCATTTCATTCCCCTATTATACAAAAAAGGCTGTCGCTTATGCAACAGCCTTTCTCATTTAATATTAAAAATATTGTTACAGTTCAGCCTTGCGAAGATTTAGGGTCAAAAGCACGTTGAAAACTTGTTTTCATAAGTGTTTTTGGCGCTAAATCTTCATAAGGCTGACGCCAAAAGCTTCTTGTCCGCTGCAAGCGGGCAAGAAGATGCAAGGTTGAACTGTAACTAAAAATATCTTTATTCTTCTGTACTTTCCGCAGCTGTCTCTGAAACAGTTTCTGCTTTTGGTGCAGACTGGTAGGCTCCGCCTCTGCGGCTGTCCTTATGGCCATAGGAACGATCAGAACGGCCTCTGCCAGCTCTGTCATATCTTCCCTTTTTCTCACCGGAAACAGCTTCCTTCTTTAAAGCAATGACTACATGGCGGAAAGGTTCTTCCCCTTCACTGCGTGTGGTCACATACTTGTCATTCTGGACTGCTGCATGGATGATCCTTCTTTCATAAGGATTCATAGGCTCTAAGGATACTGGACGTCTGGTGCGTTTTACCTTGTATGCAATATTCTTTGCAAGAGTTTCCAGAGTCTCTTTTCTTCTTTCACGGTAATTTTCCGTATCCAGCTTTACTCTTAAATATCCTTCGGTTCCCTTATTTACGATCAGGCTTACCAGATACTGTAAGGAATCTAAGGTCTGTCCTCTCTTGCCGATCAGGATTCCCATATCATCTCCCTCTAAATTCAGGGAAAGTTCCTGTTCTTCCTCATTGAAAGCAGCTGTAATAGATACCTCAAGGTTCATTGCATCAAAAATCTGGGACAGGAAATCAATTGCCTTGTCAGCAACAGTCTCTTTCTTTTTTGCACGTATGATCGCCGGCTTTGCACCGATTCCTAAAAATCCGGCGCTTCCCTTGTCAACCACTTCATACTCCAGCTTATCGCTGGTAGTCTCAAGCTCGATCAACGCCTTCGTAACCGCTTCGTCTACTGTTTTCGCAGTAACCGTAATCATATCCATACGAAACACCCCTCCTATTTTTTATTGCCCTTCTCTTGACGTTCATTATACTTCGCAACCATACCTGCCTTAGAAGCCAGACTGCCTGGTTTCGCATCCTGATTGTAGTACTTATTAGACTCTTCTACCTGTGCCTTGCTCTTTGCGATCTTGGCCATACGTGCGTTTTCTTCACGGGATTCCTTCTCTTCGTACTTCTTCATCATATCATCTACGTTTCCGACCTTTGTTGGAGGAAGTCCTTTTTTTGCACGTTTCTTGTTGGTCTTTTCTACGTTCTTCTGTACCAGCTCATCCATATCCACTTTATTTAAATAGGAATTGATGATCATCTGCTGGATAACTGTGAACACACTCTGTGCTACCCAGTAGATACCAATACCGGAAGCAAAGGTAAAGCAGAAAAATACAGACATTAATGGCATGGTCACATTCATAGACTTCATCATATCAGAAGTCGGGTTTTCATCATTCTGCTTTGGCTGGTTTGCAGTCATCAGCTTGGTGCTGTACCACTGGCTGGCACCAGCTAAAACAGGAATTGCAATGGCTGTGATCACCATTGTGATGGTTCCTGTGCCGCCGCTGAAGAAATTCGTAATTACCTGCCATGGTGTGTATGCAATGTTCAGTCCAAAGAAGTTCTGCATCTTCTCAATGGCCTGTACTGCGTTCACACCACCTTCTACGGCAGCTTCACCTGCTGCCGGGAACGCACCGATAAAGGTCTGCCACTGTGCAGCTGTGAATTTATATAATAAGTCGATAACTGTATTTACGTTGGTAAAATCAAACTTCTCACCAGTCATTCTGCATGCCTGTGCAAGCTGTGTAAATACTTCCTGTGTCTGGAAGCCATCTGGCAGATGACTGATAACGGTTTCATAATATCCTCTTACAGACTGTACATAAGCTGGAATATTATAGATAACACGGTACAGAGCGAAAATGATCGGCATCTGGATGGCAAGTGGCAGACAGCCGCCTGTCATGGATGTACCATATTTTTCGTAAACCGCTTTGATCTCTGCCTGCATCATCATGGCAGATTTCTGGTCGTTTTCTTTGCCCTTGTACTTTTTCTGGATCGCATTGATCTCAGGCTGCATAACAGCCATAAGTTTGGATGATTTCTGCTGTTTGATGGTCAGCGGCATCATTAAAACTTTTGTAACCAGAGTAAACAGAATAATGCACAGACCGATATTCTCAATGCCGAATGTACTGGTAAAACGGAACAAAAGATCCATGATCCAGCCTAAAATCGCGGCGATTGGCCCCAGAATACCGCCTGTTTTCGTCAAAACAACTGCGCCAGCTAAACTGTTCAAAACGCTACCTCCTTATGGAGCACCTGCTGTGCTCATTTTTTCTACGGAACTGGATCATAACCGCCTTCTGCAAATGGATGACATCGAAGGATCCGTCTGCAGGCCAACCATGTACCCTTAAACACACCGTACTTTTCCAGTGCTTCAATGGCGTATTGAGAACACGTAGGTGTGTAAATACAGTGAGTATATCTTTTAAGAGGAGAAAGATATTTCTGATATCCCCTTATCATCAGGATCATCGTTTTTTTTATGATCTTCATTTTAACTTCACTTCGATTCTTTTAAAATATGATGCAGTCCGCACAGGTGCATATACGCACCTTCCAAATGTTTGTAATCTGATGCTGCTGCGGCAGTTCTTGCCACAACGATGATGTTTAACCCAGTCTCGATCTTTTCATTATTCAGCCGGAATATCTCCCGCATCAATCTGGCAATATGGTGGCGGACCACACTGTTGCCTACTTTTTTGCTGACTGATATACCAAGCTGGTTTGATTCTCCCCCGTTTCTCATTACATACATAACAAGGAGACGGTTTGCATAGGACTTTCCGTTTCTGTATATATTTTGAAAGTCACTGTTCTTCTTAATGGAAGGAAATCGTTTCATATAGAATAGAAACTCCTTTTTCTTTACATAAACAAAAAGGCCACATCCTGAAAATGTGGCCTTACTGTTCTCAATGTTCTTAAGCGGTTAATTTAGCTCTACCTTTTGCTCTTCTTGCAGCAATAACTTTTCTACCGCCAGCAGTCTTCATTCTAGCTCTGAAGCCATGAACTTTTGCTCTCTGTCTTTTCTTAGGCTGAAATGTCATCTTCATATTCCGGGCACCTCCTATCAAATATTATCTGGTAATGTGGTAACACACATTTCGACTAGTATAATTAAACATCTTCTCAATTATATAGAAAAAATTGGCCTTAGTCAAGGGATTTTTTGAGGAAAACCGGGAAAAAAATGTGGATAGACGCCCCTGTGTGTATCGTGTATATCTTTGCCCACATTATCCACAATTTGTTGATAACTTGTGGATAAGTTCTGGAAAACCTTATTTTCTTCCACATCCACACGTTCCACTTTCTCAGATTCCCTATCTTTTTCCATTGTGAACAACTTCCACTTTTCCTTATCCACTTTTTGTGGAAAACCAGTCCTGATTCTTATATTTTTCCGTTCATCCACAGCTTTACAACAAAGTTATCCACAATATTTTTCACTTTTGATTGAAAAAAAAAGGGCTTTAGTATACAATGTACTTAGATTGGGCAATTCTGCACTACAGTTTCAGGAGACGGAAAATGATAGATAAAATTAAAGAAAACTGGGAAAAAATCCTACTGATTTTAAAAGAAGAACATGAAGTATCCGATGTTTCCTACCGGACATGGCTCCAGCCTTTAACTCCCTATGCTTTTAAAGGAAACACTGTTACCATCATCGTTCCGGAACAGACATTTTTAGCCTATGTAAAAAAGAAATACGGCCTTTTGCTGCAAGTTACCATTTCAGAATTCCTTGACCAGGATTGTGACGTCGATTTTAAGGTAAAAGACCAGATCGAGGAAGAAAAAAAAGAGCAGGCGCCTTCCCTGATCCAGAAAAATAAAGCAGTTGTAAGCCCTGATGTGATCCAAAGTGCCAACTTGAATCCGAAATATACCTTCGATACCTTCGTTGTAGGTTCCAACAACAACTTAGCTCATGCAGCAGCTCTTGCAGTTGCGGAATCTCCTGGAGAGATCTACAATCCTCTCTTCATCTACGGAGGCGTTGGTCTTGGAAAAACCCATCTGATGCACGCAATTGCTCATTTTATTTTAAAAAACAACCCAAGTGCAAAGATCCTTTATGTCAGCTCTGAAACCTTTACCAATGAGCTGATCGATGCGATCCGTAATAAAAATAACATTACTACTACGGAATTCCGTGAAAAATACCGCAATAATGATGTTCTTCTTATTGATGATATCCAATTTATTATAGGAAAGGAAAGTACCCAGGAGGAATTTTTCCATACCTTTAATACATTATATGAATCAAAGAAGCAGATTATCATATCTTCCGATAAACCTCCGAAAGAAATTGAAACTCTGGAAGAACGTCTGCGTTCCCGTTTTGAATGGGGCCTCACTGTAGACATTCAGTCTCCGGATTATGAGACCCGTATGGCCATCCTGCGCAAAAAAGAAGAAATGGAAGGCTATAATATTGATAATGAAGTAATTAAATATATTGCCACCAATATTAAATCCAATATCCGTGAGCTGGAAGGTGCCCTCACAAAGATCGTCGCTCTCTCCCGCTTAAACAAATGTGATATTACCTTAGGTCTGGCGGAAGAAGCTTTAAAAGATATTATTTCCCCAAATGCCCAGCGGGAAGTAACACCAAACCTGATCATCCAGATCGTTTCCGATCATTTTGGCATCACACCTTTGGATATTTCTTCCCAGAAGCGTACAAAAGAGATCGTTTACCCAAGACAGATCGTTATGTACCTGTGCCGTAATATGACAGAAACTCCTCTGCAGTCCATCGGCCGCATTTTAGGAGGACGTGATCACACTACGATCATCCACGGAGCCGAAAAGATCGCTGCAGATATGAATAAGGATGAGAATCTTAAAAATACGATTGAGATTTTAAAGAAAAAAATCAATCCACAATAACCTGTGAAAAAGTTGTGGATAGATTGTTGATGGATTTCGGCCGAGTTTTTGCGTAAATTTTTAAATTTTTACCCTGTGGATAACTTTTCAGATATTCCAGAAAAATGTGGACAGTTTCCACAATGCTTTCCACAACCATTTTTTCGCGGTTTTTCTGGGGTTTTTCCACTTTTACACAAATTCACAGCCCCTACTACGGTTTCTACGAAAAATAATTCTTTATATACCCTATCAGAGGGCAACCAAACACGAACAACTCAGAAAGGAAGTTATCAACAATTATGAAGCTCAGATTTCAGAAAGATGATATTGTCAATGGCATCAGTATTGTTATGAAGGCCGTTCCCTCTAAAACCACTATGTCTATTTTAGAATGTATCCTTATCGATGCTTCTTCCGGTGAGATCAAACTGACAGGAAATGACATGGAACTTGGTATTGAAACAACTGTAAATGGTGAGATCCTTGAGCATGGAAAAATCGCACTGGATGCAAAACTTTTTTCCGAGATCACCAGACGCGTATCCAGCCAGAATGCAGTCGTTACCATTGAATCTGATGATAAATTTAATACAACCATCAGCTGCGAAAATTCAGTATTCAATATCCAGGGCCGTGACGGAGATGAATTTTCCTACATTCCTTATATTGAAAAAAACAAATATATTACATTATCCCAGTTCACTTTAAAAGAAGTAATTCAGCAGACTATTTTCTCTATTTCACCAAACGACAGCAATAAAATGATGTCCGGTGAATTATTTGAAGTAAATGAAAATCAGTTAAAAGTGGTATCTTTAGACGGACACCGCATCTCCATCCGCAATGTTACCTTAAAAGATCACTATGAAAATACAAAAGTGATCGTTCCAGGAAAAACATTAAGCGAAATCAGTAAGATTTTAGGCGGCGACAATGAAAAAGAGGTGCTGATTTATTTCAGCGCAAACCATATTTTATTTGAATTTGACCAGACGATCGTGGTTTCACGCCTGATCGAAGGTGAATATTTCCGCATCAACCAGATGCTTTCCAGTGATTATGAAACAAAAGTCACTATTAATAAAAAAGAATTTTTAGATTGTATCGAGCGCGCTACCATCCTGATCCGGGAAAATGATAAAAAACCTCTGATCCTGAATGTAGGCGATAACTCCATGGAATTAAAGTTAAATTCCAGCTTCGGTTCCATGAATGCAGAACTGATGATCCATAAAACAGGAAAGGACATTATGATCGGCTTTAATCCTAAGTTTTTGATCGATGCCCTCCGTGTGATCGATGATGAAGAGATCAATATTTACATGATGAATCCAAAGTCCCCTTGCTTTATCAAGGACGAGGAAGAAAACTATATCTATCTGATTCTTCCGGTTAACTTTAATGCAGCTGCAGTATAATGCATAAATATGCATTTTAAATTTATAGATGTCCGCCAAATGCGGACAGAAAGGAATTACGGTAAATATGGAAACCATCAAATTAAGGGATGAATATATTAAACTGGGCCAGGCCTTAAAGGCTGCAGGCCTGGTTGAGTCTGGTGTAGACGCAAAATATGCCATTGAAGATGGTCTTGTATATGTCAATGGTGAACAGGCTTTCCAGAGAGGAAAGAAACTGGTAGACGGTGATGTTGTCACTTATGAAGGCCAGACCATTAAGATCATTAAATAATTTAACTGTTGAAAGAGAATCTCTATGACCATCGAATCCATAGAACTTAAGAATTACCGCAATTATGAAGAACTGCATATGGAATTGAGTCAGGGAACCAATATTCTCTACGGCGACAATGCTCAGGGAAAGACCAATATCCTGGAGGCAGTTTATGTATGCTGTACCACCAAGTCCCACAGAGGGGCGAAAGACAAGGATATGATCCGGTTTGGAGAAGAGGAATCCCATATTAAGCTCCAGATCCGAAAAGGTGCAGTTCCCTGCCGCATTGATATGCATTTAAAGAAAAATAAGACAAAGGGGATCGCGGTAGATGGTGTCCCTATCCGAAAGGCCAGTCAGCTGTTTGGCATGGTAAATGTAGTGTTTTTTTCACCGGAGGATTTAAATATTATAAAAAATGGCCCTTCGGAGCGAAGACGCTTTATTGACATGGAGCTTTGTCAGCTGGATAAGGTGTATGTTCATTCTTTAGTCCAGTATAATAAAGTCCTTCTCCAGAGAAATAAACTTTTAAAAGAACTTGTTTTTCATCCGGAATATGAGGCAACACTGGATGTATGGGATGAACAGCTGGTGCGCTTTGGAAAAGAAGTGATCAAAGCACGCAGAAACTTTATAAATCAGCTGGGCGGCATTATCAAAGAACTGCATACAAAGCTTTCCGGAGGAAAAGAAAACATTGAAGTGGTCTATGATCCGGATACAGAGGAAGATGAGCTGGAAGAAGCGATCAGAAAAAGCCGGCTGCAGGATATGAAGCAGAAAACCACGCTGGCAGGTCCACACAGGGATGATATCAGTTTTGTCGTCAATGGCATTGATATCCGCAGGTTCGGTTCCCAGGGCCAGCAGAGGACGGCAGCTTTATCTTTAAAACTTTCAGAGCTTGAGCTGGTCAAAAAGATCAGCCGGGATGATCCGGTTCTTCTTCTGGATGATGTGCTGTCTGAACTTGACAGCAGCCGTCAGAACCAGCTTTTAGATGCCATACAGGATATCCAGACCATGATCACATGTACCGGTCTGGAGGATTTTGTGAACCACAGGTTCCACATTGATAAGATCTTCAAAGTGGAAGAGGGAAAAGTTACAAGCCAAAATTAATCATACAGATACACAGGTTACAGAGAAAATGGTGAAAGAACCTAAGACTGTTGCCTGAGAAAGAAAGGAAGATATAGAACATGGGAGAGCAGTACGGAGCAGATCAGATTCAGATTCTGGAAGGACTTGAGGCGGTAAGAAAGCGCCCTGGTATGTACATTGGCAGCACATCTGCCCGCGGACTCCATCATCTGGTTTATGAGATCGTAGATAATGCAGTGGATGAGGCACTGGCAGGATACTGCGATTCCATTGATGTGACCATTAATCCGGATAATTCCATTACCGTAATTGATGATGGCCGTGGAATTCCAGTAGATATCCAGAAAAAAGCGGGACTTCCTGCAGTAGAGGTTGTATTTACCATTCTTCATGCAGGCGGTAAATTCGGAAACGGCGGTTATAAGGTTTCAGGCGGACTTCATGGTGTAGGTGCGTCTGTTGTTAACGCGTTGTCTGAGTGGCTGGAAGTTTTGGTATACCGTGATGGACATATTTATAAGCAGCGTTATGAAAGAGGAAAAGTATGTTATCCGTTAAAAGTGGTGGGAGACTGCAGTTTGGATAAACATGGTACTACAGTTACCTTTCTTCCGGATAAGGAAATTTTTGAGGAAACAGTATACGATTATGACACTTTACGGATCCGTTTAAGAGAAACCGCTTTTCTGACCAAGAATTTAAAGATCATCTTAAGAGATGACAGAGAAGACAAAAAAGAAGAAACTTTCCACTATGAAGGCGGTATCAGGGAGTTCGTCACTTATTTAAACAAGGGAAAAGCACCTCTGTATGAAAATGTACTTTACTGTGAAGGAACAAAAGAAGGCGTCTATGTAGAAGTTTCCATGCAGCATAATGATTCTTATACAGAGAACATTTATACATTTGTAAATAACATTAATACTCCGGAAGGCGGTACCCATCTGACTGGTTTTAAGAATGCCCTTACAAAGACATTTAATGACTATGCAAGAAAGAATAAACTGTTAAAAGACAATGAAGAAAGTCTTTCAGGTGAAGATATCCGTGAAGGCCTTACAGCCATTATCAGCGTTAAGATCAGTGAGCCTCAGTTTGAAGGCCAGACCAAGCAGAAACTGGGCAACAGCGAGGCCAGAACGGCTGTAGACAGTATTGTAAGCGAGCAGCTGACCTATTTCTTAGAGCAGAACCCGGCAGTTGCCAAGGTTATGTGTGAAAAGTCTATCCTGGCACAGCGTGCAAGAGCTGCGGCAAGAAAAGCAAGAGACCTGACACGGCGTAAATCCGCGTTAGACGGCATGGCTCTTCCGGGAAAGCTGGCAGACTGTTCTGACAAAAACCCGGAAAATTGTGAGATCTACATCGTAGAGGGAGATTCTGCAGGCGGTTCCGCAAAAACGGCTCGTTCCAGAGCTACCCAGGCGATCCTTCCTCTTCGCGGCAAGATCTTAAACGTAGAAAAGGCAAGAATGGATAAAGTATATGCCAACGCAGAGATCAAGGCTATGATCACTGCATTTGGTACCGGCATTCATGATGATTTTGATATCAGTAAGCTTCGCTATCACAAGATTATCATCATGACCGATGCGGATGTGGATGGTGCACATATCAGCACGCTGCTCCTTACATTTATTTATCGTTTTATGCCGGAATTGATCAAGCAGGGATATGTATATCTGGCTCAGCCGCCGTTATACAAGATCGAGAAAAACAAAAAAGTATGGTATGCTTACAGTGATGAAGAATTAAATTCCATTCTCATGGACATTGGCCGTGACAACAGCAACAAGATCCAGCGTTATAAAGGTCTGGGAGAAATGGATGCAGAACAGCTTTGGGAGACAACCATGGATCCGGAGCGCCGTATTTTACTGCGTGTGACCATGGATGAAGAGACCACATCGGAAGTAGACCTTACTTTTACCACTTTGATGGGTGATCAGGTAGAGCCAAGACGTGATTTCATTGCCCAGAATGCAAAGAAAGTTAAGAACCTGGATATTTAACTAAATCAAGGGAATTGTTTGTTTACGCATAAAGGAGATAAATTATGGAACCGAATGTATTTGACAAGGTTCATGACGTGGACCTTAAAAAGACCATGGAACAGTCCTATATTGACTATGCCATGAGTGTTATCAGCGCCAGAGCACTTCCTGACGCCAGAGACGGCTTAAAGCCGGTACAGCGCCGTGTGCTGTTTTCTATGATAGAGTTAAACAACGGACCGGATAAGCCACATCGTAAGTGTGCCCGTATCGTTGGTGATACAATGGGTAAATATCATCCTCATGGCGACAGCTCCATTTACGGGGCATTGGTCAATATGGCACAGGACTGGTCTACCAGATATCCGTTGGTAGATGGACATGGAAACTTTGGTTCCGTGGATGGTGACGGTGCTGCTGCTATGCGATATACAGAGGCCCGTTTAAGCCGTATTTCCATGGAAATGCTGGCTGACATCAATAAAAATACCGTAGATTTCATACCAAACTTTGATGAAACAGAAAAAGAGCCGGTTGTTCTGCCTTCCAGATTCCCAAACCTGTTAGTAAACGGTACTTCCGGTATCGCTGTTGGTATGGCGACTAATATTCCGCCCCACAACCTGCGTGAAGTTATTGCGGCAGTTGTAAAGATGATCGACAACCGTGTAAGTGAGGACCGTGAAACCTCTTTAGAGGAGATTATGGAGATCATTAAGGGACCTGATTTCCCTACAGGAGCTACCATTTTGGGAAAACGGGGCATAGAGGAAGCTTACCGCACCGGCCGCGCAAAGATCAAAGTAAGAGCTGTGACGAATATCGAGACTATGCCAAATGGCAAGTCACGTATTATCGTTACAGAGCTTCCGTATATGGTAAATAAAGCCAGACTCATTGAAAAGATCGCTGAACTGGTAAAAGAAAAGAAAATCGACGGCATTACCTATATCGGTGATGAATCAAACCGTGAAGGTATGCGTATCAATATTGAACTGCGCCGTGATGTAAATGCAAATGTTATTTTAAACCAGCTGTTAAAGCATACACAGCTGCAGGATACATTTGGCGTGATCATGCTGGCTCTGGTGAACAATGAACCTAGGGTTATGAATCTGCATCAGATGCTGGACTGCTATATTGGTCATCAGGAGGATGTAGTAAGGCGCAGGACTCAGTATGATTTAAATAAGGCAGAGGAACGTGCTCATATTTTACAGGGCTTGCTGATCGCTTTAGACCACATTGACGAAGTGATCCGTATTATTCGCGGTTCTGCCAATGTAGCAGATGCAAAAAATCAGTTGATGGACCGTTTTGGCTTAAGTGATGCACAGGCTCAGGCAATCGTAGACATGAGACTGCGTGCTCTTACAGGTCTGGAACGTGAGAAACTTGAAAATGAATATAAGGAGCTTCAGATCCGTATTGCAGAGTTAAAGGCAATCCTGGCAGATGAGAAGAAACTTTTAACTGTGATCAAAGAAGAAATCAGCGTGATTGCTGAAAAATATGGTGATGACAGAAGAACTGCCATTGGCTATGATGATGATATGTCCATGGAAGATCTGATCCCGGATGAAGATACCGTGATCGCCATGACCCATTTAGGTTACATCAAGCGTATGGACGTAGACAATTTCAGAAGTCAGAACCGTGGAGGTAAAGGCATTAAGGGAATGCAGACCATTGAGGAGGATTACATTGAGGACCTTCTTATGACGACCAATCATCACTATATGATGTTCTTTACCAATACAGGCCGTGTATACAGGATCAAGGCATATGAGATCCCGGAAGCAGGACGTACTGCCCGCGGAACAGCCATTGTAAATCTGCTGCAGATGCAGCCGGGAGAAAAGATGACCGCTATTATCCCAATGCGTGAACTGAATGAAGACAAATACCTGTTCATGGCCACAAAGAAGGGTATGGTAAAGAAGACTCCGATGTTGGAATACGAAAATGTGCGTAAGAACGGACTGCAGGCGATTGTATTGCGCGATGACGATGAACTGATCGAAGTAAAGGCAACAGACAATACCCAGGATATCTTCCTTGTGACAAAGAAAGGCATGTGCATCCGCTTTAAGGAAACAGATGTAAGAGTTACAGGCCGTGTTTCCATGGGTGTTATTGGCATGCGGTTTGATGAAGATGATGAAGTGATCGGCATGCAGATGGAAAGCCAGGGCGAACATCTGTTAGTTGTATCTGAAAATGGTCTTGGCAAGCGTACCCTGATCAGCGAATTTAATGCACAGATCCGCGGTGGTAAGGGTGTACTCTGCTATAAGTTAACAGAAAAGACTGGATATCTGGTAGGAGCAAAACTGGTAAATGACGGCCGTGAGATCATGCTTATTACTACGGAGGGTATTGTGATCCGTATGTTTGTAGATGACATTTCTGTGATCGGCAGAAATACTTCAGGTGTGAAACTGATGAATATTGATCAGGATTCTGATATTAAGGTTGCAAGCATTGCTAAGGTAAGAGAAAGTTCTACCAGGGATAGTGAAGAAGAAATGGAAGAAGATTCTTCTGATGAGACGGAAGAAAATCAGACAGAAGAATAAGTTTTGATGTAGAGTCAAAGAACGTTTATAAATGGGAGTGCTGCAAAATACGGCATATATTTTCTAAATCCATTATCTGCACAGCTTCTTGCTGCATTTGTATCTTAAGTTCGGATAAAGTCCGTTCTTGCTGGTACAGATGCTTTTAAGGGGGCAGAGCAGCTGGATAACAGAAGATCGCAGCTGTATTTTGCAGCATTTCCGCTTTTATGCCCCTTTCAAAGTGAAAATAAACGTTTCATTTCAGCGTGGTATAAAAAACATATAAAAATAGCAGAAAAAACTTAAAAAAAATCAAAAAATACTCTTGACAGTTATAATATGGTTTAGTATAATACTACATGCGTCTGACGGACAAGTATGTCTGATTAAGACCATCATAAGGAAATTATGAATTCGGAGAAATACTCAAGAGGCCGAAGAGGCGCCCCTGCTAAGGGTGTAGGTCGGGAAACCGGCGCGAGGGTTCAAATCCCTCTTTCTCCGCTCTTTTTTCCAAATGAGGAGCTGAAAAAACAGCAAAAAATAAATTTAAAAAAGTTGTTGACAAACGGTTGCGACTGTGATAATATAAATGAGTTGCCGCTGAAACAGACAACAACAAAGAACCTTGATAATTGAAGATTAAACAGTATGTAAAACCTTGAAAATTCTGAAAATAAAAGGTCTGGTTTAGGCCTTTGAATTTGAGAAAATTCAGAACAAAAACCAAGTAATGAAGGTTTAGGATAAATTAGCCAAGCTAAGTAGTCCGAACTTCGATCAACTTTTAACATGAGAGTTTGATCCTGGCTCAGGATGAACG
>ERZ772954.1066-NODE-1066-length-23271-cov-5.306297_pt1 | contig 23271 bp, 17 predicted proteins | sample MGYA00580684_ERZ772954 | MGnify/ENA primary metagenome ERZ772954 (study PRJEB29015, sample SAMEA2737654) | human gut metagenome | biome: human gut; feature: human-associated habitat; material: faeces | place: China | collected 2012 ...
GTGAAAGTATGTGGGCAAGAATGAAAGAAGAGCTGTTCTACAGCCGTGAGGACAAATCGGAGAAATACACTATGAGAGAGTTGAAGACTATGATCTGGAGATATTATATGAGTTACTGGGCTAACAGAAGAATCTGCACCGCCAACGGTGGGCTGCCTCCGGCAGTTCGAAGAAAGCTCTACTATGATCATATCTTTCTCGCTGCATAATTCTTGTTCGAATAAAATGTGTCAAGTGATATTGACAAAACCAAGCCTTTGTGATTGCTCTGCCTGTTTTCGCATCAAATTCGTGTCGATTGATGCCCTTGAAAATGATACGTTTTCCGTTTAAACACATGATTCCGTTTTTCAGTTCAAATCGGCGGAATCCGACTTTGGTTCTGCTGACCTCGATTTCATTTCCGCTTTCGTCTGTCAGAATCACTGTAAACGTGTAGAGATTCGGTATTTCGGCACTCCAAGGCTTGCTATTTTCAATTGTCCAGTTTACGGATCCCTTTTCATTGGATTCTGCGATGACCGTTCCATTTTCATCTGTCAAGATTGATCTCACAGAACACTTGCCCACAATATCCAACGTTGCAGAGAAGATACCGTTTGTACCGTCATAATCTGCAATCACTCTCATATCACGAACATGGGCAGACGGTGCCGCATAAAGGAATACGTCACGGAAAATGCCGGAGAATCTCCAGAAATCCTGATCTTCCAGCCAGCTTGCAGAACTTCTTTTGAACACTGCAACAGCAAGTTTGTTGTCCTTTTCACGTATATATGGTGTCAGTTCAAATTCAGACGGTGTAAAAGAATCTTCGCTGTAGCCGATAAATTCGCCGTTCAGCCAGACATACATAGCAGTTTCCACACCCTGAAAAGAAATGAATACACGCTTGTTTTTCAGAGCATCGTTCAAGTCAAAATATCTGACGTAGCTGCCGACAGGGTTGTCCTTTTCAGAGATAAACGGAGGACGGAGATGCTCCTGTCCCTCCCAAGGATAAATGGTATTGACGTACTGCGGTTTGCCGTATCCCTGCAATTCCATGTGTCCCGGAACCTGAATGTTGTCAAAATTGTCAGTGCTGTCGCTTTCTTCATAGAACTTTTGCTTCCATTCAGATGGATTCTTTGCCCACGCAAATTTCCAGGTGCCGTTCAGATTCTGAATCAGAGAGGAATTGTCTGTATCTGCTTCCAAATGGTTTGCATAGATTCTGTGGTCGGAATGTGCTGCGATTCTGTTGACTGCAAACACTTCCGGATCGGTCAGCCAGTCGAGTGTATATTTCATATTGTTCCCTCCATTTTAGTTCTGTGATTCCATCACAACTTCATTTTCGGACATTCCAAGTTTTTCTTTGGCTTCTTCTGTTTTTGTTTCACTGTCTGCAAGTTCCTCATCAGAAAGTTCCTTTACAGAAAGAGCGGAAATTGTATTTACAATAAGACCGATAACCGCATAAAAAATTGCGACTGTTCTCCAGCCATTTGCACCGCCGCCCATTGCTTCAACAAATTGGAATGTAACAGCCTGAATCAGTAGACTTGTTCCAAATGCGAAGATAAAACGATAAGAACCCATCTGAACTCTTTCCTTGCTGTTCTTTGTAACAAGAGCGGTCAGAGTTGCCTATTTAAACAACTCTACATCTACTGTGGCGGATAATACGAAACCTTTGATTGTAACAAGCTGTGGAAATTATCGTGTGAAAAATCGTTCTGAAGTAGTAACACATCGTCCGAAGGGAAGAAAAGATTATCAGCTTTTATATATTGCCTCCGAAAAAGGACATTTTTTCATTCATGGAGAAGAAAAAACGGTTTCAGCCGGAAATATTATTATATATTTGCCGGATCAACCACAGGAATATGTTTATTATCGTGCAGATCAAACCGATGTTTATTGGGTGCATTTTACCGGAAATGAAGTAGAAGAAATTTTAAAGTATTACAATATCAACCTGCAAAATAATATTCTCTATATTGGAACATCTCCCGATTATCAGTGATTATTTGGTCAGATGATTCAGGAATTGCAGCTTTGCAGACCACGGTATGATGAATTGATCTCTTTGCAGCTGCGAATTATTTTTGTTTTGATAAGCCGTGCAATCATGAGTGCAAAGAAATTCAGCAGCACCAGTGAAAAAGAAGTTGCTTTTGCGATGCACTATTTTCGTAAGAATTACAACACAGAAATCAGCATTGAGGAGTACTCCGAATCCAGAGGGCTTAGCAACTGTTGGTTTATTCAGTGCTTTAAAGAAATCACAGGTTCCAGTCCGCTGCAATATATCTTAAAGCTGCGAATCTCCAACGCACAAAGTTTGTTAGAAAATACGGACTACACCATTACTGAAATTGCAAATATGGTTGGATACACCAATTCGCTTTATTTCAGCAGACTGTTTCATAAATACATTGGTATGTCACCAAAAGAATATCGAAAAGTAAAACTCAAAGAAAATCTCAGGGAGTAAAAAACAAAACTCGTTTGGCTAAAACTAAACCAAACGAGTTTTGTTGATTTTTGATAAGAAATAAGGAATGACTACATTACCAAACACGTCTGAATTGCAATCTCCTCAGCCTGCAACTCAAAGAGATTCTCAAGCTGCAAAACCTTAGCCGTGTCGGCATTTTTCATCGCAAGTGCATATTCAAGATCAGTAGCACGCATTTTGTTCCAGATCTTCCATAATCAGCAGAGAAGATTTTGAAAAGGTACAGGAAAATCAGAATTAACTTCTTTGTTTTCCTAATAGTGTTTAATGTATTTAGTGATAGTATCGATTAATTCCTCCATGTTAATCGGCTTGGAAATATGGTCATTCATGCCTGAATCCAGGGATTCCTGAATATCATCTATAAAAGCATTTGCAGACAAAGCTATAATTGGAATCGTAACTGCATCGGATCGCTCTATACCTAGGGCTCGAATGGCTTTCGTTGCTTGGTGTCCATCCATGTTTGGCATCATAATATCCATCAAAATAAGATCGTATGTGTCTCGTGGATGATTTTTAAACAAATTCACGACTTCTTTTCCATCTGATGCGCGTGTTACGGTCATACCGGCATCTTCCAGCATTATCGTAGCAAGTTCAGCATTTAGATCATTATCCTCTGCCATAAGAACATGAACACCTGTCAAATCTCTATGTAGAGATTGTTTTTGTTTTGATTGAATAACTTGTTCTGTCAACTCCAGTGGAATCTCCACAGTGAATGTAGTACCTACACCTTTTTTACTCTCAACAGCAATTGAACCGCCCATCATATCTATATGTTTTTTTGTGATGGCCATGCCAAGACCGGTTCCCTTATATTTAGTTCTGGCATTAGCATCATCTTCTTGTGAAAACGGCTTGAATAATTCTTTCTGGAACTCTTCACTCATGCCAATACCATTATCTTGAACAACATAACGAGTTATGATATGTTTCTCATCCGCTCCTGGGTAACTGCTGATATCCAAAGTAATCTTTCCGCCGTCCTTTGTGAATTTCACAGCATTGCCAAGAAGATTCACCAAAACTTCTCGGATACGCGCAACATTCGCAAGGACATATTGGTTCTTTGGGATTTCTCGATGTACTTCAAACTTAAGATCTCGGTTATAAAGAAGTCCATTCATAATCGCCTGGACGTTATCTGTCAATTGAGTAATGTCCACCGGCTCGGGCGAAATAGTAACTTTTCCACTTTCAATGCGAGTAAAATCCAGAACGTCATTCAACAAAGAGAGAAGATGATTCGAACTTTTTTGAACTTTCTCCAAGCTATCATGAATATCTGAAACCGTGTTCTGGTGAAGCGCAATGTTTGTAAATCCAATAATGGCATTCATCGGCGTTCTGATGTCATGGCTAATACTAAGCAAAAACGCAGATTTTGCTTTGTTGGCAGCATCTGCTTCCTCAGCGGCGTTCATTAATAATTGTTTTTGTTTTTGCTCTTCTGCCTTGCTTTTCTGGTAAACATAATAGGTATATAGACAAATTAAAAGCAATACAGCTCCTGCGACTAAACCGCAGATGATGGAAATATGATTCGTCTCTTCAACCATTCCATAAGCTGATTGCATATCCATTTCAATGCAAAATGCGCCAATGATTTCTCCTGTCCCATCATGATTTGCTCTTACAGGATAGCAAGCCGTAAAAATCGGACCCCATGTTGTATCAATGATATCCTGAGAGTACACATTCTCCCCAGAAATAGCCCTATCAATATACGGAACCATTTCTTCCTCAATATAATCTCCAGGGTGTCTTACATCATCCGCATCCGAATCCAAACCGTCTACCACATAAACGAGTTTTCCTTCTTCATTTTTTGTAGCGGTGTAAATATATCGAGTAGAATTCAGTGTTCTGATTTCATTGAAATATGAAGAAATATCCTTATATAATTGCTTCTTTTCATCAGATTGATCTTTGATTTGATCAAAATCTTCTTTGCCGATTCTTCTATTCACAAGTTTGTGTACTGCATCTGCACTCGCTGTGTCACGTGTGATTTCTGTTTCAAGGGCGGTCTTAGTGTAAGAACTTTGCAGAATAAATGTGTACAACGCTATTACAAAAATCGTCAAAAGCCCCGCAATCACAAAGATACTGCCTGTATTCTTCAGCCTAATAAGTTTTTTCAAATTAATTCCTTCTTTTGTTTTCTTCATGCTGTTCATTCACATCCTTTAAATCCCAATTTATCGTTCATCCCTAACCTCTACAATTTCACCTACAAAAACAATATGTGGTTGCCAGCCTCCATTGAAATCGTGATATACTTTTGACATGAAAGCATAATACTCCTGAACTTCAGTTGTAATATCCTCTTTGGAAAATTGATGCTGATACAACTTTTTGCAAAGAGATGTTAATTTTGCCTCTTTATAGGTTAATCCCTGATCGATTTCAATAGGAGTCAGTCCTGCAGGATTGGTTGTCACCCTTTTTAATTTTCCAAAAATCATCCCAAAATGCCTGACATCTAATCCAAGTTTACAAGCTGACATACATTTTGCAGTGGATATGTTTCCATATAAGAAAACCGAGCTTTTTCAGAAGTCAGGCATTACCTCCTAACTACTGAAAAGCCGGAAACACGCCACTTTTCAGCACTTGATTTTATTTTCTTGACAGCAAACAAACAGTCTCAACGTGCCCCGTCCTCCCAAACAGATCCACGCCCTTGACCTTGACCGTCTTATACCCCAACTCTTCCAGCACAGCACAGTCCCTAGCAGCAGTAGCGTGATTGCAGGAAATCATAACTATCCTGTCAGGGGACATTTTTGCCATGTACTCCAGTGCGTCCCTAGTGCAGCCCTTTCTTGCAGGGTCAGCTATTATCACATCTGGTCGTTCGCCACGGCTGTAAAGTATCTCTGCTATCTTTCCTGCGTCACCACATATAAATTCCGCATTTGTGACATTGTTTGCTGCGGCATTTCGTTTTGCATTGTCTATTGCAGATTGTATTATCTCAACACCTATGAGCTTTTTCACCTTTTTGCTCATTGACAAACCAATCGTTCCTGCACCGCAGTAAAGATCAAGAAGAGTTTCCTTTCCTGTCAGCTGAGCATAATCTGCGGCAATTTCATAAAGCCGCTCCGCCTGAATTGTGTTTACCTGATAAAAAGACAGCGGTGATATCTCTATATCATTTCCACACATGGTATCGTGTATCGTGTCGCTTCCATACGCAGTAACAAGCTTCTGTCCGAGTATACAGTTGGTCTTTCGGCTATTCTCGTTGAAAACTATACTCTTTATATCAGTATATTTTTTGCAAAGCTCACCCACAAGCGCATCAAATACGCCACGCTTTTTAAGGTCAGTTATAACAAGACAAACCATTATCTCGCCTGAGTGTTCGCCACGCCTGAGATAAATATGCCTGAGCAGACCGCTTCCCGTTTCCTCGTTGTATGCCTTTATCTCACGCTTGTTCACATAAGCCATTATTTCATCGGCTATTGCCTTGAATACAGCAGGCTGTAATGCACAATCAGTGTGATCGCATACATGATGAGAACGCCTTGAATAGAATCCGCAAACTGCCCTGCCGTCCTGCTCTGCTACAGGGTACTGCGCCTTGTTGCGATAGCCAACAAGCTGTTTACAACCCTCAAAGCTGTCATATTCAGGATAAAGCTTACCAATACGCTCAAATGAATCCTTTATGAACTGCTCTTTTACACGGCATTCTTCCTCATAGCTCATGTGACGAAAACAACAACCACCACACCTTGAATAAACAGGGCAATCGTTCTTCGTTCTTTCAACCGAACCACTTACAATATTTTCGATAATGCCATAGCAATACGTTTTACAGACCTTGACTATCCTGCATTCGATAACGTCGCCAATAACAGTAAAAGGCACGAAAACAGCAATGCCCTCGTGCTTTCCTACTCCGTTGCCCTCATTTGTCATACCGCTTATTTCAAGCCTGATAATCTCATTTTTCTTTAGCATAAAATTCCTCTATCTCATTTTTTCGCTTAAGCATAAGCTCAAAATGCTTATTGTATTCCAGCGGAAATTTGTAATTGAACACACGCTCCAAACGTCCGCCCTCTTTGTCAACAAGCTTTGTCGAGCCACCTGCACCCATTGCAAGTATGGTCTGAACCTCTTCCATTATATAGATATTATACAAACTCTCGTGGCCCCGCTTTGTCCAGCCTATATTTTCAAGATTTTCAAGCATATTCTTCTGTCTGTAGAGATAATAAGGCAGATAGCCGCTTTCAAGAAGTCTTTTTGTGGCATACTCTACCATTTTATCGGCTGGATTTTTCAGCACTTCCCTGTCACCACTGTGATTTAGCCTAGCCGCACGCTTTATGGAAAGTGTGTGTACAGTGATATTCTCAGGAGCAAGCTCGATAAGCTTATCAATGGTATTCTCAAAGCTTTCCACTGTGTCTGTTGGCAGACCTGCGATTATATCAGTATTTATAGAGTCAAAGCCAACTTTTCTTGCAAGGTCAAAGCTGTCAAAAAACTGTGCAGTTGTGTGCTTTCTGCCAATAGCCTCAAGAACGCTGTCATTCAAGGTCTGTGGATTTATAGATACTCTGCCACAGCCGTTTGCTTTAAGCACCTTCAGCTTTTCTTCAGTTATAGTGTCAGGTCTTCCCGCTTCAACAGTGTATTCACGGACAGTTGACATATCAAAGCTGTTTGCAATGACCTTCATAACTCTGTCAAGCTGAGCAGCAGTGAGCGTGGTAGGAGTGCCGCCGCCAAAATATACGGTGTCAAGCTTTAAACCAAGCTTTTCCGTTATCTTCGCAGTGTAAACTATCTCCTCGCACAGCTTGTTCACATACTCAGGGATAAGCTTCATACATCCCTCGATAGATTGTGAAACGAAAGAACAGTATGAACATCTTGTGGGACAAAACGGCACTGACACATAAAGACTAAAGCTGTCCTTTTCAAGCTCATCGAGGACAGGCTTCTGGGTTATAGCAGTTTTGTATGCAATATCGCACTTTTCTTCGCTGCAAAGATATCTGCTCTCCATGGCTTTAAATATCTCAGCCTTGTTCATGCCCTCACTGAGCATATCATTCACACGCTTCACAGGTCTTATTCCCGTTATAACGCCCCATTTCGGCACAATACCTGTTATCTCGCTCATTGCCTTAAAAAGAAGTCTTGAAAGTGAAAGTTCCATGTCGCTTTCAAAATGCACAAACTCCTCTTTTTCGCAAGTCTTGCCGTCATATCTCACCTTAACGCTCAAACAAACATTGTCAGCGTTATCCTTTTTCTGAGCGAACACATAATCGTCCTCTGTATCTATACTGTCAGAAAAAACGTGGGTAAAGAGCGTTGCAGGGATAAAAAGCTTCATTACTCCCTCAAGCTCATATTTATAATCGTTGCCGCTGAATATCAGAGTCATTTCAAAGCCTCCGCAGCCTGCCTGAGATATGGGTTATACTTTCTCTCAGCGTCAAGTGTCGTGACATTCATGTGACCTGGGTAAACAGTTAGATTTCCACCAAGGTCAGCTATTTTCATAAGCGACTTCATAAGGGCTGTGCTGCTTCCATCAGGCATATCAGTTCTGCCAACACTTCTTGAAAATAGGGTATCTCCCGAAAACATATTCATGCCGCATATGAAACAAACAGAACCGCTTGTATGTCCCGGCATTTCCAACACGTCAAATTCAAGCTCGTCAAGCTTTAGTATATCGTCCTCTGTAAACACATTGACCTTGCCTGTGTAATTTCTGTGTCCTCTTATTCTGAAAAGATTAGCAAGCATTCCTGCGTCATCTGTAAGCTTAGGCTTATCCATAATGTGGATATACACCTCGCAGCCTGTCCTGTCTACAAGGTCAGCCACAGCACCGATATGATCAAAATGACCGTGGGTAAGAAAGATCTTTTTAAGCGTAAGACCGTGACTCTCTATCTCACCGAGAATATAATCGGGGTCGGCAGGTGCATCGATAAGAACGCAGTTATTTTCTTCGCTTGCAACAATATAACTGTTCGTTTCACAAACACTCAATGGTTTGAGCCTATATATTTTCATTATCTGTCCTTTCTTATTTACCGCTTCTTTCAACAGAAATAACGTTCTTTATTTTCTGAAGCTTGTTTATAACATTGTTGAGCTGTTCCATTCCTGCAATGCTGACAGTTACGGAAAGCATTGCATTGCCGTTTTTCAGTTCCCTTGAGGTTGACTCATAGATAAAAATATTGATCATTGCAAGCGCTGACGAAACGTCTGCCAGCAGACCTATTCTGTCAACCGCAACGATATCCAAAGTACACTTGAAATAGCCCGTATGCTTTTCAGAACTTTCCCACTTAACATTTATCCAACGAGCGGCATTTTCAGTATCATCTTTCTGCGAAAGATAGTTCACGCAATCCTTTTTATGCACGGATATGCCGTGACCTCTCGTGATAAAGCCGACTATTTCGTCACCTGGAAGCGGATTACAGCACTGTGCAAACTTGATAGCGCAGTTGTCGATGCCGTCAACGATAACACCGGTGGAATTTTTGGAAGTCTTTATCTTATTTTCAAGGTCAGAAGTATCAGGCTGAGCCTTTTCACCATATTTCTTATTATACTCAGATTTCAGCCTTTGCATCACCTTTGAAAGCTGAACACCACCGTAACCTATGGCTGCAAAGAAATCATCAAGAGTATCACAACTGTGTCTGTGCATATCCATTTTGAGAAAGTCCTCAAGCTCTTCCTCAGGCACTCTTATGTTATTTCTGCGAAACTCTCTTTCAAGAGCATTTCTTCCCTCAAAGATATTTTCCTCTCGTCTTTCCTTTTTGAACCATGAACGTATCTTGGATTTGGCTTCATTAGTCTTGCAGATATTAAGCCATGAACGGCTTGGACCATGACCTTCAACGTTGGTAGTAAGTATCTCGATTATCTCGCCTGTTTTTATCTGATAATCATAAGACACCATTTTCTTGTCTACCTTTGCGCCGCACATCTTATGACCCACTTGTGTGTGGATAGCATAAGCAAAGTCGATAACAGTTGATCCAACAGGCAGTGTTATCATATCTCCCTTTGGAGTGAAAGCAAAGACGTCCTCAGGGGCAAGGTCATTTTTTATAGCCCTTACTATTTCCTCAACGTCGTTTGACTCTTGCTGTGATTCGATTATCTGTCTTATCCATGCAAGGCGCTGATCGTCCTTTGAACTACCCCTTACGCCCTCTTTATATTTCCAGTGAGCGGCGATACCATATTCAGCCGTTCTGTGCATTTCCCATGTTCTTATCTGAACCTCGAAAGGTATTCCCTCTCTGCCGATAACAGTTGTGTGAAGAGATTGATACATATTAGCCTTAGGCGTGGAAATATAGTCCTTAAATCTGTTTGGGATAGGTCTGAACATATCGTGGATTATGCCAAGTACGTTATAGCACTCGGTAACTGTATTGACGATAATTCTTACGGCATAGCGATCATATATCTGGTCTATCTCCTTGCCGTCACGATATACCTTTTTGTAGATACCGTAATTGCTCTTAACGCGTCCCTCGATAAGGGGAACAGGGTCAAAATCCTTTTCAAGCCTGTCATGTATCTTGTGCTTGATGTTTTCAACAAGCTGTTCACGGCTGCCCTTTCTGAGCTGCATTTGCTCGTCTATCTCGGCATAAGCATAAGGATCAAGATAGTAAAAAGCAAGATCTTCAAATTCATCTTTAATTGAGCGTATTCCAAGGCGATGAGCTATCGGTGCATAGATGTTCATTGTTTCATGGGCGATAGTTCTGCGTTTTGAATCTTTGCAATAATTAAGAGTACGCATATTGTGAAGTCTATCTGCAAGTTTTATGATAATAACACGAATATCCTCGCTCATTGCAAGAAGAATTTTTCTGATATTCTCGGCTTTCTGCTCATCCTTGGTGAAAGTTTCCACCTTTTTCAGCTTTGTAACGCCATTTACAAGCATTGCAACGTCTGAGCCAAAATTCTTCTGTAATTCTTCAAGAGTGCATGGAGTGTCCTCAACAACATCATGAAGAAGTGCTGCACAAATAGTATCAGTATCCATGCCAAGCTCCAAAAGAATATATGCAACAGACAGCGGGTGGGTTATATACGGCTCGCCAGACTCTCTTTTCTGATTGTGATGATACTTTTCAGCAAGTTCATAGGCGGAAACGATTTTTGACAGATCGTACTGCCTCTCGCCATCAAGTATTTTCTGAATAAGTGCATCAATGGAACACACCGACCTCTCACCTATATGCTCAGGCTTTGAAGCTTCAGGCACAGCGTCGGTATAGTCAGGAGAAGCCGTAGGAGCAGGCATTTCTTCAAACTGCTCTTTAACCTCGGCTTCGGCAGGAAGATCTTCTTCACTGACAGTTTTTATCTCAGGCATATTTTCTATCTTATCCATTTCAGCAGGATCAAGCAAAATATTCTCTTTATCTGACATTTTAGTTACCTGCCTTTCCAAGCATTTCATTCAGCTTAACAAGAGTTTCAGAGTCCTCAAGATTTACCTTTTGTTTCGGCACAACATAGCTTATTTTCATAGTTGCGGGTCTGAACTCGATAAGACCTTTATCACGGAAAATATCAACGCAAATATGCAGTTTGCAATAATTCATGCTGTCGCCTGATATTTTCATGAAAAGATTATCCAACGTAATATTCTTAACTGCACTTATGTATTTATATACGCCGATAAGCTCCTGCCTTGTCGGGATTATTTTTCTTATAAAACTTGCAGGAAGCTGTTCCCCGCGCATGAGCTTTTCATAACAATCCTTTGCCGCAAAATATCTTTCCTGCTTTACTCCACTCAATCTATGGTCGATAACTCTTATGGATATGGACTCACGGTTATTGAACACATTTATTCCAAGCTCCACGAGCATATCAAGCTTATCGCCAACTGCGAAACAAGCTTTTTCAGGTGCAAGGGAGAAAATAAGAGCCTGTCCTCTATAGCTTCCGTATGAAAACTCGATCTTTGTATGCTTGCCCTGTGACAGCGGTATTATCTTATCTACTCTTACTCCAAGCATTGCAAAAACGGGAGCAGGGTTCTCTGCACCAAAAGGCTCCATTGCGGCAAGACCCTTTACATTATCAAGGTTGATATCCTGCGGCATAAGAAGCTTATCCGCTATAAGCTCAACGCTAGGGAATTTCTCCATAGGATCGCTGTATTCATACACCATTTGGGTGAACTTTTCGATATTCTCAGCCTTCAGCGACAGACCTCCTGCACACTCATGTCCACCAAATTTATCAAGCAGCTCTCCGCAATGCTGAAAACACTTGAATATATTGAAGCCCTTTACGCTTCTCGCAGAGCCTCGTGCGTTTCCATCATCATCAATGGAGATTATAACATTTGGCTTTCCGTAAAATTCCAAAATGCGTGAAGAAACAATGCCAATAACTCCGTGGTGCCAGCCCTTGCCTGAAAGCACAAGCACTCTATGGTCAAGAGTTTCAGGGTGAGCGTTTATATAGTTTACTATTTCTGTCATTATCTCTGTTTCCGTCTGCTTGCGCTGGGCGTTAAGATTTAAAAGAGTGTCAACATAATTTTCAGCGTCCTCTGGGTCTTCGCTGAGAAGTGTTTTTACCGATGTAAGTGGTGAGCCAAATCTACCCGAAGCGTTTATAACAGGGGCAATCCTAAAAGCAATGCCTGTTGAATCAAGAGCATTTCTATCAAGCTTTGCTTTATCTATAAGATAGTTTAGTCCCAATATTTCGGTGTTTGCAAGATATTCAAGACCACGCTTAACAATAGTTCTGTTTTCCCCTGTGAGTGGCACAACGTCCGCAACTGTACCGATAGCACAAATGTCGGCATACTGTTCCATAACAGTGTCGTAACTGCCGCCGTCAAGTGCAGCACAAAGCTTGAAAGCTACACCAACGCCTGCAAGGTCTTTGAATGACGAAGGACAATCTGCACGATGCGGATTAACGATAGCCCTTGCCCTCGGAAGCTTCTCAGGCGGCTGGTGGTGATCTGTGATAACAAGTTCCATATCAAGCTCAGCAATACGCTCAGCTTCCTCAACCGCGGAAATGCCGTTATCCACAGTGACGATAAGCTTAACACCCTTTTCTGCAAGCATTTCAATAGCTTCCATGTTCATGCCATATCCAGCCTCACGCTCAGGAATATAGTACATAATGTTTGCGCCCATGCTTTCAAGATAGTTGTAAAGTATAGTGGTGGACGTAACTCCATCGCAGTCATAGTCACCGTAAATACAAATAAGGTCATACTGATCAACCGCCTTGTTTATCACCTCGGCGGCTATAGCCATATCCTTTATAAGAAAAGGATCACTAAGTTCTTCGCCTTTAAAAAAATCAGCAAGGCTGTCAAAGTCAGTGAAACCCCTTGAAGTCATGACGTCTAGGGTAAGGCTTTTCAAGTCACACTTGTTCATAAACTCTGCAGTTTTCACAGGGTCAGGTCTGTTTATTCTCCATTTTTTCATATAGAAATAGTCCTTTACGCAAATTTACATTCATTATTCATTATACCACATAAACAGCCTTTTTTCAAGTAGCATCAAGAAAAAGTGTGAAATTTTAGGCATAAAAACAGCACCGCAGTAATCCCCGCAGTGCTGAAATATGGATCTTTTATTATTTTACCGCAGAAACTGCAACAGCGTTTCTGCCATATTTTTCATTACCTGTTGGCTTATCACCTACAGGACTGAATGTTGGAACGATCTTTTCGACCATTTCAACGATATTTTCGTCATTGTTATAGCTTGCACGAGCAAGCTCTCCAAGCTGACCAAGGAACGTTTCTGTGTCAAACGGTATAGGCTTTCCGATATGGATAAGCTCATTGTCCGTTTTCATCATGCCCTCCTCTGCCATAAGCTTCTCTTCAAAAAGCTTTTCGCCAGGACGCAGACCTGAGTAAACTATTTTAATATCTACATCAGGCTTATATCCTGAAAGTCTGATAAGATTTCTCGCAAGAGTGTCTATCTTCACAGGCGCACCCATATCAAGGACAAATATCTCGCCGCCCCATGCGTATGTGCCTGCCTGAAGAACAAGGCTCACAGCCTCAGGTATAGTCATGAAATATCTTATGATATCAGGATGAGTAACAGTAACAGGACCGCCTGCTTCTATCTGCTTTTTGAACAGCGGGATCACAGAGCCGTTGCTTCCAAGAACGTTTCCAAAACGAACTGCAACAAACTGTGTGCCATTTCTGTCCTTATTGCCAACGCTTTCGATCTTAACCGCTTCACTGCTCTCTATATTATCAACAGCTATCTCGTCTATCGGATCGTTCTCAAGCATACCGTCTGTCATTTCATCAACGTGTGCATGGAGCATAGGCAGAAGATCTGTTCTGCCTGCCTTGCTGATAGCGTCCATGCTCTGAATGACCATTTCGCAGAGTCTTTTACTTGCACCCATAATATTAGTAGGGTTTACAGCCTTATCAGTGCTTATAAGCACAAACCTCTTTGTGCCATGCTTCAAAGCTGCATAGGCTGTCTTGTATGTACCAACAACATTGTTTTTGATAGCCTCATTAGGGCTTGTTTCCATAAGCGGAACGTGCTTATGTGCTGCAGCGTGATAAACGATATCAGGCTTGTATTTTTCAAAAACGTTATTGATACGTCTGCTGTCACGAACAGAGCCGATAAGCGTCACAAGATTGAGTTTACTGCCATATTTACGTTTAAGCTCCTGCTCTATTTCATAAGCATTGTTTTCATAAATGTCAAATATGATAAGCTGTTTAGGCTCATGACCTGCTATCTGTCGGCAAAGCTCGCTTCCGATAGAGCCACCGCCACCTGTTACCAATATGGTCTTACCCTTAAGGTGCTGGAATATCTCGTCCATGTTTACTCTGATAGGCTCTCTTCCAAGCAGATCCTCGACTGCAACAGGCTTCATCTTGCTGAGAAGCACCTCACCATTTGTTATCTGATAAACGCCCGGAAGCTGTTTCATCTCACAGCCTGTTTCCTTACAAATATTAAGGATATCCCTTTTGTTCTCAGGTGATGCAGTTGGAATTGCAAAAAGGATCTGATCAATATTATACTTTTTGACGCTTTCCATAATGCAATCACGGCCACCAACGATAGGAACTCCTCCGATATTTCTTCCCCACTTATTTGGGTTATCATCGATTATGCAGAGTGGTCTTGCATTTGCACGTTCTGACATCGTAAGCTCCTTAAGGATCATCTGACCCGAAGCACCTGCACCAATGACCATTGCATTATGCACTGCCACCTGATTTGTTACCTGTTTTGCTCTTAAAAGGGTGATATATCTATAGGCAAAACGTACTGCTGTTATAAGCACGAACTGAGTTCCTGCTCCTACTATATAGTAAGCCACAGGCATTCTCATGAAGAGTAATGTTATACCCACAGCCTGGAATATGGTAGTAACTATCGAGGCCAAAAATATCCTTGACAGTTCGCCAATGCTAGCAAATCTCCACAAACTATTATAAAGCTTGAACACAAAAAACACCACAACACAAAAAGCTGTATATATTGGAGCAAACTTTACATAGGCAAGCATATACTCCTTTGGTATTGCAGAAAAAGTAAGGTCAAATCTGATGAAAAGTCCGAAAATGTAGGATAGATTTACGGCAACAATATCATAGAAACACAGAAAGAATGCAATAAGCATCCAATGTTTTATCTTTTTGTTTTTCCACACCTGAACTGTGTTTTCACTTGTTTTCTCCATAAATAAAACATACCTCCGCTCAATTAAAGCAATGAATAAGATCACACCATGGCCACCCCTCAATGGCACAGTGCAGGCTATTTATAATATCATCAATATTTTTTCTATACTTAAAAAGCAAACATTCTTTCTTCGTCAGCCATAGCAGACATGAGTACTTTATCAGAACGTCTTATATTTTCACTTCCAGATCTTTTAGCTATAAGATCAAAATTAGGTTTTCTATTATCAAGATTATGAGCATCGCTTCCAAAGACAAAATCACTGCCACTTGAAATAAGCTTATTAACAAAACGTCTTGTGGAAAAATGCTCAAAAGCTTCTGCATTTATCTGAAAAACTGCATCCACAGACATCAGACTTTCCAGATCTGACTTTGAATAAACGCCCATATATCTATGTACATGGGCGATTATCGGAATAAGCCTTCGAGAATTTGCTATCTCGTCTATCTCCTCGACGATCCAACTGTTATACTGAGTGAATGGTGGTTCAAGAAGAATAAGTCTTGTTCCGCTGATACACAACTTTTCAAGTTCTCCTAATACGCTGATGCCCTTTTCTATAGCCACCTCAGCACCAATATGTATATCCTTCACGGCTGGGTCAGCCGCCATGAGCTTCTCATAAGCATTTTGCCGTTTGACAAGATAACTGTCTAAAGAAGCTTCCCTGTGCATATAAAAATGCGGTGTTGCCACAATTATACCTATGCCCTGCTGTTTCATCATTTTTATCATTTTAAGTGATGTTTTGATGCTGTCAGAGCCGTCATCAATATTCGGCAGTATGTGGCTGTGATAATCGGTAGTCAATCTAACATCTCCATGTCATTTAACTTTCGGCAGAAGCATCCTTCCCACCGTATTTATAGCTGTAGTCATATTTATACTTGTAGTTATACTTGTATCCATAATGAGAACCGTTCTTTGCGGAAATATCATTAAGAACGAAACCAAGCAGATTGCAATCGCCTATCTCAAGCTTCTTCATAGACTCCTCTATCTCCTGATATGTAGTTCTTCCATATCTCGCCACAAGAAGAACGCCTGCGACCTCGTCTGCAAGGCTCATTACGTCAGTTACAGGAAGCAGCGGGGTTCCGTCGACAATAACATAATCATACTTATGCTGAACATATTCAAGCAATTCACGCATTTTCTCAGAAGCAAGAAGCTCTGACGGGTTTGGAGGCAAAACGCCTGATGTAAGAACAGCAAAATTGCCATTCTTGGTTTCATGCACACACTTATCAAATGTGCTTTCGCCACTCAGTATTGTTGAAAGTCCAACATTGTTTTTTAACTTGAAGTTTCTGTGCTGAACAGGTCTTCTCATATCAGCGTCAATAAGAAGAACCTTATTTTCTGTTTCAGCCATTGAAGCTGCAAGGTTTGCAACTGTTACAGACTTACCCTCACTTGGATTAGGGCTAGAAACGACAACTATCTTATTTCGTGTTGTAGAAAGTGTAAACATAAGGTTTGTACGCATTGTTTTGTAGTTCTCTACAATATTAAACGGTATATCCTTATTATTGAACAGAAGCTGTTTTTTTCTGTCAGCAGAAGAACCTTCATCCTTTTTAGAAGTCTTTCCACCAATATTCATTATCTCACCAACGATAGGCTTCTGATAAATTTCGCCAAGCTCATCAGAATTCTTTACAGTGTTGTCGAAAAAGTCGATAACAAGTATCACTAGAACAGCCACCATCAAGCCACCAACAAAGCCAAGGGCAACATTTTTAGTGGTGTTAGGAGAAACAGGTGTATTGTAAACCTCAGCATCACCTATCTTTTCAACTGAGCCTGCACCGATAACTCTTATAAGAAAGCTCGGAGCGACGTCAGCCATGATGTTACAAAGGTCAGAAGAAAGCTTTGCATTGGTTGTTGTGGCAGTTATCTGAAGTACCTCTGTCTGATTTACAGCGGTCATGCTATAAGCATTTCTCAGGCCGTCATTTGAAACCCTGCCGCTTGTTACAGTAAAATAAGGAGCAAGCTGTTCAGGAGTATACATCTCAAGAAGCTTATCGCTTACCTCGTTCATTACCGGGTCATCAGTAAGTATAACAATATAAGTCTGTACCAATGACTTTGAAGCGTTAATGTCCTGTAAGTCAACATTAGTCTTATCCTGACCCGTTGACTGATTATCAGCACTTTTAACGTACATTGAAACGTGTGACTGATACTGCTTACTCATAACAAATTTTGATACGAAAAGGGCCAGTATCGCACACACTATTGAAGCGGCAACGATATACCAAACCTTTCCGAGAAGAAGTACCAGGAGATCCTTGATAGTGTAATTTTTTTTCATTTGTATTATTCACCCTATTGTTGATATTTTCGTTATTTTCCCAAAAAATAAACCGTACAATAATAATTTTATCACATTCTATTCAAAAAGTCAACTTTAAACGATACGTTTTTTTGTATTTCAACAAAAAAATGGTTTTTTGTTATAACATACAATAAGACAAACAAAATCAGCCAAGTATTTGTTGGAAAATCATATAAGCTGACAGCTTAATTTAACAATTATGAACGGCTACTGTAAAAGCCGCCATTACAGTCGTTCCAAAACTATTTACCAGTCCTTGTATCATAAGTATACCGAAATTCATGACAGATTGCTGAACTGAGGCAACGGTCGACATTCGCACTACTTCACCAAAACTGCAATCCTTCCAAGATTTTTTCTTGAAGGATAGTCGCAAAAGAGGTTCTTTGGCAAGAGTGTAAAAGCAAAGTCCCACACCTGGCAGGATAATTCTAACATAATCAAATGTCAATAACATTATTTTCATTGGAGTATGCAAAAGTTTCAAAATCTCATTGGGAAAGCACAATGTGATAGGCTCTGTCACCAAAGTAACAGAGCCTATCATCAGAAATGATATATTCAGACAGCCTTTCAGGCGGCGTTCATTTATTTCACCGAAACAATAAGAAACAAGCGAGCCACAGCCCATGCACAGACCTATTATGATCGAATAAAGAAAAGTCTTGAGGGCGTATGTGCCGCCCACAGCCGCAATGGCGTTTTAGCCAAGAAATCTGCCAACAATAAATGTGTCGGCAATGTTATACACCTGCTGGAGCAGATTTCACAGTATCATCGGGCTTGAAAAAGCAAGAAGCAAGCTTATGATACTGCCGTTTGTAAGATCTCTTTTCATTATCGTTCTATCTCGATACTCATACAGTTTGTACCACTAAGCTGACAACTAAGTTCATCAGGCTGATGCGTACCAACATAGAGGGTGAATTTCTTTGCAAACTGTTTTCTCTCGCCGATATCTGACACTGTTGTGAAAGCTTTGTCAGGTACTTCGATTTCAACATCAAGCTTTTCACCTTTTTTGACAAAAATCCTCTTGAAGCCGCACAGCACAGGATAAGCCGGAGCATTATCACAATGTGATTTAATGTAAAGTTCGATAACATCACATGTATCGGCACCGTTATTTTCTACCTCTACATTGACTTTGCCATCGTCATAACTAAACGATGCAACAACAACATCTCCATAAGTAAGGCCATAGCCGAATGGATAAAGAATGTTATCTCTCGTGTACCTATATGTTCTATCAGACATAGCATAATCAGTAAAGCAAGGCAACTTGTCAGCGCTATTATAGAATGTAACAGGCAGTTTTCCTGATGGCGACACTTTACCAAAGATAATATCCGCAATAGCCTTGCCGCCCTCTGAACCCGGATACCATGCGTGAATAAGAGCGTCACAATCATGCTCGATATTTATTGAGCTTCCTGCCGCACATACCACTATCATAGGCTTGCCGATCTTTGCGACACGCTTTATAAGCTCACGCTGACTTTCAGGAAGTCTTAGATCGTTCTTGTCACCTGATGAAAACTCATTACCTGTGTCGCCCTCCTCGCCCTCAATAGTGGCGTCAAGACCAACGCAAAGTATCACAACATCAGAATTTGCCGCTGCCGCCTCAGCTTCGGCGTATCTATCCCCTGCCTGTGCAAGACCCGATACTCTGTCCTTATACAAGTGACAGCCTTCAGCATAAAGCACCCTGCCATCAAATGCGTCCTCGATACCCTCAAGGAAAGTAACATACCTGTCGGCTGTGCCGTTATAATTGCCCTCTAAAGCCGCTCTGCTGTCCGCATTTGGACCTATTACAGCGATAGTTGATATTGATTTTTTGTCAAGCGGAAGAATACCCTTGTTTTTGAGCAACACCATGGACTTCACTGCACACTGGTAGGATACAGCTTTATGCTCAGGGCAAGAAACAACGCTGTATGGTATGTTGTCATATTCCGTTGACTTGTCAAACATACCAAGTCTTATGCGAGTTCTCATAAGAGCAACACAGGAAGCTCGGATTTCATCTTCTGTCACAAGCCCCTTGTCAAGAGCAGAAAGCAGATGTACATACGTACAACCGCAGTTCACATTACAACCTGCTTTAAGTGCCATTGCGGCCGACTCTACAGGAGAAGACGTCACCATATGGTGTTCGTGGAAATCCCTTATTGCCCAGCAATCAGAAACAAAATAGCCATCAAAACCCCATTTGTCGAGCTTGCCCATTAGAAACTCACTAGCACATGACGGCTCGCCATTCACACGGTTATACGCACCCATTACACCCTCGACCTTTGCTTTTTTTACAAGCTCCTCAAAGGCATAAAGATAGGTCTCTTCAAGGTCTTTCCAACTAACCTCTGCATTAAATTCATGGCGAACAGCCTCAGGTCCGCTATGTACTGCAAAATGCTTTGCACAAGCGGCAGTTTTCAGTACCTTGCCACTGCCCTGCAAGCCTTTTACACATGCCTTGCCGCACTCTGCGGTAAGATAAGGGTCTTCACCGTAAGTCTCATGGCCTCTGCCCCAGCGTGGATCTCTGAAAATATTTATATTAGGTGCCCAAAGGGTAAGACCTTTGTATATATCCCTGTCATCACGCTTTGAATACTCATTATACTTGGCACGAGCTTCTGTGGAGGTTATATCTGCCACTTTGAACACAAGGTCGGTGTCAAACATAGCCGCAAGACCTATTGCCTGTGGAAACATGGTGGCAACACCGCTTCGTGCAAGCCCATGGATACCCTCATTCCACCAGTTATAGGCAGGAATGCCGAGCCGCTCAACAGCAGGAGCGTCATATCTAAGCTGTGAAGCCGCCTCCTCTACGGTCATTTCATTTACAAGTGCTTCAGCTCTTTCCTGAGCTGAAAGGCTTTCATTGAGATAATTTTTCATATATATCCTCCTTGTACATTACATCAATTATATAATACACAAAAATTATACACCATGGCATGATATCGTGTCAAGGCGTATAATTATAATAATTAATGTAGAAATTATATCTAAATGCTTTGAGATCAGCTTTTACAAAATCATAAAAGCACCAAAACAGTAATGTTATAAGTCTTTTATTTGAGAATGCCGAGGATCTTTTGCGTTTTCCAACAATATACAATTATATGAAACAGCGCATATACGCACTTATACATAACTATTTCAAATCATCGTAAAAATATTTGCTTTTTTCTGAAAAAAATACCAATAAAAATATTGACAATCGAATTTTAATAGTGTATAATATTGTTATAAGAAAATATTACGAAAGGTGATAGGTGTTATGAAAAAGATATTTAAGTCAATTTCGGCTTCTGTTACTGCGTTCATCATTGCTTCAACAATGGTTGTAAGTGCATCAGCAGCTTCTTCTGCTGATGTTGTTTCTGCAGCTAAATCAGCAGGTGTTCCTTCTAACCATGTATCAGAGCTTAAGAACTACCTTGATTCCCACGCTTCAAAGTTCAGCTCTGCTGACTATGATTACATGGTAAAGGCTCTCTCTGATTGTGGTGCTACATATGTTCAGCCTGTTGCTGACAAGCTTTTTGGTGCAGGAACAGATCTTGCTTCACTAACAAACGATCAGCTTAGACAGGTGTTTAAGGAAATGGGCGAGGATAGCAGAAAGGCTATTGCTGATGCTTGCGTAGCTACAGGTAATCACTTTGGTGTTACTATCAAGGTAGATGAGCTTACAAGCAAGGATTGGAACGTTCAGGTCGTTGATTCAGATGGCAATACAAACATTGGAACAAACACAGGTAATGGTTCTCTTAATACTGGTGCAAACAGCATGACAGCTGTTCAGGTTGCTGCGGTTCTTACACTTGCTCTTAGTGCATTTGGTATTACAGTAGCTGTTAAGAAGAACAAAGAGTGCTAAGATATGGTCAGGAAAGAGGATAAAGCTTCCTCGTCTGACGCAAACAAACTGAAAAAAAATAAGAGGACGTCAGTGGCTGTAATGGTCTTGACGCCTCTTTTAGTTTTGGCTCTTTGTTTGTCTATCATGACGCTGGTAAGTTATAAAAAATTCATAGAGCTGCAAGGATATGCAGCAATAGCGTTCAATGAGAACGCTCATTTGAAAAACCCATCAGAGGATAATAAATACAGAAATGCAGACGCACTGCCTATGAAGGAATTAACAAAAGTCACAGTGCCAGATTCTGATAAAAAGACGGAACAGCATGAGATAATCTATCCGTATTACGGCGACAAATATGCCGAGCTGACCGTAAAGAATGATAAGGCAGGCATTGTCAAAGAGCCTGTTTACTGGGGAGACTCTGATGATCTCCTAGCAAAAGGGGTTGTGCAATCTAACTATTCTGCATATATAGGTGCTACAGGCAGAGTTGTCCTTGCAGCGCATAATCACACTTATTTCAGATATTTACCTAATATTCTAGTGGGTGATCAAGTGATACTAAAAACAGATTATGGTAAATTTACTTATGAGGTCACAGAAACTAAGGTGCTTCCAGACACAGATACCTCCCTTTTGTATTATGACGTGACCGCAGATCCACCTGTAGATGATCTGATACTCTACACTTGCTGGAACAATGGCTATATGGGTCTTTCAGATCAGAGGCTTTATGTTATCTGCAAAGTCGTAAGCAAAGAATATAAGAATTAGGAGGGTAAGATCTGTGAAAAACAAAAAACTATACAACTACCTGCCTAATCTGATAATCTCGCTGTTTTTGGCGTTTATATTCCTTCTGCTGTCACTTCTGTTTGCGGCAGACAATATTTTCTTTGAACCGACAACCTATACGAACAGTATGCACAAGATAAAAATCGAGGACACGGCTTTTGAGGAGATACAGACATATTGTGAACAACAATATGCCTACACTGGTGTTGAAGCTGATACACTGAAGAAGTCGATTAACAAAACTGATGTATCAAACGCTATTTATAGCTATGTTGAAGATACTTTCAGTTATATTCTTGGCAAAAAGAGCGAACTTCCTGAGTTTAAGGCAGACTTCACACTTCTTGAAAAGAATATCTCAGATGATTATACAAAATGGGCTGAAAAAGAGGGCGTTGAATATACTCAGGAACTTGAAGACATAAAGCAGAAGACAATAAAAAATGTGGAACAGGCAATCGAATCCGACCTTGATGTTATGCTTTTGAGCCATATAAATAAACCTAATGGCATTTCCACAAAGCTTAAAGATCTGCTTGTGCTTGCGAGAAAAATAAGGATAGCTCTTATTGCAACGGCTGTTATATTTATAGGCGTTATGGCAGCAGTAAACAGAAAGCATATAAGCGGTTTGCTTTATTGGGTAGGTACTTCACTTTTCTGTTCCTCAATGCTCATTCTTGTTCCGTGTGCTATCCTAAAGGGAACAAAATATTATGATGGGCTTGCGATACATAATGACACTGTGTATAATGCACTAACAAGATCCATGTATGGCTTAACTGACAGCCTTATTAAATTATCGACAGTTACTCTCATAGTGGCAGTTCTTTTTATGGCACTTTTTGCGTTGATAATCAATCTGACAAAGTTCAAAAAGAAAGAAAAATGCTAAATTTATCAGGGGCTGTAAAAAAAGTCCCCAAGAAAAAAGGCTGCGATCTTGCCAAAAAGCAAGACA
>ERZ772954.1075-NODE-1075-length-23080-cov-4.487210_pt1 | contig 23080 bp, 7 predicted proteins | sample MGYA00580684_ERZ772954 | MGnify/ENA primary metagenome ERZ772954 (study PRJEB29015, sample SAMEA2737654) | human gut metagenome | biome: human gut; feature: human-associated habitat; material: faeces | place: China | collected 2012 ...
AAGGCTTCTAATATTGCTGATTCTGATAAACAAAAGGCAAAAGATGCATTTGATGCAAATAATAAATATGATGCAAATTATTTGCCAAATGGGAAATCAACGAAAGTTTATTATTCGTCAAATGCATGGGGAGGCTCAACAGATCCAAAAATAAACTTGGACAGGGATGAAACTGCATTATTTGCGTTTGAGTATAAAGGTTTTGAAGATCCGGGATTTGATGCAATAGATTCTTTAGGAAATGTTGTCAAAAAATCGGATGTTACTCGAACAATTTCTGTCTGCGTATTGCCTGCTTTGGATATGAAAGTGACAATTATTCCGAGTATGTTTAATACATATTCAGTTGACGGCGATGAAACTCATGATGTATTCACCAATGCTAATTTGACTGGTAGCAGTAAAGCAATTCAACCGGATATATATAAATTGGAATATTCATATACCGATAATAATCTAAACGAAGTTGTAACAGAAACGCGTAATGTTGTGATATTACCAGCACTTGGAGATGTTAATTTAGATAATCAGATAAGTGTTGGAGACATGGTTCCAATAAAAAATTATACAGCTAATGTTTTTTCTGCTGTGGATAGTACTGTAAAAAAGGAAACTTATAATTTGGTTGTATATAGAGTAATGGATACAAATTTTGATGCTACAATAAGTGTTGGAGATATGGTGCCGATAAAAAACAGCACTGCTAATATTAAATTAGATTCTTATTATTATCCATTTACAAAATAATTAATTTGTAAATGTTCATATAAATAAATTTAAGGAGGTAAAAAAATGAAAGAAACCAATATATCAAAACGAATTATTTCTTTTCTTCTTGTTCTGTCTATGATTTTTGGAACAATGACAACTCTTGCTTTTGCTGATGGTGATTGGACAGCGGATACTTTTAATTTTGATGATCCTAGTGTATTAATAGCTGGGACAAACGAAACAAATATGCCATATATGGAAACTGTTCTTTTGAAATCAACGGATTCTGGATATGAAGAGGTACAACAAGGAACACTAAAAACAAATGATACGGTTTTGATAGGTGTAAAAGCACATAATTTTGACAGGTTTACTGACAATTCTTATGGTGCTCTAAAGTTAGCGGTTAGTTTGGTCTATGATAATCGCTATTTGACTCCAACATCTGCAACAAAAAAGGCATTTTAAAGGCAGAAACAGCGTTTGTTACTAAAGCAGGTGATAAATGTTTTTATAATGATGACATTCTTGGAACATATTCTATAGAACAATCCATACCAAAACAAGATCTAGCTCCAGGCGAGACATCCAGTCTTAGTGACGATACATCAAATTTATCAAAGAGTGTATTAACTTTTTCATGTGCTGCAGACAACGATACAGATTTAAACGAGCAGATGGGTGTTATTAAGGAAGATAGTTACTTAGGATTTTTTGAATACACTGTTAGTAGTGTGCCTACAGCTGGTGTATTTACACCTGCGGTGGCATTTTCAAGATCAGCGAATATTGTTGTTGTATTGAGAAATACTGGTACAACAAATAAAACTTATACTGCTGTTGATGGATTGCATAAGTATATGAAATTAACAGATGGCGTTGATTTGTTCCCAGCATCATACAGCGTAAAGTTCTATACTGATAACACATATGGAACAGAATTGACAAGTAAGGTAGGAACAACTTTGGGTGCTACAGGTATAACGTCTGGTACAGCATATACAGATGCGGGCGTTGTTGTTCCAACTGCCGGTACAGATTTCGATTTGGTAAATTCAGAAAACAAATATTTTGCCGGATTTAAGTATGTTGATTCGACAGGAACAGAACATGATTTAGCTGATTTAACAACAATCAATGAAAGTGCTGTTGCAAATGGTTATAGTGATTATGTTATAAAAGTTTATCCTGTATATGAAACAGGTCATGATGTTACATTTAACAGTAACTATCCAACAGGCACACAAACAACAAAGGTAGTTACAGTATCACCAAAAGCCGGTGCAACGATTGCTGAAACGCAAAAACCAACAGTTGGTACATCAAGTGATGACTTTGAAATACCTGCTGGTTACACGTTTGGGGGCTGGTTTACACAGCAAAACGGTGGTGACAAAATCGTATTTGATGATGGTACAAACACATCATCAGCAACAGATGTTTCTTCAATCACAGATGTTTATGCTCATTGGGTACAGAATGTAACAGTAACATTCCATGAGAATTATGGACAAACAGAAAACACAACAAACAAAACAATCAGTGCCGGTTCAAGTTTGAAATCAAGTGATATTCCGACATTTACAAGAGCAGATTATGCATTTAAAGAATGGAATACAAAAGCAGACGGCTCAGGCACTACATACTCAAATACACAATTACAGGCAGAAACAATTTCAAGCAATACTGACTATTATGCAATGTGGACACCGGAGAATCCGGACAATGCAGTAACATTGACATTTAGTCCTACAGGATGTGACGCACAAGTAACACCTGCATCTATGACGGTTGTCAGAGGTGATACAATTTACGCATATCAGATGCCTACTCCGACAAAGACGTCAGCAACAGGTGATGCATACACATTTAACGGTTGGTACGGAGCGGCTTCAGAATCCGATACTACTGATAAAGCACCATTTACTTTAACAGATAATAAAACGGTGTATGCACATTGGACATATGCAGGCAGAGATCAGGTAACTGTAACATTTGATTATGACGGTGCAACATCACCTACTGTTCCGACAACTATAACTGTCGGTAAAGGTGATTCGATTGGCGATGCAATGCCAACAACACCGGTGAAAACAAATTATAGTTTTGATAAGTGGGTAAATACAGCTGATAGTTCAGATTTTGATAAGACAACAACAGTAAATTCAGATATAACGGTAAAGGCAACATATAAATCTGATATTACTGTAAACTTTAACATTAACGACGGAACAACTCCGGCAACACCATTTGCTACAGACAAAGGTGCACCTTCAAAATCTTATACAGCACCTTCAGACCCTACAAGAGCAAATTATACATTTGTAGGATGGAATACAAAGGCAAACGGTTCAGGTAAATTCATTACTGCAGCTGATTACGCTACATTAAATGATGTTTCAACAGCTGCCGGTGGAACAAATCCGGTAGAATTGTATGCATACTGGGCAGATGCTCCTGTAACACCGGGTAAATTACCGGGTAATGAAACACCTAATGATAATGGTGTAAAAGTTACATTTGACAGTAATGCATCAGGAAGTGCTTCATCAACAGTAACGGATGCAAATCCGAAGTATGTATATCCACATCTTGGAGATGCTCTTGGTACATTGATGCCGGAAGCTCCTACAAGAACACATTATAAGTTTGTAGGATGGAATACAAAAGCAGATGGCTCAGGTACAACATTTACAGATGCAACAGCAATAACAACAACACTTGACGGTGTAACAGCTAATGGAAGCAAATACAACTTGGTTGTATATGCACAGTGGGATATTGCTGATAATGTTGATGCTAATGATAAAGTAACAATAACATTTAATGATAACAAAGACGGCAACGGTGGTACAAACGTTAAGACAGTAACAATTTTCAAGGGTGACTCTCTTGGCTATGATGTAACAGCACCGACCAACAAAGGTTATACGTTTGATAACTGGTATGAAGGTACAGTAACAGGCGGTTCATTGTCAATGACAACTACGGCATTTGACAAGACAAAGCAAATAAACAGTAATACTGATTACTATGCAAAATGGCTGTCGGATATTACAATCAGATATGATGTAAATGGTGGTGTAGGTACATATAATGACGTTGTGGGTGCGCCTACAGCAAACTATACAGATCCTGCACAGAATCCTACAAAAACAAATTATGTATTTATAGGATGGAATACTAAACCTAACGGCGCAGGTAATTTTGTTACTTCAGCAAAATATCCTACATTGAATGATGTTTCTCTTGCGGCACAAGGCAGTGAGGCATCAGCTCCTACAACAGTAACATTATACGCATATTGGGCAGCTGCAAATGTAAATCCGGGAGAAAATGTTATTCCGGATGATATTCCTAAGAACAATGGTGTAAAGGTTACATTTGACAGTAATGTTACAGGAAACAAAACAAATGCAGCAGTGACAGATGCAAATCCAAAGTATGTATATCCATATCTTGGTGATGCACTTGGCAATATGATGCCAAATGAACCAACAAGAACACATTATGTATTCAAAGGTTGGAACACAAAAGCTGATGGCAGCGGTGTAACTGTTGATTCGACAACAAAAATAGACCAAGCGACACTTAAGGATGCACTAAAGGAAATTGCAGGTACAAATACTGCATATGAAACAACATTGTATGCACAATGGGATATAGATCCTTCAGTTCCGACATCTGACAAAGTTAATGTTACATTTAACAAGAACTTGGATCTTAAGGGTAATGACACATCTCCTCGTGTAGTTACTCTATACAAAGGTGATTCAATCGGATACGATATAACAGAACCAACAAACGGTACATTTGAATTTGACGGCTGGAAGACAGCGTTTGACGGTACCGGTACTAAGTTTGATAAGGATACAAAAATAGACGCTGATAAAACTTATTATGCAACATGGTTTAAGTATTTGAAGGTTGAGCTTGTAAATGCAAATGCTGAATATACAGGACAAGTTATTTCGCCTAAGTACAATATTTATCAAATTAAATATGATGATGCAAGCAAAACTACATATACAAAAGTAGCGGACAGCGATATTGCAAAAGATGCAACGCTTCCGGCAGGCTTTACTGCAACTGTAACAGATAAGAATAATGCTGCAACAACAATTCAAAATGTCGGTGTTTATACAATAGCAATTTCTATTGATAATGCCGGAACTTATGCAAACGGTTATAAAATCGGTGTACAGGATTCAACATTTGAAGTAACATCAGCAAAACTTACAGTAAATGTAGATCCTGATACTCAAAAACAAAAAGCAGGTTCATCTCGTAAGGACCCTGTTGTCACTGTAGTTGATGCTTCAGGCAATGCAGTCGGAAAAAGCGAATATGACATTAAGTATTACACATGGACCGACGCAGGTGCTACTCCTGACGGAAATATTCAGAAGAGTGAATTAAGTGAAGTTACTGACATTACAAAGGTTGGTAAGTATGTAGTTGCTGTTGAATTAAAAGCTAATTCAAACTATGTTATTGATTCGGTTAAGTCAACAACAACAGAAGCGGTATTACTTTATGATGGTAAGACAACAGGCTATGCTGAATATACAGATGCCAAAGTTGGCGGAAACATTGTTTATGAAGTACTTGCAAATGACCCTTCGATTAAAGAAATAAAAGCTAATTCTGTCAAGGGTTCAACAGTTGATTCAACTGCATTACCGTTTAAGGATAGCCAGTATAAGAATGATGTAGCATTTGATAATGCGGAAACTCCTGCAATTAAGGATTATTATGTAAGAGTTCCGGATGTTGATGCTGATAGCATTCAGTTTAATGTAACACTTACAAATCCTGATACTACAACAATAACAGCATCAGACGGTACAACTCTTACACCTACAAAGAATGGTGACGGTACATACACAATTAAGGCTCCTCTTACAAATAAGGGACAAACTGAAAATACTATCACTATTACAACAAAAGCAGGTACAGATAATGATGCACCGACTCTAAAATATACATTCCATGTTCAACAACTTGTGGCACCAAAAATCACTTTGAACTATGGTAACTCACCGGTTGGTGAAATTATGAAAGCGGATAATATTTCAGTTTCTAATAAATTAGTGGCAGTTGCTGATTTTGAAAAAAATAATAAATATTCTACAAATGCAGATTACTTGCCAGCAGGTAAGACAGCAGGAATGTTATATTCTCCGTTAGCATGGGGTGGTTCAGTAGATCCTACAGTGAATTTGGATAGAGATGCTACAGCATTATTCAGTTTTGAGTATGATGATTTTATTGATCCTGGATTTGTTGCGGTTGACTCTTTAGGCAATAGTGTTGATCCGACAGATGTAAGAAGAAGTATAACAGTTACGGTTTTGCCGGGACAAAGCATTATAGTACCGGACAAAGATAAGAAAACAAATACATTCTCTGATACTAAAGAAAATCCGATAGCAAATGATTTATTTACATATGCTAATATAACTGGTGATGCGACGAAGGTAATTCAACCTGATGTATATGAGTTGACATATTCTTTTTATGATAATGCCTTAGCTAAAACAATCACTAATACAAGAAAAGTTGTTATTTTACCTTTGATGGGAGATACAACTCTTGATGGACAGATAAGTGTCGGTGACTTGGTACCTATTAAAAACTATACAGCAAACAACTTTACGTTTGTTGACAGCACAGTAAAGACATCTACATACAACCTTGGTATATACAGAGTTATGGATACAACAAGTGATACACAGATAAGTGTCGGTGACTTGGTACCTATTAAAAACCATACAGCTAATGTTCAAATTAACACATATTATTCAACGTTCACAAAATAAAAAATATATAAAAGAAAGGTGAAGAACAATGAAATTTAAGACAAAAGGAATATCGCTATTGCTTTCGATAGCGATGTTACTAAGTATGTTCCCTGCAACATCGTTTGCATTAAATTTGGGTAATACCGAATTTATAAAACCGGGAACAACGGAGGCAAATATGCCTGAAATGAAAACGGTAGCAGTAAAGGTTAATTCTGCCGATAATGGATATGATATTATCTCAGGCACTGATGGTAAATTAACTACACCGCTTGAAAAAGACGATACTATTATTGTTGCAATTCAAGCTAACAATTTTGATCAATTTGTGCAGAATAGTTTTGGTGTACAAGAATTGAGTGTTGCTCTTGTATATGATACAAGATATTTGGAGCCTACTTCAACAACAAATAAGAAGTATATAACAGCGTCAAAAAACTTTTTGGCAAAAGATGAAACAAATTTTATGAATCAAGAGATTGATGGTATGTACATGGTTGATACTTCAACAGCCAAATATGCACAAGATTTGGCATCAGGAGAAACATCAATTTTAGATTCAAACACAAGTAATTTGAAAAAGGCTGTACTTTATGTGACATGCACACCTAACAGTGCAACTGATGTAAATGAACAACTAGGTGTAATTACAGCAGGTCAACTTATTAACTTTGTTGAATTTAAAGTAAAAGAAGTACCTGATGCTGGTTCAAAAGGTGTTGCTATAACAGAATCAAGTAATCTATGTTTGGTAATGCAAAATACTGGTATCTTCAATAAGACATGGGTGGTATTGACGGTTTACAGGAATACATGAAGATTAATAATTCACTTAATCTATTCCCTGCAGGAGCAGCTAAGAAGACAGGTATTTCTGTTAAATCAGGTACATTTAAGAGTACTCAATATGTAGGTGCAACATTTGATTCAGGTGTTACAATGCAATTCGATTACAACGATGGTTCACACGAAGACCTTGGTACAAGTGATACTGTTACATATAAGTATGGTGCAGCAGGTATTACAGCAGCAGACGATGCAGGCTTGACTGCTATTCCTGCAACACTAACAAGTGATGTAAACGGTAAGCACATATATGCAATCGTTGGTAACTACATATGTGACCTTGGTGAATTAACAGTTAGCGAAATTAAGACTACAGAGATTACAGTAAGCGGTGCTCCGACAACTGCTTATGACGGTACAGCAATTAACTTCAATGATTTGGTTGCTACGATTAAAAAGAACAATGGTACATCAGTTGGTGATCTTAAATTCACAAACTATGAAAATGTCAGTAATGGCTTGGCAATTTACAAATCTAATGCTGATGGCGACGTTCTTGCACAAGTAACAGCTTCAGACACATATACTCACGGCTTAAACTACTTTGTAGTAGCTGTTAAGAGTGATACAACAGTTAAGAGTACTGTATTTACAGTAACATCAAATTATGATGATATTACAATTACAAAAGACACAAATGCTAAAACATCATACAATAAGGGTGACAAATTCGATCCATCAGCTATCGCTGTAAAAGCTAAGAAAGCTTCAGAAACAGGCGAGGGTACTAAAGTTTCATATGCTGATTTTGACGGCAACTATAAAGTTGTAATCGCAACAAACGCCGAAGAAGCTAAGACAGCAACAGCTGTAGATGCTAATACAGATATTACAGAGGCTATGCTTGACGGTACACACAAGGTTTTTGTTGTTTACACAAATGCAGGCAGTGGTGTAAAATCAGTAGCTGAAGTCGGTACACTTGGTGCAAAGAAGATTAAGAGTGCAACAATTAGCGGTGGAAAGACAGATTATACATATGGCGATAAGCTTAAGACAGATGACCTTAAGTTGAATGTTACATATGATGATAACTCAACAGGCAAAATCTCATATGCTGATTTGGCAGCAGCAGGTATTGCAGTTAAAATCGGTGATACAGTTGTTAAAGCTGACACTGTTATCACACCTGATATGAAAGATAAGACAGTTGACTTTATCTATGACAGTAAAACACTTACTTCATCAGCTAAGATTACTGTAGCTGCAAAGACAGTTTACTACACAGTATCAGACGCAACAATTACAAAGGTATATGATGGCGGATTAACTATTCCTGCAGATCAAACACTACCTACAATTTCAATTAAGGATTCAGCTACAGCATTTGTAGGTACTGACTCATACACAGTTACAGGTACATTTGCATATACAGATAAAAATGTAGGCACAGATAAGAAGATTAAACTAACAACTACACTACCGGAAACAAACGGTAAGTACACATTTGCACCGGATACAGATAAGATTAATGCTGACGGTATACTTAAGACAGCTGCAACAATTACAGCAAAGGCTCTTACACTTAATCCTGGTGTTATAACAGGTCTTTCAACAAAGGCTGATCCTAATGCTACAGCCGATGTAACAAAAGACGGTTCATTGGTACTAACAAAGGATAACTCAAACTTAGTTGACGGCGATAATGTAACAGTTCCATATACATACACATTCGGAAAGGACGATGTAAAGACAGCAGGTAATGATAAGCCTGTAAAAATTGCACTAGGAGATCTTACAGGTGCAGATAAGGATAACTATACATTTGATAAGACACAAGTTACAACAGCTAAGGGTAATGTAACTCAAGAAGCTTTCTCAGATATAGAAATTTCAGGTCCTACAAAGAAAACATACACATATCCTGAGTTGATACCTGACTTGAGTGACTTGGTAGTTAATGCAGTATATGGTACAGGTACTTCGGCAATAAAGGTTCCTGTTACAAACTACAAGCTATTGGATAAAGACGGTAACGAATTTGATAAGACTGCAAAGCTTCCTTATGGAGATACAAAAATAACAGTATCATACACAGAAGGCTTAGTAACAAAGACTAAGACAATTACTCTAACAGCAAAGAAGAAACCAATCAAACTTTCAGAAATCACATTTGAGGCATCAAAAGCATATGGTGATGATAATGTAAATGCATCAGCAACATTACCAACAGATGCTATTATAGCAACTGATGCTGATAAGGTTAAGCTAACATTTAAAGCTGAATTTGCTACACCTGAACAAGTTGGTGACGCTCAAAAGGTAACATTCTCAGACTTTAAGTTCGCTAAGGTTGGAGAAGGTACAGAAGATGTATCAGGCAACTATGTATTGGTTAATGATGAAGGTAAAGAAATAGCTGCTGATAAGACAGTTGAAGGAACAGGTAAGATTACTCAAGGTACACAAGTGGCTCCTGCAGCTCCAACAGTAAGTGTTGACCAAAAGACAAACAACATTGTTGTAGCAGGTCCTTTGGGTGATAATATTGAATACTCAATTAACGGAACAGATTGGCAGACAGGAACAACATTTACAGGTCTTGAAAATGGTAAGGCATATACTGTTTCTGCAAGATATAAGGCTACAGAAACACTTGCAGCATCTCCTGCATCAACAGCAGACGCTACAACATATAAGAACCACCTTGTAGTTTACAAAGTAAATACTTCAACAAGTCCACTTGCTGAAATCTATACAAACGAGACATCAGCAACAAGTGATAACGATATTAATACAAAGATTCTTACATCTAAGCCAAGCAAGTTCAAGGCATACTTCACAGATCTTGCAGGTAAGACAGCTATTACATATCCATTCACACTTTCAACAGAAACTACACTTTATATGTCTCAAACAGCCGGTGGCGGCGGCGGCGGCGGACGCAGCGTATCAATTAAACTTGATAAGGATACTGTTTCCGGTGTTGTAGGTGATAAGATTAAAGTTACAGCTACTGTAACAGGCTCAACAGCTAAACCAACATGGACATCATCAAATGAAGATGTAGCAACTGTTGACGAAAACGGTAACATCACATTGGTTGGTAAGGGTACAGCAACTGTTAAGGTTAAGGTTAACGGCGTAGTTAAGAATATTCCTGTAACTGTTAAAGAAGCTACAGCAACACCAACACCTGTACCAACAGTTAAGCCGACAGAAGCACCTGTAATCAACACAGAATATACAAAGCCATACGCTTCAGGTTATGATGACGGTTCATTCCTACCAAATAACAACATCACAAGAGGCGAACTTGCAGCTATGATTGCAAGACTAAGCTATGGTGACGATCTACCTGACGGTATGTATCAAGCATCATTCCCTGACGTTGATTCAGACGCTTGGTTCAACAAGTACATTGGTTATCTTGAAGATAAGGATGTATTAAGCGGTTATGAAGACGGTACATTCAGACCTATGGATACAATCACAAGAGGCGAAATCAGTGCAGTTATCGCAAGAGCTCAAAGATATGATTTGATTTCATACAATAACATCTTCACAGATGTAACTGAAAATGATTGGGCTAAGGATTACATTGAAACTTTAGCTGACAAGAACATCGTTTCAGGTTATGAAGACGGTACATTTGGTCCATATTCACCGCTAACAAGAGCTGAAGCTGTTGCAATTATCAACAGAGTTCTTGTAGAATCAACACCAATCGTAACATTTACTCCTAATGACATTGCAGGTCACTGGGCAGAGGCAGACATTCTTCTTGCAGTAAATGAAAGAAAGGTTGGCGCAAATGCAGTAGTTCCTACAGTAAAACCGGAAGAAACAGCAGCTCCCGAAGAAACTGTTGCTCCTGAAACAACAGTAACTCCTGAAGCAACTGTTGCTCCTGAAAAGACAACAGCTCCTGAAGCAACTCCTGCTGCTTAATAAATATCGAATTATAATAAATGCGATAAATAAAGCAATGTAATGACACAGGGCGGTTATCGCCCTGTGTTATTGCATTTCCAATGGCATTGTCCGTATCTTTGGACAATGCTTTCGGAAATGCAATAACAATTAAAATAATAAGCTGTGTAATTGATTTAACGGAAAAGAGGTGTAATAAATGAAAAAAATATCTGCATTTTTGATTATAATGATAGCAATGCTTATGGCAGGTGTATGTGCTCATGCAGCTGACTTTAGTGTAGATACAACGTCGCTTCCTATGGGTGAGGCATATAAGCCGTACTCAGCACAAATAACAATGAGCGGCGGAAGCAATGACGGATATAGTTTTGAATTTATATCGGGTTTTAAACCAACAGGTCTTACTGTCAACGAGGACGGTTCAATAACGGGTACTCCGACAAGTGCCGGATATTATGCTAATATGAATATCCGTATAAGTAATGTAGACGGTACATACAGAGATGTTACATTTAAGATTAATATAAGAGCGAGATCTATCAAGATTAATGTAACTGCTCCCAAGAATATTATATATGACGGAAACAGTTATACAGCGACAGTTAAATGTTATGATATGAACGGTGATGAACTGACAGACGTTGTACCGATTATAAGATACGGTAAAGATAATCTTTCGTCGGTAACAGATGCCGGAACATATTATATTGATGTTTATGTATCGGGTTGTATCATATCGGAACGTGAGGGTGATACGCATATTCAAATTGAACGTCAAGGTGCGTCAATTTCATTAAGCGGTGACAAAGAATATCAATATGACCAATTACCTCACCCGCTTACGGCAGCTGACGTAACGGTAACACCGCCTGCGGCAGGATATGTTATTGAGTATAGCAGAAACGGCGGTGAATACACAACCGATGTGCCTGTTTCAAGCGGTATATATACTGCAAGGGTGCATACAACAAACCCTAACTATGAAACGATATATGACGAATGTACAATTAAAATCATAGGCGAAAATGTAAACTTTACGGTAACAAATACATCGTTTACATATGACGGAAACAGTCATAAGGCAACTGTTTCTTCCGATCCCGCAGATATTGGATATAAAGTTACATATACTAATTCAAAGGGTGAAACTGTAGAAAATCCGACCGATGCAGATGTTTATACGATAAAAATTACACTTGATAATGATATAGTGTATTCAATCGGAAATGATTATGATAATAAACTTACAATAAGTCCGCAATCGGGTCACTTTACAACGGATGAAAGCTGGGTATATGACGGAAAGACGCACAAACCGAATATGACGGTTGACGCACCGTATGATGACAGTAAATATACAATAACATACCGTAAGCAAGGTACAGAAACTGACTTGACTGAAATTACGGATGTCGGTGTATATGATATAATAATTACTTTCCCGAACGGCAACTATATTGCTGATGCAACATCATCGAAAACAATAACGGTTACGCCGAAAACAGTTAATTTTACGGTTACAGACAATGTAGTTGATTATGACGGTAACGAACATACCGCAAAGGTTACACCGACTGAAGCTTTAGCATCGGATTTGTATTCCGTAAAATATGTTAAACGTGATACCGAAACAAAACTTAACAGTGTTACAAATGCAGGTGTGTATGATATAGTAATTGAACTTGCAAACAGCAACTATACTTTAGATAATTCTTTCAGTGCAACAATGACTGTTAATGTTACATATACATTTAATTTGGGTAATTCACCGGCTGCTATGATTTATAAGGATACGACGCATGATGCGGAATGGCAGAAAGAAGCGTTGGATTACCTAAAGGCAAATCACAAATTCAGTGAAAACTATTTGCCGAAGGACTGCAGTGCCGATATTACATATAATCCTATAAATAACATTGATGCAGACGGTAACGAATATACTGTAATAACAAGCGGTCTTGATAAATTTGTTGATCCGGGCGTGAATGTAAATGACGGTTCGACATCTGATACTATAAAAGGAACGGTCAGTGCCGTATCCGGAGTAGAAGGCTTGTATAAGGTTACATATCAAATCAACGATTCGACTATGGAGAGATATTTGTTAGTTGTGGACAGAAGAATAGGTGATGTCAACAGTGACGGAGCAGTAAACGGTATTGATGCAAATAATCTTGTTGGTAAGGATGCTGATGCGAACGGCGTAAAACAAGCGCGTATTTGGGATGTAAACAAGGATGGCAGGATTGACAATAATGATGTTAATGCAATCAGAAACAGATTCTCTGTAAGATTGGAAGCTTATTATCCTTGGTTATAATTTGACATTGGAGTTATGATGAAACAATTTTGGAGTTGATTTGTCATAACTCTTTTTTGTTAAAAATGTTGAGAAACGGTGTTAAAAACAGCCGTTTTCAGTGTATAATATTGACAATTTCAAGTGCTTTGTGGTATTATAAAATATATAATAAGGATAGCTATACATTGTTAAGATATATGAAAAGAGGAATTAAAATGAAAAGAAAAGCGGTTTCTATAATATTGGCTTTATCAATGCTTTTACCGACATTGAATTTTGCGGTGTCGGCTGATGAAATCAAAACAGAAATCAATTCGGAGCAGACTGAGGTTTTGGCAACTTCATCTCCGAATGAAAAAAGTACGGAAGAAAATATAGCGGCTACGAACGTACCGTTGGATAATTCAACGGATACTGTAAATATAAATAAAAATGATGTTGCACCTATGACAGACGGAACAGACCTAAGTTCAGATTTACAAAACGGTGATGTGACAATTAATACAGACGGTACATATTATATCGGTTCTGTTGATGTTACAAATATTGTGACGGTAAAAACAGGTGTAACGGCGGATTTGACGGTTGAAAATGTAACGATGACGTCTGCAACAAGTTCGCCTATTATAATTGAATCCGGTGCAGTTGTTAATTTACACATAAACGGCACAAATACCGTTACTGCTAAAAAAAGCGGTAAGGCAGGTATTAATGTTGCAGCAAATAGTATAGAGTCGGATTATTCGATTTTGACTGTTGACGGTGATGGTATTCTTAATGTAACAGGTACTGCACAAGCATCGGGAATCGGTGCGAATCTAAATCAATTACATGGTAAGATTATAATAAACGGCGGTACTATTAATGCTGTCGGAGGAATGAAAGGTACAGCTATAGGCGGAGGTGTAAAAACATCTGGTAATGTCAGCGGATGTACAATAGAAATAAACGGCGGTATCATAAATGCGAGTGCAGGACGATACGGAACAGCCATAGGCGGTGTGGAGCGTCAGTCTAATGCGGAGATTATCGTAAATGGCGGATATATTAAAGCAACAGCCGGTGCTTCGGTGACTTATTCCATAGGACCGGGAAGAATGACTCCCACAACAGAACAATTTGGTGTAAATAATATATACATAAACGGCGGCAGTGTAGATGGTACGTTCAGAAGCACAGATTATGACAAAGTTCAAGATAAGGATGGAAATAAACTTAAACAAGTAGTTCTGACAATGCCGGATGCAGTTGAAATGGCAAATAAAGAAGTTACTGTCGGCTCATGGAAAACAGTAACAGACAGCGAAGCAAAGCTGTATGTATATGTAACAGAAGATACAACAAGCTATGCCTTAACATATGCCGGTAAAATATATCGTACAGACGATATAGAAAACCAAACAACACTGACAGAATATTCGGGTTCAGACTGTACATGTACAGATACAAATTCATCAATTAAATTATCTGTACCTGATGAAATAACTGTAAATAAAATTGTCGGACAGACAAAAATCAAATTAACAACTGATTTTGAAAAATCAAGTGATTGTACTTATCCTACTCATATTCTTAATTGTACATATACATTAACAACAGCTGACGAAAATGAAACAGCAATAAGCAGTGATTTGGCAGAAGTTGTGGACGGATATATAGTTGCACATTATAAGCAGGGAACTCATAAAATTCGTGTTAAGGTAACAGCAACTTTAAATGGATATATTTTTAATAATTCAAAAGATATTTCTTTGACAGGTGATGATAAATCACAGTTTGATATTTCAAAAGGAAATATCAAAATAACAAAAAACAATGATAATAACGATATAGTAACAGTTACGGTTGGTACAACAAGCTATGATATTCCAAAGAATATGGAAATATATATAGTTCAATCAACAAGTCAAACAAGTAATGTAATTGAAGTGGTACAGGGTGCGAATCCTACCATTGTTTTAGATAATATTAATATTTTATCTCGTTCATCTATAAACAATGCATTGACGATAGGTGACGATGTTGAGCTGACCCTTAGACTGAAAGGCACAAATAAAATTGAGTCACAATCTGTAAATCTTGCGGCGGTAAGAGGTATAACGGCTACTTCAAAACTTATTGTTGAAGATTCGGGTGATAATGACGGTGTTATAACATTTAAGTCTGCAAACGGTGCCGGTATCGGAGATATGAAGCAATTTACTGTAAACAGCGGTACTGTATATGCTTATGGCGGAAATGGCGGTGCCGGTATCGGAGGCGGTAAGGACGGTTCGGGTATCAACGTACTTATAAACGGCGGTAATGTTTATGCATATGCCGATGATGATTCTGAAAGTAATGCGGCAGGTATCGGAGGCGGTACAGGCAGTGCATCTGGAACAAGTGGCCGAGGCGGAAATGTTATTGTAAACGGCGGTTATGTTAAAGCTGTCGGTAACGGCTCAGGTTACGGCATCGGTAACGGTGGAAATAAGACTCCGTACGGCACTATTACAATTAATGGCGGAAGTGTAGACGCAACTCTCGGAACAACACCAAATAATGACCCATCATTTGATGCGTTTAATAATTCCGGAACAATTCCTGCAACTAAGTATAATCAGTATTTGGTAGAAACAACGGTTGACGGAATAACAGATGAGCAAGATGTTGAATACTCACTTGTTTCTGATAATGATACAGGTGCAGAAAAGAAAATAAAAACACGTACAGACAAAAACGGTAAGTTGTATTTGTATGCAAATGCCGGAAATCAATGGATTCGTGTATACAAAAACGGTACAACATATTACAGATATTCAAAAGTTGATTCGATGTCAAAGAATACATTTAATTGTACAAACAATACAGAGATAAGTGTTTCTTCTTTCAAAATTCCGGGTCAAATCGGGGATACTGTTATAGATAATGAGAACAGAGTAATCTCTGTAAAAGTACCTTATAACATTATATTGAAAAATATTACACCTAACATAGAATTTATCGGTGCATTTACTCAAAAAGATGCAATGAAATTTAATAATACAACATCAGCAACGTATAAAATAACAGGTAACGATAAGAGTGAAGTGACATATACTGTAAATCTTACTTTGGATTCAGAACATACCGAAAAGCAAGCCGATGTTTATGATGTTTCAAATGGCAGTGTTTATGTAACTGATCTTTATGTAACCTATGGCGGTGTACAATATAAAACCAACGATTTAGGATATGTAATAACGGGAACATCAACAGAAAATATAGTTAACCTTGATTCGGCAACGAAACTTCCGCCTGTTACATTGAAGAATCTTGACATAAAAATGTCTAATTCGGCTACTCCGATAAATATTATGGGAAATGTTGATATAACAATAGACGGTAACTGTACATTAAGATCAATGATGGGTAATGCCATTTCTGTAAAAAATTCATATTCAAACAATCCACAGCCTACTATAAAATCAACAGAAACAAATCCACTTGCCAATCTGCTTGATGTTCAAGGCGGAATAGGTGCAAATGCAGTAAATACCGAGGCGAATACGAAGCTGACAATAACAGGTGTACCGACAAATCTTACTGCTGTTACCGGAACTGCAGTCGGTGGTGACGGTGAATTTATTACAGACAGCAAGACGTATATTAATATTGCCGAAAACAGTACATCAACAGTTAAAAATGCGAACGGAGATAATCTTTATCAAGTAAAAGCAACATTGAATGGTGCAAAGGGAACAGAAAATATTTGTACATATGAAGATACAGATTATTATATTGGCGACGACCATATATTGTGCTTAATGGTTCCTAACGGTTCATATAATATGAGTGTAGGCTATAGCGAAGATGATTATTCAGGTACAATAGAAGTTGACAGTGCAATGGCAGAAGGAATTTTATATTCCGTATATGTAGAGTCGGTTACTTATGACAGCTCGCAAAAAGACAATAAAGGCGGTAAAGTTGACTTTACTGTTAAAGGTGTGTCAATTATAGGCAACGTTAAAATAAGAGTAAAGAGCCTGGAGGATATTCCTCTTGTTTTGGAAAGTGACGTTATTAAAGACTCAGACGGCAATTATGTTGCGTCGATAACTCTTCCGGAAAACCAAAGTGCAGAAAAACCTGTTGTCTATGAAGTATATTATGATGTTAAGAATAAAGAAACAAAACTTAAAAATAACTTAATAGTCGATTATGATAAAAGTGTGTGCAGTATAACGAATTTTGAAATAGACGGTCAGCTTGGTCAAAGTACAATTTATGAATCGGAAGACAGTCATACAATCACGGTTTATATGCCATATGATCATGAGTATCAAGATTATTATACGCCTTCGAAACTTACATATATCGGCGGAAGAATTTCAAATGACCAAGGTAAACCGATACAATATACTGTTGATATAAACGGCTATGCGAGAACAAAATATACGGTAACTGCTCAAGACGGTACAACGACTGCCGATTATATGATTAAGATATATAAAGAGGCAACTCCGGTGATTACATCTCTAAGCCTTAGAAATCCAACATCAAGTGTTGCTTCTACCGTTACGGTAAAAATAATCGGACGTGCATTGAGCAGTATAAAGAATGCGGAAAACGAGAATAACAGAAAGGTATATATTTATTCTGATGACGGACTTGATCCTGTCGAGGCAACATATGACCTTGTAAACGGTGTTGATATATATACGGCAGAAATCAATATTCCTGAAAATACAAGCGATACAGAGGATAAAATATATACATTGAAAGCTAAAATCGGCGATACCGAACAAACAAGTGTTAATTCAACTATACGAGTCCCGAGAAAAGAGCGCGGACTTATCGGTATAAATGATTTTACAATCAATAATCAAATAGGCGATACAAAAATATCGGGTGAACAAGGTAAAAATATAAGCATTACAATGCCTTTTGACGCGGATATTACATCATTGCTGCCGAATGTTGAGCTTGAAGATATGTATGCGACATATTCGCCGGCTACAGAGCAGGACTTTACATCTGATGTAGTTTATACGGTTACAGCGGAGGATAAGGTTACAACTAAGGATTATACTGTTCATGTTGAAAAACAGGCAACACCTCAAGTGAACAGCATAACGTTTGAAGACCCTGAACAAAACTCGGAAAGCAGAGTACAGGTTCGGATTAACGGTGATAACCTTGATAATGCGGCAAATGCACTAAACCATGAAAAAACAATTACCGTAAGTGCAAAACTTGTAAGCGGTGAATCTGAAGGAAGCAGTATATCAACTGCAATCGCACAGGTTGACGAAACCGGTAATTACATTGCTACGCTTAATGTTCCGAAGAATGATAATGATACAAAGAGAGTTTATGAATTATCTGTAAGTGCTTGCGGTGAAAAACAGGATTTGTCTGGAAATACAACGCTTACCGTTCCGGAAAGAAAGTCGAACAGAAAAGAATTGACAGATTTTGTTGTTTCGGAAAACCAAAGTGAAATTTCAAGAAACGGAAATAAGTTGTACTTGTATGTACCGTACAACACGAATTTAAACAATGTAATACCTAAAGTAAGTCATACAGGTGTATCATATACACCTACAGACGCACAGGATTTGAACAGTACAAAAGAATACACCGTCATTGCAGAGGACGGAACAAAAAATGTATATCAAATCAATGTATTGAGAGAAGGCGTTGCAAAGGTAAACAACGTAAACATAAATCAACCTAAAACATTTAATGATACTGATATAACAGTTGATATAGCAGGTCAGTTTATACCGTATTTAAGAGATGATAAGGTTAAGGATACAATGGAGGTTGTTGCAGTACCTCGCGGTGACGGAGAAACTCAAAAGGTAATGCTTGAATATGACGGCTACGGAGGTCATGCAATCGGTAAAGTTACATTACCTCAAAATGATACAAGTGAGGATAAGAAATATGACTTTAAAATAACGATTAACGGCAGAGAACAGCAAATCGGTCTGTCGGGAATTGTTACAGTACCGCGTAAAGAAAGCTGTAGAATTACAGGCTTTAGAATTAACAACCAGACTAAGGACGCCGAAATCAATGATGACGACAATACAATCACGTTGTATATGCCTTATACGACTGATTTAACGGCGTTAACGCCTAAAGTTGATATAGACGGTAAGGATTACACACCAAAGGGAACACAGGATTTCACAAACCCTGTACAATATACCGTGACAGGTGACGGAGGTGTTTCAAAAACATATACTGTAACAGTTAAGCGTTCGGGTATGCCGACAATAACAAGTGTATCGGTTTCAAATGCTCCCGAAACATTTAAGGGCAGTGATGTTAAGGTTGAAATGTCAGGTATTTTCAACGAAAGTATGAAAGTTTATGCCGTATCGGAGGACGGAAATAGCAAGATTGAATGCCATGATGCAGTTGTCGGCGATGTAACGGACGGTTTCAGAAGTGCGTCTGCAAGTATAACAATGCCTGAAAATGATGATACTGAAAATTCAAAGAATTATACATTGGTATTTGATGTTGACGGATTTGAAAATGTATCGTATGTTCCGCTAAAAACTGTTACAGTTCCGAGACGTAAGACGAGGACTATAACTAATTTCTATGTTCAAAATCAAGTTGGCAGTGCTGATATACAGGATAAGGATGTTTATGTAAAAGTACAGTATGATACTGACATAAGCAAGCTTACACCGAATCTCAGAATTGATGGTGACAGTTATGCGCCGGAAGGGGAGCAGAACTTTGATAACGAAACAAAGTCACTTGTATACAAGGTATCGGCGGCGGATGATGTAGACAGAGAATACACTGTACATATTTCAAGAGATGGTAAACCTACTATTAACGAGGTAAGTTATACTTCACCGGTAACGTTTAAGGGCGGACTTGTAACAGTAGGCTTGAACGGTATATTCTTTGAAGATGTAAAGGTGTATGCAGTGCCTATAAGCGGTGGTGCAAAGATAGAAGGAAAAACAATTTCATTTGAAGATAAATCAGCAACAGCAACTCTTAATATTCCTACTAACTACAATACTGAAAGTGAGCAGGAATACAGAATTGAATTTGTTATAGATGGTTTTGATACAAATTATTCAAGTGAAACAAAAATCACAGTTCCAAGACGTACGACTCGTAAGATAACTGAATTTACATTGCCTGATGTGCAAGAGGGTGAAACGAAGATAGATGGTACGGATATATATATATCATCACCGTATATCTATGATTTATCATCTGTGACACCGCAAATCACGTTTGACGCTGATGAAATATCACCGAGTGCCGATACCGCACAAGATTTCAGTAATTTGGACAATCCTGTTAAGTATACGCTTTCATCGGCAGCCGATGAAGATGTAACTTATACGGTACATATTGAACGTGTTGGTGATGATCCGTATTTAGAGAGCTTGACTGTTGACGGACAGTACGGTGAAACAGAGTATGAAGACGATAATGTAAAATTGGTGTTGAAGTCAAGTGCAAAGCTTAACAGTGTTGAACCTGTTTTACAAATACACGGTGACGATTATTCGCCAAAAGGTGCGCAGGACTTTACAGATTCAGAAAAAAATCCTGTTGTCTACACAGTGAAAAATAAATATGGTGTAGAACATAAGTATTATGTAACGATAACAAAGAAGAGATCAGGCGGCGGAAATAAAGGATCATCAGCTACTCCTACACCGACTCCGACCGAAACACCGATAACGACAGTTGAACCGACGAATTCGCCTAAACCGAATGACGGAAATCAAACACCAAATCCAACGGAAATGCCGATAACCAAGCATGAACCGTATATAAGCGGTTATGAAGAAAACGGCGTGGTACAATTCAGACCGGATAATACAATTACTCGTGCGGAAGTGGCGAAGATATTGACGGTGCTTGACGGTGACTTTGATGTAAATAAAACATATGCTAATAAATTCAGCGATGTACACGATGGTACATGGTATCAGAATTATATCAATTTCGCAGTAGAAAAGAATTATATTTCGGGTGATGAAAATGGCTTATGCCGTCCGGAAGATATGATTTCAAGAGCAGAATTTGCGTCTATAATCGCAAGATATATTAATATTGAACCGTTGGACGGCGAAGATAAATTTACCGATATTGCAAGACTTGATTGGTGTAAAAAGTATATAAATGCCTTGGCAGAAAAGGGAATTGTTGCGGGTTATGTGAATGATGAATTCTTGCCTGATAATAAGCTTACAAGAAGTGAAGCAGTTGCGATTATCAACAGAATTACTGATAGAAAAATGACTCCTGAAATTCTTGAAAAATTAACTTGCCCATTCAGTGATGTTTCTGAAACACATTGGGCATATAACGATATACTTCTTGCGGCTTGTGAGTATTAAAAAAGAATGACAATTTAAAAGAAGAACCATTAGTTTGGTTCTTCTTTTTTGTTTTGGGGTATTCAAAATAAAGATGAATATGTGAGTGGGGTTATTGCCACAGTGATTTTGATTAGGGATTTAACGTCTGATATAGTATGTAGCAGCCTATACAATTTTGCAGGTAAATTTTGTTTGAAAACATTCTGGCGGAATAAAAGAAAAACCTTGTAAACATTACTGCTTACAAGGTTTGTGGTGCCGATGGTGGGGGTCGAACCCACACGATGTTGCCATCACGGGATTTTGAGTCCCGCGCGTCTGCCAATTCCACCACATCGGCAAATTACCCAATTATAATACCATAAATATCTTCTAATGTCAAGACTAAAATCAAGAAATAAGTATTTTTTCTATTCCGCCGATATATTTTTTGAAAAGTCTTGCGATAAAGCCTACAAGAATAGCGGCAACAATAGTTCCTTCGCGGACGCCGTCAAGGTGTCTGAACATTATAAACGATAAAATTGCCGCAATTACTGTCATAGACGAATCGAATGCGATTTTGGTTTTACCGAAATCGGTACTGAACACATCAGAAACCGCTCTGACGGTTGCCTCACCCGGTAACATTGCAACGTTTGCGACCATTTCCATAAACACTCCAAAACCAAGTATTAAGCAACCGATTACAAGTGATATGACCTTTAAAACATAAGTTTCCGGTTGAATAAATCCGAGCAATGACATTGTTAAGTCAATAAAGCATGAAAACAATGTGATAATCGGCAGCTGCAACAAGTTTTGAAGTTGAAAATTACGTCTTAAAAGAATTACTTGAAGAATTACAAGAAAAATATTAAAAACCAATGTAAACATTCCGACTGTCGGCGTAAAACTAAGACTTAGAGTGTAGGGGATACTTGTAATAGGTGAAGTACCGAGTCCGGCTTTTGTGATAAAACTTACGCCGAGTCCGTTGACGAAAAGTCCAACAAGTAAAAATATGTATCGTTTTATTAATTCTGTTTTGTTTGTCACTGTAACTCCTCCGTATTTGTCATATTATTGCATATTTTAAAAAACTATGTTAGAATAAATATGAATAAAAGTTACAGTTAATTAGTAATACTTTATACGTTTTTAGAAATTATTATAATTTAGAAAAGAGGGTTTTGTTATGGACGAAGCAACAAAGAGAA
>ERZ772954.1084-NODE-1084-length-22894-cov-2.858794_pt1 | contig 22894 bp, 14 predicted proteins | sample MGYA00580684_ERZ772954 | MGnify/ENA primary metagenome ERZ772954 (study PRJEB29015, sample SAMEA2737654) | human gut metagenome | biome: human gut; feature: human-associated habitat; material: faeces | place: China | collected 2012 ...
TGATATGTTAAAAAATGACAAAATAGACTTGACCTTTAATTGTACTCCTAATCCTTCTGATAAACTGCGTCGTTCTCCTTCCTTTCAGGATACGATCCTGTTAGCTGTTCCAAGCCATTTTTCTGTAAACCGTTTTTTCACTGAAACAGCCCTTTCCTCTCAAGATGTCCTGGCACGTAAATTTGAGGATCCAGACTGCCCTTCTATTACTTTACAGGCGTTTGCAGATACACCTTTTATTTTACTGACTCCAGGCAACAATCTACGTAAACGAAGTATGACTTTTTTTAAAGAAGCAGGAATAACTCCCAATATCACCATGGAGGTATCACAGTTGGTAACCTCTTATCATCTGGCCAGATCCGGGATCGGGGCAGCTTTTATCAGTGACTGGATGCTGACTAACGCACACCCTGAAATGTCTTATTATAAGATCAATTCTCCTGCTTCTGCGCGGTTATTTGATATCGTTACTTCAGGTAAGAATTATTTATCCAAAGCCCAGAAGGCCTTTATTGATCTTTTTCAGGCTTATTATAAAAATTATATCTATTGATCTGACGTATCCAGATCATCTGCTTCTGGTTCTTCCTGAACTAACTTTTCCCGGACTGATCCTTCCTGGATCGTTTCTTCCGGCTCTTCACTGCCATCCTTTAACTTCCAGCGAAGGATCACCCTAAACAGGTCTCCTTCCACCTCTATCTTCATGGTACCGCCCTGGACTTCGGTAAAGCTTCTTGCAATGGCAAGACCAAGACCGGAGCCTTCTGTATTTCTGGACGCATCCCCTCTTACGAAACGTTCTGTCAGCTCTTCCGGTGAGATCTTCAGTTCTTCTGCGGAGATGTTTCGCAGTGTTACCTGTACATATTCTCCGTCTTTTTCTGCTTTAATATAGGCCCTGGTGCCTTTCATGCCATACTTGGTGATGTTCACCAGAAGATTTTCAAAGATACGGCAGGTCTTCTGGCCGTCTAAGGACGCCGCCAGGCGCTCATTTGGCAGATCAAAATGGAACTGAATGCCGCTGGCTTCTATTTTATCGGAAAGTTCAAAACGGACCTGTTTTAACAGACTGACCACATCTACCTCTTCTGGATGAAGAACTACGGTACCGTTTGCCGCCTTGCTTACCTCAAACAGGTCTTCGATCAGCTCTTTTAATCGCATGGATTTCTGGTCTAAGATCTGGATGTAGGAGTTTCGTTCTTCATCGGTAATATTTTCCTGCTTTAACAGATTTACATAAGTAATAATGGCAGTCAACGGTGTTTTTAAGTCGTGGGAAACATTGGTGATCAGCTCTGTTTTGGTGCGCTCGCTTTTTACCTCTTTTTCCACTGCTTTTTTGAAGCCGTCCTGTACCTTAAATAACTGGTTCTTAAATGGCTCAAAGATTCCCAGATCTTCCTCTTCTTTCACATTCAGGTTTCCCTCTGCCATTTCCTGGATGCAATGAAGGAGCTTATGGTATTTTTCCTGTACTTTTCCCCAGTATTTCTTTAACAGAAAAAATAATATAATAGAGTAAAGAACCAGTGCGCCAATGCCCCAGAACCACAGCAGGGAAATACATGCCAGGATCACAAAGTTTGCGATCACTGCCTTTCCTATGATCTTACTTGATCTGCTTTCCCAGTCTGTCTGTGAGAACAGATCCAGGCCTGTGCATACCCAGCGTTTGCAAAAACGAAGGAATCTTCCAAGCCAGGTGCGCTCTTTAAAATAACGCCATGGGCCTAAGCTGAAGAAGGAACGGAAATTGGTGATACCCCAGTAAAACATTCCGTAAATGACCACCCAGAACAGGAAATTGGCTGCAACAGCCAATGCATTGACCATAAAGGGTAAAAAGCCTGCTTTTGCCAGTTCTGCCTGAAGATTTCCTGACATAAAGCTGCGTACTATATCTAATGGGATCTCCATATCTAAAAGAAACAGCAGCCAGCCCACACCGATCACGCAAAGCGGCTCAAATGACCAGCTAAATACCTTCATTTTGACCACTTCCATTCCCGGAATAAAGGGGATGAGAAGTGCTGCTGCCAGAACTGCCAGACTTACATATATAACAACAGTAATAAATCCGTGGCCGCTTTGATAGTCATAATTGTCATATGCATATGCATTCTGTGGTTTTTCCTCATTCCAGCTTCCCAGTTTGTTTGGCTGGCAGCGGAACTTGATTGTCATATTTTTCGGGCCGTTAAATTCCAGTCCTGCTCTCCGGTAGCTGTTTGTCAGTCTTGAAGCTAAGGGATCATAGAACTCAAAGCGGCCAATGGAACGAATCAGGCCGGAGGTATTGCTTTCCAGGCCTTTTACATCGGACACCGTCAGTCTGCCGTTTTCATCAAAATGCACGGTAAACTGAAGTTCATTGTCTGATACAGTACGGGAGAATATTTCCTGGGGATTATTTACATTGCTGCGCAGGTATCCGCCCTGAGGATCCATGACTGCATAGGAGATCCGGTCATTATACTGGTTATAAAGATTATTCCATGTGGTCCCCAGTTCATCGATCATGTCTTTTATTTCTTCTCTGAGAGCCTGAATCTCTTCTGTATCTTCCGTATTCTCTGTATTGTCTGCATCATGGACTTCTTCACTGGTATCTCCTGCAGCTGCATTGGCCACTGCATCTGTATCTGCTGCCGCATCTGCATCGGCTGCTGTGTCGAGATCGTCCAGTATTTCCGGTGCATTCTGCATATCTTCCGCATTCAGAAGATCCGCAGCCACGCTTCCATCCTCTGTGAGAAACGTCTGGGAATAAGTAAGTATACCACCATTTTCTTCCTGTTTCTGCTGATGCCAGAGAACGTAGCTGAAATTCATCACCTGGGTGGTCAGATTTCCAAATCCACCGGCTGCTTCTGTTTCCTGACGGCGGTTCCTGCTGTTGAACTCTGCAGCCTTCTCTTCCATATAGGGATACATCCCCACCGTGGTACCCGCAGCAATAAAAACCGTCAGTATCATGGCTATAATTCCCAGAATTTTCCAATTGTGACTTTTCTTTACAACATTTTCATTCTCTTTCTTTTCCAGATCACCCCTGTTTTTCAAGTTTATATCCAACGCCCCACACCACCTTTATATATTTGGGATCTTTGGGATCCACTTCGATTTTTTCCCGAAGGTTGCGTATATGAACCATGACAGTATCTGTGTTAATGGCACGTTCGTTCCAGACACGTTCGTAGATTTCTTCTGCCGGAAAAACTCTTCCCGGATTGCGGATGAGAAGAAGAAGGATCTTAAATTCAATAGGTGTCACTTTTACGCTTTTGCCGTCTGCAATGACTTCCACTGTCTCCTCATTTACTTCCAGTCCGCCCACCTGGTGGATCTTTGGATTTTCCTGCTGTCCGGAATTTAACCGGTCTAAGAAGCGGTGATATCTGCGCAGCTGGGAATTGACTCTTGCCATCAGCTCCATGGGTGTAAATGGCTTCGTCACATAGTCGTCTGCCCCTATGTTCAGTCCCAGGATCTTATCTACCTCTTCTGTCTTTGCAGAAAGAAAAATCACCGGAAAATCATATTTTTCCCGCAGTTTCGCAGTCATGGTGATACCGTCCATTACCGGCATCATCACGTCTACGATTGCCAGGTCGATAGGCCTTTCTTCCAGGATCTTTAAGCCTTCAAGGCCGTTTTCTGCCTGAAATACCTGGTATCCCTGACTGCGCAGGAAAATCTCTACTCCCTGGCGTATTTCTTTGTCATCCTCCACCAAAAGGATACTGTCTCTGTTCATATACCCATTCCCTCCTTACATTATATATCGTAGCATCAAAACCAAAAGAGACGCCTTATAAAAAATGAAAGTTTTTCTAAAGATTATAATACAATATTAAGATACCAAGGTCAAAAGCTCAAAAAACTGCCCATTTAGCTCCCGGAGCAGTCCTTTTTTGATATTTCCCAATTTTTCCCAAATATTTTCACTTAATTTTACAGGATATCCTGATGCATCAGATGTCTGATCCGCTCATCATTCAGGCCCTTAATAACCTCAACTGCCATGCGGACAGTGTTTTCCACATCTTCAATGGCACAGAAATTATAATGGCTGTGTACATAACGGCTTGGAATGCCAAGTACCAGGGTTGGTACGGCTTTTCCTGCAAGGCTTATCTTGCCTGCGTTAGTGCTGCCGCCTCTTCTTACTGTATCCTGGTAGGTAATGCCCATGGTATCGCCCAGTTCATGTGCGTACTCTAAAAATGCAGGATTGGTAATATAGCTCTTGTCCATGCAGCGGATCTGTACGCCTTTATGCATGCCGCCCTGGGATTTTTCAGGGCTGTAGTAAAAGTCATCTGCTGGGGATCCTTCAAATACGATAGCCAGATCTGGCTGGACCTGTGCAGAGGTAACAGTCGCACCTCTCATGCCAACCTCTTCCTGGGAGGCAAAAGCGCCTACTACTTCTACTGCCAGGTCATCTTTTACAGCCTGCAGTGCTCTTAAAGTATGGATAATGCAGGCACAGCCCATACGGTTGTCAAAAGCTTTGCCAAAACACAATCCATGCTCTTCGTCATATTCAAAGGCAACTTCCGGAGCAGCCGGATCACCAATATTGATACCGAAGCTTTCCATTGCCTCTTTTTTGCTGCATGCACCTACATCTAAGAACATTTCACGGATGTCTAATGGGGCGCTTTTTTCTTTATCTGTCATAAAATGTACCGGGCGGGAGGTTATAATGCCTTTTACCAGCTTTCCGGCTCTGGTGCGTACCAGTAAGGTATGTGCCGGGATACTTGGCAGATCCATTCCACCTAACATAATAAGGCTTAACAGACCATTTTCCATGATCCCCTGTACCATAAATCCGCACTCATCTGTATGTGCATCCAACATAAGAACAGGCTTTCTGCCCTCTGCATTTCCACCGATCCTTGCATATACATTATTCATGGCATCATTAGTCAGGCTCATGCCTGTGCAGTGTTTTCTTACAGCTCTTACTACATCCTCCTCAAATCCACTGGGACCAAAAGCATTGGTCAGATCCCTTAATACATTCATATCAATCATGCTCGTATGTTCCTCTTACTAAAAGAGTTCCTCCTTCCATCATCTTACGGCCGCCTGCAATGACGGTATCCAATGTTAAGTCATCTTTGATCAGCAGGATATCTGCATCAGCGCCTGCAATGATATGGCCTTTTTTCTTCTCGATCTCCAGTGCTTTTGCAACATTGGAAGTAAAATAGGTCAATGCCTCAGCAAAGTCAAAGCCGCCTCTGGTGACTAAAGAACACATCTGTGCATACATATTTCCCACATCCGTAACACCGATTTCTTTTAGCATGCCTGCTTCATCATAGCTGGACCAGCTTCCCTGACCGTCAGAGCTGAAGGTAATGTGGTCCATAGGAACATCTGCTGCCTTTGCCTCTTCAAGAAGTGCAGGCATTGGATCATGTCCGATGACTGGCTCGCCATTTACAAAATCTTCACAAGTAATATCAATATAACCGCCCATTTTTGCCAGTTTCAGTCCATCCAGATACAGCTCATGGTTGCGGCTCATATGAGTAGGCTGGAAGGTCTTAACCGGGATATCAGTCTCAGCCAGTGCCTCAAATACAGGCCCTAATTTCTTCTTTCCGCTTCCCATATGTAAAACGATAAATCCAGGCTTTCCGCCGATCATGCCTGCAGTACGTACATCACTTCCTAAACGGATCAGTTCATCTACAGAGATATTTGGTGCCCTGTGGTCAGAAAGAGCCAGTTTCAAGCCCATGATCTCGTCTACAAAAGCAATATCTTTCTTTACGCTTCCTGTTAAGGTCACCGGCGGATAGCCGTAGGCACCGCAGAGAGCATAAGCAGTAATGCCTTCTTCCTTTAATGCCTTTACCTTCGCTAACAGGTTTTCCACACTGCGGGACATATCATCTGTTCCAAGAAGTCCTAAAACAGTAGTGATACCAGCCTTTAAAATAGAAGAAAGCTCAACCTGGGGAGTTCTTGTATGGAAGCTTCCTTCTCCGCCGCCGCCTGTTACATGAACATGACGGTCGATCAGACCTGGTGTTAAGCGCATTCCTTTTGCATCGATGACTTCACAGCCAGTACCTCCTTCCAGGTTATCTCCTACTGCCTCGATCTTTCCTCCGCACACTAAAACATCTTTGATTCCAAGGTGTTCCGGTGCGTATACATCAGCTTGTTTCAATAATATCATGGTTATATTTCTCCTAAATATATTATAAATTTTCCAGACACAGCTGCATCCGGACCGGATATCCATATTTACTTCTCTTTGTAAAAATCCGGTACAACTTTTTCATGGTACTCAGCTGCTGCCTGACGGAGACTTTCGTTAAGCAGCAGATCCAGTCCGGTCATTGCCAGCCCTTTTGCCCCTTTAATGCAGATCTCATCTGCCCCCGGTTCTGCAGCAGCCTTAGCATATTGACTGGAATGGGCCGGGATCTCTTCATCTGTAATAGACAGATAATCATGGATCGCCGGGATCTTAATGGACACATTTCCAATGTCAGAAGAACCAAACAGCAGTTTCGGATCAGGCAGACACATGCTGACGCCTACGCGGGCCATATTTTCCTTAAAATCTTCACAAATCGGCAGACATGGATATCTCTCTGCATAAATTGGTTCTGACTCAATCTGGACTTTCGCACCTGTAAGGCTTTCTGCCCGCTTTGCACAGCTGATGATCATATTCTGAAGCTCATCAACACGCTTCATCGTTGCTGCACGGATACAGAACTCAGATTTTGAAAATCCCGGTATTATATTGGAGGCAGTTCCGCCCTCCAAAATAACACCGTTTACATTGTCCTCTGTTTCAAATAACGGACGCAGCATATCGATCTGGTTAAACACGCTGATAGCTGCCGTCAGGGCATTGATGCCTGTTGCCGGTGCAGAAGAATGGGCAGACTGTCCTGTAAAGGAAATGGTAAGACTTCCGGAAGCCCGTCCATTCCGGTTGATATAGTTTCTGCTTTCACCGCCGCAGGTGGGATGGATCATCAGCGCAAAATCTACACCATCAAAGCCGCCCCGGTCCAGCATAACTGCTTTTCCGGCTCCGCCCTCTTCTGCCGGAGTTCCAATGATCCACACTTCACCGGCAATTTCCATTTCTGTAAATATTTTTGCCAGAGAAGCAAAGGCACCAGAAGCGCAGGCTGCGATCACATTGTGGCCGCAGCCATGTCCTACACCTCTTAACGCGTCATATTCTGCTAAAAAAGCCACTACCGGGCCTTTTCCTGTTCCTTTTTTCACTGCTTTAAAGGATGTTGGCAGATCACAATAGCCTCTTTCCGTTTCAAATCCCTGTTTTTCCAGAAAATCACAGATTTTTCCAGATGATTTAAACTCCTGGAAACCGATCTCAGGTTCGTCATGAATACTGTGGGAAAGTTCGATCAGCTGCGTTCTTAACCGCTCAGTCTCTTCACAAATCTTTTTCTTCCACTCATCCACAGAAATCCCTTTTATTTCTGTCATAATCCACACCTCCGTTAAAGGATATTCACAAGCTGCTTCCTATACAAACGATACAAAACAAGGCCGCAAACGTTCTGGCGCCTGCAGCCTTACTTAATTACAGCTTAAAGCAGATGACAAGCAGCCATATGTCCTGGTTCTACTTCACGCAGCACCGGCTTTTCCTGACGGCAGCGGTCGGTAGCATATGGGCATCGGTCGCTGAAATAACAGCCCTTTGGAAGGTTTACAGGGCTTGGGATCTCTCCCTTTGCATCAATTCCCTGAACCAGCGGCTTTTCGCCTACAGTAGGAACTGCTGCAAACAGCACCTTGGTATACGGATGTACCGGATTGGTGAAAAGGGTGTGTTTATCTCCCATTTCCACAATACTTCCCAGATACATAACGCCCAGTCTGTCACTGATGTGACGTACAACTGATAAGTCATGTGCAATAAACAAATAAGAGAAATTAAATTCATCTTTCAGATCCATTAACAGGTTTAAGATCTGTGCCTGAATGGATACGTCCAAAGCAGATACCGGCTCATCGGCAATGATAAACTCCGGATTAACAGCTAAAGCTCTTGCAATACCAATACGCTGTCTCTGGCCGCCTGAGAACTGATGAGGATATCTTCCCGCCTGCTCCGGTCTTAAGCCAACACGGGCTAAAATGCTCATACAGCGTTCTCTTGCTTCTTCCTTTGTCTTTGCAATACCATGAAACAGCAGCGGCTCCATAATGATATCCGCCACTCTCTGCCGTGGATTTAAGGATGCATAAGGATCCTGGAAGATCATCTGCATGCTCTTACGATAAGGAAGCAGTTCATTTGCTCCTAAATGACTGATATCTTTTCCTTTGTAAAGTACCTGGCCGGAAGTTGGCTCCAGCAGACGGATAACCGTTCTTGCTGTGGTAGATTTACCACAGCCGCTTTCTCCTACCAGACTGAAAACTTCCCCTTTTTTTATCTCAAAGCTTACATCATTTACAGCGTGAACTACTTTATCTTCTTTTACAAGCTTTCCCTTTTCAAAACGAAGGGACTGCAGGAGGCCTTTTGTAAGGTGGAACTCCTGACATACATTTTTCACTTCAATGAGTGTCTCAGATGTTTCCATTTATGCTTCCTCCTGTTCCTGTGCTTTTTTCTTTAACAGCGGGAAATGACATGCAGCCATATGGCCCGGTCCCACTTCCTGCATCTGCGGCTTTTCATGGCGGCAGATCTCCTGGCAGTATTTACATCTTGGTGCAAAATAACAGCCTTCCGGCAGCTCAAACATATTTGGAACCATACCGGGAATATAGTCTAGACGGTCTCTGTCCTCATACAGCTTTGGAATGGAATTTAAAAGTCCCTCAGTGTATGGATGTGCATTATGATAAATAATATCCTCTGTCTTTCCGGTCTCTACCAGTTTTCCGCAGTACATAACGTTGATCTTATCAACCATCTGGGATACAACTGCCAGGTCATGGGTGATCAGCATCAGGGAAGTATTATGCTCTTTTACCAGCTTTTTCATAAGCTTAAGGATCTGTTCCTGAATGGTAACATCCAGAGCAGTAGTAGGCTCATCTGCGATCAGCAGCTTCGGGTTGGTAGCCAGTGCAATAGCAATGATAACACGCTGGCGCATACCACCGGAAAACTGGTTTGGATATTCTTTTAAGCGTTCTTCCGGATTTGGGATGCCTACTGCATGGAGCAGCTCAATACACCGCTCTCTTCTCTGTGCCTTGTTCATCTGTGGCTCATGAAGGATCAGCACCTCTTCCATCTGTCTCTGGATGGTATAAAGAGGATTTAAAGATGTCATAGGATCCTGGAATACCATGGAAATGTCTTTTCCACGGATCTTTGACATATCTCTTTCACTGATCTTTGCCAGGTCTTTTCCATCAAACAGGATATGGTCTGCATCAACCACACCAGGATCTTCTACCAGCTTTAAAATAGAGAAACTGGTAACAGACTTTCCGCTTCCGGACTCACCTACGATACCTAAGATCTCACCTTCTTTTAAGCTGAAGCTTACATTATCTACTGCTTTTACCACGCCCTTGAAGGTGTGGAAATATGTTTTTAATCCCTGTACGTCTAATAATACTTTATCTTCCATACCGCACCTCCTATTTCAGATTCGGGTTCAGCTCATCTCTTAAGAAGTCACCTAAAAGATTAATACCGAATACGATCAGCATGATATACAGACCTGGGAACACAGATGCCCACCACAGGCCTGAGAACAATACATCAAAACCAGTTTTTACAAGCAGTCCCAAAGAAGGCTGTGTGATCGGCACACCAACACCTAAAAAGCTTAAGGTTGCCTCTGTCAGGATAAAGCTTCCGATCTGGATGGTTGCCAGAACGATAATGGAATTGATCACGTTTGGAAGTACATGTTTTATAATGATAATGCGGTTTGGAAGGCCGATAGTACGTGCGGCTTCCACATATTCCATTTTTTTAACGGAAAGTGTTTCACCGCGGACTGTTCTTGCATAAGTTACCCAGCCTACCATAGTCAGGGCGATGAGCAGTTTTCCAACGCCTCTGCCGAATACGGACATGATGAATAATGCGATCAGCATGGATGGGAAAGACAGCTGTACATCTGCGATACGCATGATAACAGCGTCTACTTTTCCGCCAAAATATCCTGCTAACAGTCCCAGTGTGGTACCGATGGCACAGGAGCAGATCATGCCTACCAGACCGATCATAATGGAACTTGCACTACCATAGATAATGGCACTTAAAATATCACGGCCCTGCTCATCACTTCCCAGGATAAATCCTGCTTTTCCGCCGTCCAGCCATACAGGCGGAAGATAAGAATCTGCCAGACTGATGGCAGTTAAGTCATACGGGTTCTGCGGTGCCAGGAAACGTCCAAACACTGCAACTAAGATTGCCACAACCACCAGGATGCTTCCGATGATGGCCGGAACATTATGTTTATAGTGATAGAAAAACTCAGACTTTAAAAAGCTTTTCCACCATCCAGTTTTTTCAATGGTTACTTTCTCTTCCATGTTCATCACCTCAATTCAATTCTAGGGTCAATGAGTGTATACAAGATATCTACAATAAAGTTCAGCACAACGAACATGCAGGCTGCTGCCATCAGATAAGCTACAATAATAGGTCTGTCTGATTTATTAATGGCATCAATAAGCAGTTTACCCATACCAGGCCATGCGAAAATAGTCTCTGTGATGGTAGTGAATGCGATCATATTTCCCAGATCCATACCGAAAATAGTAACGACCGGAATCAGGGCATTCTTTAAGGCATGTCCGAAGAGAATGGATTTTGCAGGAACACCTTTTGCTCTTGCAAACTTAATATAATCCTGACGCATATTTTCCAGGATACCGGAACGGGTCAGTCGAAGCATGGTAGCCATATTGGTCAGAGCCAGTGTTATTGCCGGAAGAATGACATAACGGATACCTCCGGGAGCAAAAATACTTAAAGCTACATTTCCCACCATTACCGTATTTCCACGGCCGGAAGCCGGAAGCAGTCTTAAAACAACTGCAAAAATGTAGATCATCATCATGCCAACCCAGAAGGAAGGAAGAGAAATACCTAAAATAGAACCGGACATAATGAGCTTGCTGCTGGCTCTCTTAGGATAAGCACCTGCATATACACCTAAAGGAATGGCAATACACAGTACAAGGCAGGCTGCAACTGCAACTAATTCAAGAGTCGCAGGCATACGTTCAAAGATCAGATCCATAGCAGGTTTGCCATATGTATAAGACTTGCCAAAGTTGCCATGGAGTACATCATTAATAAAAATACCGTACTGAACCGGAAGAGGCTTATCAAGTCCTAATCTGGCTCTTGCGGATTCGATCTGTTCAAGGGTTGCGTTTTCCGGTACCAGCATATCTACCGGGTCACCGATAAAGTTGGTCAGCAGAAATACGAGAAGGGATACTATAAAAAGTACCACGATCATCTGCACAAACCGTTTTACAACATACTTTATCATAAAATCTTACCTCCTATGATTATCAGAGTATCTAATGTTCCTTCGATCCTCATCTTCACCTGCCTTTACGGCTGGCTCGGATCATCACTGTCAGCTGCACACGCAGGTACAGAGAGGATGTTGGTTGTTGCTGGTCATGCAACCCATGAGCAGCAACTGTTGGATTTCCAACGGATTTTTGCATTTCTGGAGCACATTTTTACGAAAAGGAGCCGCTATCCTTTACACGGCCCCTTTTCATTGTTATCCAACTTTTATTTGTAGGAGAACTCCCATGCAAATACGTACTTGTTTACTCTTGGAGTGTAGTTTAAGGTATCTTTGATCGCATAAGTATTCTGCTCAAAATGAAGCGGGATATATGCATAATCTTCTCTTGCGATCTTGTCAGCCTCTGCTACCAGCTCGCCTCTCTTAGCATCATCCATTTCAGTAAATGCCTGATCAATCAGTGCATCCACCTGTGCATTGGAGTAGTGGCCTCTGTTGACACCGCCATCACCTGCCTCACGGTTGTAGGTATAGATCATATCATGTGCCAGGGAAAGACCATCACCTGAAGAATCAGACCATCCAGTCATTAAGAACATGGACTTGTTCTCAGCTGGCTTAATGTAGCTGAAGAAGTTAGACTTTGGCATCAGGTTTAAGTTAACCTTGATACCAACTTTTTCAAGGTAACCAGCTACAGCCTGAGCGATCTGCTCATCGTTCATATAACGGTCATTTGATGCGTCTAAGGTTACTTCAAAACCATCTGGATATCCAGCTTCTGCTAACAGTTCTTTTGCTTTTTCAGGATCATAAGCTTCACGGGTAACTTCAGTGTACCCTACATAATCTTCCGGAATGATGGAGTTCATCTCAAAAGCACATCCGTTCATGATGTTCTTGATAATGGTATCTTCATCAATTGCAAGGTACATAGCCTGTCTAACCTTTACATCAGACATAGGGTTCTTCTGTCCTGGGAACAGAGGAGAATCTTCACGGCTGTCCAGGTTCAGATAGATCTCACGAAGACCTTTCTGCTTGATCACGCTGATGCCGTCAGTTGCATCCAGACGATCCATATCACGTACAGATACATCAATGGTGAAATCAACATCACCAGTCAGCATGGTAGCGGTTCTGGTTGCTTCATTTGTAATAGGACGGAAACGTACATTTTTGATGGCAGGTACTTCGCCCCAGTAATCTTCGTTTGCTGCCAGGTCAATATGATCTTCCTTAACCTGCTCTACGAATTTGTAACGGCCGGTACCAACTACATTGTCAGCAACCTGCTCTTCTGTACCAACTTCTGCGTTCTCCTGCTTTAATACATACAGCTGAGCTACGTCAAATAACATAACCGGGTTTGGTGTTGTAGTCTTAATAACAACGGTATTCTCATCCGGAGCTTCTACAGACTCAAAAGTAGCTGTATAGCTGCTGTATGCAGATGGAGAATCAGGATTGGAAGCTAAGTTGATAGATGCAACAACGTCACCTGAATCCATTACTTCGCCGTCATGGAATTTAACATCTTTTCTTAAGTGGAAAGTCCAGGTTAAACCATCCTCAGATGTCTCCCAGCTTTCTGCCAGACATGGAGAAAATCCCATATCTGCATCCTGTGAAACCAGTGTGTCATAAATATGAAGCATGATCTGGTTGGTAGCACCCTCATCATATCTGTATGGGTCCATAGACAGTACATCAGATGATGTTACGATCACCAGGCTGTCCTTTCCAGAAGCATCTGCTGCTTCGCCTGCAGCTTCACTTCCAGCTGATTCACTGCCTTCTGCTGCGCTGCCAGCTGCTGTTGTGCTGGATGCAGAAGAACCGCCGCAGCCTACAAGGCTTGCTGCCATAGCTGCTGCAAGTGCTACTAATAAAGCTCTTTTCTTCATTTTTCATATCCTCCTCTGTCTTACTATGTTCTCTCGGAGTCTTTCCTGCACCTGCCTTTGTGGCTGATTTTCCGCCAGCCGCACCCGAATTTCATCAACGTACGCCTCAGAAATTTGGGCACAACTGACAAAAAATCATCTCACAAAATCAGGAACAGAAAGATTCCGAGAGAACATTACTTTTTCCGCCAGCCCTTTTGTTAAAGGACCATATAGAAAAAGCAGGGCACACTTCTCGCATGCACAGTCTCCTGACTGTTTTCAAAGCGCCCTTGCTTTAGTGACTATTCTATATGAATCTTTATATCGCTGTCAAATGTCCGCACAGAAAATACAGTGATTTTCTCATTAAAATTAATTTTCTATTGCAATTAGGTTGTTTTATTTATCTTATTATTATATAATCAGCCTAATAAGGAGAGTGACTGAAATGAAGAAGAAATTACTGATATTGACCCGAAATCCCGTGGCAAAAGTGGGGATCGCATCCTATCTTTCCTCTCTTTTGGGGCAATATCTGATCATTGTATCCACCAGGATCGCCGATCTGAAGCCAGAAGACATGGAAGAAACAGGCTGTATCCTGTATACAGCAGGTGAACTAAAAGACCAGATGACATTTCCAGTTCCAGATTCTGTAAAACAGCTGGTATGTATGCGTACCTTCAACCATACCTACCTTCAGCGCATCCTTCAGATCCCGCCGGGCTCTTTTGTGTACCTGATCAATGATACCGTAGACACTACCTATGAGATCATGGATCAGTTAAAAGAATACGGGTTTTCCCAGTATCATTTTCTCCCCTATCTTCCAGGGATTGAAAAAGTGCGGGAAGACATCCAGTATGGTGTTACTCCGGGAGAAGTGCATCTGGTTCCTTCATTTATCAGACAGGTGGTAGATATCGGCAACCGTATCGTAGATATTTCCACCATCAACGAACTGATCGCTTTTTTCAAACTTCCTGCCAGTCTGGCTGATGAAGTTACGAAAAATTATTTAAACCACATTGTACAGATACAGAGACTGTCCAACCAGCAGCTTAGTCAGGCACTGGATATGAAAGAGATCACCCGAGGTATCCTTGAAAATGCTTCTGAAGGACTGTGTCTGCTGAATCAGTATGGCAAGATCGAGCTGTGTAATTCTCTTTTTCTGAAAATGACGGGAATCAAAGAACGGGATATCCATGAGAAAGAATTTTCCAGATTATTAAAAGAAGCCGGGATCATTTACAATTATCCCGGCCAAAGTGACGGAACTGCCATACGCAACGGGGAAAAAGCTTTCCGCATGTGGTTTCAGGATTTCAGCATTGCTGACAGCCGTCAGGTCCGCCTGATCCACACCAATCCCATTCAGGATGAACAGTTTCCTGCCCGTATTACGAAATTATGTGATTTCAGCTATTTCTCTACTGTAAATCCTTTACAGCTGCATATGTTAGACACAGCCCGAAGAGTATCGGTCAATGACTTTCCTATTATCATAGAGGGCGAAAGCGGAACTGAAAAGGAACTGTTAGCTCAGGCCATCCACTTAAACTCCCGGCGTCATGACGGACCTTTTATTTCCTTAAATATCTCTTCCCTGAAATCAGAGTCTGCAGTAGCCGCCCTTATCGGCAGTTGTGAACAGCCTGAAAATGGCACCCGCAAAAAGATCGGTGTACTGGAAGCAGCAAAAGGGGGAACACTGCTGATCAATAACCTCCAGTACGCGGATTCAGATCTGCAGCGCCTTCTTTTAAGCATTTTAAAAAATGGATTTTTCATTCCTCTGGGAAATAATTCCACGCCCCATCCTTTGGACTTACGTCTGATCGTCACCTCAGTCAGTGACCTGTATTCCCGGGTACTGGAAGGCAAATTCTTAGATGAACTGTTTTTCCTTTTAGGCACAGTATCCTTATATACGATTCCTTTAAGACAAAGGAGAAATGATATCCCCCTGCTGTTAGAAACCTTCTTAAAGCGGGCCTTTCACGAACCGGGGCTTTCTTCCAGGGAACTGCTTACAGAACCGGTACTGACTTTCCTAAATCAGTATGACTGGCCGGGAAATGTACTGGAACTGAAAAATGTATGTACCTATTTTTCCTGTATCACAGGGAACCACTGTCTTTAAGCGACCTTCCAGGATACATTTTAAACCAGATACGAAAGCATGAACAGCAGCTGGATATGACCGAACACCGGCTCCTTTCCCTCATCGCTTCCAATCCCCGGAGCGGACGTTCCTTTCTGTGCAGCAAGCTAAAAGAAGAAGGGATCCATTTATCAGAAGCCAATATCCGCACCAGCCTGCAGCGGCTGGCCAGTGCCGGATACATTAAAGTCCACAGAACCAGGGGCGGCTGCGAGATCACAGAGCTTGGAATGCTGGTAAATACACGTTAAGCTAACTGCTCAGAATCATCCATTTTTAACAATTCTGCATTTTGCAAAGAAGATTCATTCCCATCCGAAATGCCGACATCCACGATTGGCTCCGGATGGGACTCACACCAAATGTCATACCAGAAAAGACATGCATCCGTCCAGGCAGACCGGGCGTTTTCATATTGTGCTTCAAATAGGGAGATTTCCCGGTCCGCCTGGTCTTTTGCTTCTTTCCCGTCATCACCACAGGACTGTGGACCTTCTCCATCCACTGTCTCACCCCAGTGCTCCAGCTCCCATTCTTCTGTTTTTCCAGTTTTTTCCAATATCTGCTGCCAGATCTCCTCTGCCTGCTCCGCCGCATTTTCCATCGCCTCTGCAGCCAGCCGCAGTCTCCACTGATCATAGGCCTCTTCCTCCGGAATTTCCCGCAGCCTGTGCCGTTCTGCTTTTGGCACTGCTTTTAAGCCTTCGATCAGCGCCTGTTCCTCTGCCTTTATGCGGGCTGCCAATGGCTCACCGTAGGCTTCTTTTTCTTTCCTTTCCAGATAATGCTCATATCCAAAAGGATAATAGAAAGCCGCATTGTTTTCAAAAATAAGCACGGATTTGGCCACCTGACGGATAAAATACCGGTCATGAGATACGAAAAGGATGGTCCCTTCATATGCCTGGAATGCAGATTCCAATGTTTCTTTTGCCTGGATATCCATATGGTTGGTAGGCTCGTCTAAGATCAGGAAATTCGGACGGCTTTGCAGCAATTCTGCTAACACAAGTCTTGCTTTTTCGCCTCCGGACAGATCATCCACCCGTTTGGCTGCATCTTTTCCTTTAAAAAGATAAGCCCCTAAAATGGTCCGTACTTCCTTGTCCGTCAGTGAAGGAAACAGGTCTGAAAAATGTTCTGCTACTGTTTTTTCCGACTGGATCGCAGCCGAATACTGGTCAAAATAACCGATAATGATATTATTTCCCAGTGTACAATCCCCGTCTACCCCAGGCAGAAAACCTGCCACTGTCTTTAAAAATGTAGTTTTTCCAGAACCATTTACACCTAAAAGCCCGATCTTCTGGCCTTTGCGGATGCGCAGGCTCAGTTCTAACAACGGATGTTTATCGTAACCGATCTTTAAATGCTCTGCTTCAAAGACCCACTTACTTCCTGATACCAGCGGAGTGATCGTCCCTGTAAAAATATGGGCCATATCTTCCCTTGGCTTTTCTATGGGATGCATCCGTTCTAATATCTTTTTTCTGGAACGGGCGAAAGCGGCCTTTGAAGGCTTATTTTTAAACCGTTTGATCAGATCTTCCTGTCTGGCTATCTCCTCCTGCTGGCGCAGATATGACTTCATCTGGATTTCATAGTTTTTACGCTTCTGCTCACGATACTGGGTATAATTTCCCGGATAGCGGGTGATCTTCCCCTGATCCAGCTCATAAACAATATCTGCCGTCCGATCCATAAAGAAGCGGTCGTGACTGACCATGACCACTGCCCCGGGATACTGTTTTAAATATCCTTCCAGCCAGCAGGCTGTTTCCATGTCCAGATGATTGGTGGGCTCATCTAACAGTAAAATATCCGGCTTTTTTAGCAGCAGCTGGATCAGGGCGATCTTCGTCTTCTGACCGCCGGAAAAGGCTGCTATGGAACGTTTTTTATCTTCCTTCTGAAAGCCAAGTCCCGTAAAAAGGGTGTCATATTCCCGTTCGTATTCAAAACGTTCTCTGTCAAAAGGTCCTTTTGCCAGACAGTTTAGCATCACCAGCTCTTCCACAGTCCGTTCTTCTCCCACAAATGCCTGCTGTCCCAGCATTTCCACAGTCAGCTGCCTGGAAGCCACGATCCCCGGTCCCTGACGCCTGTCATCCCGATCCAGACTCAGTTCACCTGCCATCAGCCGCAAAAGCGTAGTCTTGCCTGCGCCGTTTCTTCCTACTACTGCTATTTTCTGATTACCCTGAATCTCAAAATCAATATGGGACAGTATTGTTTCCCCGCCTAAAGTGACAGTTCCGTCTTTTATCTGGTATTTCATGGTATAAACCTCATATTTTGCAAATAATCCATACACTTTACGTTACAGTTCAGCCTTGCGAAGATTTAGAGTCAAAAGTACGTTGAAAACTTGTTTTCATAAGTGCTTTTGACTCTAAATCTTCATAAGGCAAACGCCCAAAGCTTCTTGTCCGCTGCAAGCGGGCAAGAAGATGCAAGGCTGGACTGTAACCAATTTACAGCTAGTATAGCCGAACAGACGCTCTGATGCAAGTACACAAAAAATCCCCTTTCCATGGCACAAATGCCACAGAAAGGGGACAACTCTTTTTATATAAACTTACGCAAATGGATTTTCTGTCTTATACAACATTCCCGCAGGCTGATTAAAGCCGATCTCTTCTACATCTACGCCAATGTACTTAAATACCTCATACAGACTCTTGCCGAAGTGACCGAAAGCAACTGCACCATGATGTGGGAATCCCTTTTCGATCAGCACATGACGGTAGAAACGTCCCATTTGAGGGATCGCAAAAATTCCAATGGCACCAAAGGAGCGGGTTGCCACTGGCAGTACCTCGCCCTGGGCTACATAAGCACGAAGGATATTGTCCGCTGTGCTCTGTAAACGGTAGAATGTAATATCGCCAGGCATGATGTCACCTTCCAGAGTTCCCTGTGTAACTTCTTCCGGCAGAGAACGTGCCATAATGAACTGATATTTCATTTCGCAGAATGCCAGCTTCTTGGAAGTGGTATTTCCGCAGTGGAAGCCCATGAAGGTTTCTTTTAAGTCATAATTAAATTTGCCCTTGATATCCTCATTGTACAGGTCTTCCGGTACAGAATTGTTGATATCCAGAAGGGTTACTGCGTCCTGGCTGATGCAGGTTCCGATAAATTCACTTAATGCGCCGTAAATATCTACTTCGCAAGATACCGGGATGCCGCGGCCGGTGAGACGGCTGTTTACATAGCATGGAACAAAGCCAAACTGTGTCTGGAATGCAGGCCAGCATTTTCCGGCAATGGCAACATATTTACGGTAACCTCTGTGGTCACGGATCCAGTCTAATAAAGTAAGCTCATACTGCGCCAGTTTTGCAAGGATCTCCGGCTTTTTATTACCTGCTCCCAGCTCCGCCTCCATATCTGCTGCAACCTCTGGGATTCTTGGATCGCCTGCGTGCTTATTAAATGCTTCAAACAAATCCAGCTCAGAGTTTTCTTCAATCTCTACACCCAGGTTATACAACTGCTTGATCGGAGCGTTGCATGCTAAAAAGTTTAATGGTCTTGGACCAAAGCTGATGATCTTCAGATCAGACAGACCGATGACTGTTCTTGCGATCGGCAGGAAATCATGGATCATATCTGCACATTCTGCTGCAGTTCCTACTGGGTATTCAGGGATATAAGCCTTGATATTGCGCAGCTGTAAGTTATAACTTGCATTTAACATACCGCAGTATGCGTCGCCTCTTCCGGATACCAGATTGTTTCCGGTCTCTTCTGCTGCTGCAACAAACATTTTCGGTCCCTCAAAATGCTTTGCAAGTAAGGTTTCAGAGATCTCAGGTCCGAAGTTTCCAAGATAAACAACTAAGGCGTTGCAGCCTTCTTTTTTAATATCTTCTAATGCCTGTACCATGTGGATCTCGCTCTCAACGATACAGACCGGACACTCATAAATGTCCTCTGCGTCATATTTTGCCTTGTAAGCGTCTACCAGAGCTTTTCTGCGGTTTACAGATAATGACTCCGGAAAGCAGTCACGGCTGACTGCAACAATACCAACTTTTACTTTTGGGATATTTTCAAACATGTTTTTTTCCTCCATATTATAATTCAGTATTTTCACCTTTCAGTCCAATAAAGCTGCCTTCTGGAAGTCCTCCCTCTGCATGGCCGATGAGCCACTTATTGACAGCAGCTAACAGCTTTTCTTCCCCACTCTTATTTTCCGGCTTGTGGCTTAATTCACCGTTTGTCCCCTTTGGAAGGACTACTACGCAGCGGAAACCTTTAGCACTGGTCTGGCATGGCGCATAGTGAAGAGTGGTTGCATACACTTCGATCATAGTACCTGCCGGAACGAAAAATGCTTTTACCTTAGATGTATCTAATGTATGATCATCTTCTATTTCCTCTTCTTTGGCCAAAAGCAGTACCATATCAGTGACTGCAATATTGATCTCTGAGTCCCTGTGATACTCTAATGCGTTTAATTTACGGTTATGTCCGTTGCAGTAACCGATCTGGATCGGCATCTGGCCATAAACACCGTCTGCCAGTTCCTTGGCGATCTTTAAATCTTCCAGTTCCTTTACAGAAGCCACATACACTACATCATCAGGGCATGGGGTTTCTTCCATTTTCTGTAAAATTTCTTTCAGGTCATAGCCTTCGATGACCTTTCCGTACTTTTTAAATTCCGTATCCATTACACTTATCTGTTTGATCATGATAATTCTGCCAGCTCCTTATAATTATTTTTCAGACTTGTATACACTTTCTGGTACAGTCTGTGATATTTTTCATAAACATCCACTTCTTCTGCCTTTGGTTCTGTGCTGTCCCTGGATGTGATCAGCTGATCACATGCCTTTTCCACATTTTCATAAATACCGCAGGCAACACCTGCTAAAATGGCAGCTCCCAGTGCCGGGCCTTCATCCTGCACTACACGTTCCACAGAACAGTTGTACAGATCTGCTAACATCTGACGCCATACCGGACTTTTTCCGCCGCCTCCGCAGGCTTTCATACAGTCTACTTTAATTCCCAGCTCTTTAAGGATCTCATTGCAGTCACCAAGAGAATAGGCAACGCCTTCCATTACAGCACGCAGCAGGTGCTTTCTTGTATGAATTGCGGATAATCCGAAAAATACGCCTCTGCAGTCCGGATCCAGATGTGGTGTCCTTTCACCCATTAAATAAGGAAGATAGATCAGCCGGTCACTTCCCGGCGCTACAGATGCTGCGTCTGCATTGATCTGGTCATATACATCCACGCCTTTGTCCTCTGCCTCTTTTACATAATCCTGGCAGAACTGGTCTTTGAACCATTTTAGGGAAAGTCCTGCAGCCTGTGTCACCCCCATCATATGCCATGCTCCCGGTACAGCACAGCAGCAGGTATGGATCCTTCCTTTTGGATCGATCGCCGGTTTGCTTGTATGTGCAAATACAACACCGGAAGTACCAATGGTCGTAAAGGCAGTTCCGTCTTTTACAACACCGGTTCCCACTGCAGCAGCCGCATTATCACCGGCACCACCTGCTACGACACAGCTTTCGGAAAGTCCTAACTCCTGTGCCACCTCTGGAAGCAGTGTTCCTGTTGCCTCACAGGATTCATATACCTTTCCTAAAAGGTTCTTATCAATCTTTAATGCTTCCAGCACTTCATCTGACCAGCAGCGGCCTGGAACGTCTAAAAGCTGCATACCGCTTGCGTCAGAAACTTCTGTTGCAAATACACCGGTGAGTATGTAACGGATGTAATCTTTTGGAAGTAAAATATGACGGCAGCAGTTATAATTTTCCGGCTCATTTTTCCGTACCCAGAGGATCTTCGCTGCAGTCCAGCCGGTCAACGGCGGGTTGGCTGTAATACGGATCCATTCTTCCTTTGGCATGATCTTTAACATGTCTTCTACTTCTGCGCCAGTTCTCTGGTCACACCAGATAATAGAAGGACGGATCACCTTTCCTGCCTCGTCTAACATGACCAGTCCATGCATCTGTCCGGAAATTCCGATTCCTTTTACCTCGTCTTTATCTGCCCCTGATTTAGAAACTACTTCTTTTATAGTCTTAAGAACTGCAGCCGCCCAGTCTTCCGGTTTCTGCTCTGCCCAGCCATTTTCCGGCTGATACAGCGGATATTCCTGTGAAGCAGATGCGATCACAGTTCCTTTTTCATCAAACAAAACCGTCTTTGTTGCGGAAGTTCCCACATCGATCCCCAAAAGATAATTCATGATCTTCTCATTCTCCCTTCTAAAAAACAGTTACACTGTCAAATTCATTCTAAAATGATTATAACTTATCCTAATCTTCCTTTCCAGAGCAGTTCTTATCCTTATAATAGCACTTTCTTATCTTTTATTACTGTTCATGCATCCCATGTACAGTAACTATCTTTTTACATTCTTCTCATTGTATGGTATATTGGGAGCAGAAAATAACGGTGAGAATACCATGGTGTTGGGAGCAAAATACCTTTTGACGCCAAAATCACAGAATACATAGAAAGACGAATCATGGATTTTAAAGATTTTAAATACGAAATGGTGGTCCCTAACGAAGACCTTCCCTGCAAATTTTTCATTTTTGAAGGAAGAAATGGCAATTACCGCCGAGCCAACCACTGGCACCAGTCTGTAGAGATTTTCCTGGTATTGGAAGGCAGCCTGAAATTTTATGTGGACAGCCAGTCCCAGCCTTTAAATGCCGGTGAGTTGATCATTGTAAACTCCAATGAAATCCATTCCATTGAAGCACCTGACCCCAATCTGACCCTTGTGCTTCAGATCCCTGCTTCCTATTTTGCACCTTATATGGGTGAACAGGACTATGCCATATTTGTAAGCCAGTCCCAGGAGAAAAACCATTCACTGGCTGTTCTTATTGAAGAAATGTATCATGTATACAAAAAAAAAGAAAAGGCTTATCTTTTAAAAATGCAAAGCCTTTTCTATGAACTCTTATACCAGATGGCAACGGATTTTATGAAAACAGAAGCCGATGAGGGAACTCTGCGGCAAAAACGGCACTTAGACCGCCTCTCCCAGATCACTTCTTATATGAAGAAACACTATAACCAGCCTATTACTCTGGAAAGCGTAGCGGAAACCTTCAGTTTCTCTCCCAACTACTTATCCCGCATGTTCCGCCTTTATGCCGGAATCAGTTATAAAACCTATCTTTTAAACCTGCGCACAGAATATGCTTTCCGTGAAATGATCCACACAGACCGCAGTTTAAATGATATTGCTATTAACAATGGTTTCCCAAACAGCCGGGCGTTCGCAAAATCCTTTCTGAAACGCTATGACTGTCTGCCTGGAGAATACAGAA
>ERZ772954.1087-NODE-1087-length-22842-cov-4.312064_pt1 | contig 22842 bp, 19 predicted proteins | sample MGYA00580684_ERZ772954 | MGnify/ENA primary metagenome ERZ772954 (study PRJEB29015, sample SAMEA2737654) | human gut metagenome | biome: human gut; feature: human-associated habitat; material: faeces | place: China | collected 2012 ...
CATCGGCACTACAGACGTAGCAGAAGCAGTGAAGTATCTGGAGAGCCAGGGCGTGGAGTTTGATATGGAAACTGCCAAATATAAGAACGAAAAAATGATTGCCGTTTATATGAAAGAGGAAATCGGCGGTTTTGCCGTACATCTGGTACAGAAATAGGAAAGAAACGGGAATTACTACTTGAAAATAGAAAGAGGTTTGAGTATAATTTTCATGGTGACGGGGTATAGGGTGAAAGCCACATACCCCTTGCTTTTTGCTATAGAGAAAGAACATGTAAAAAAGTAAAGGAGATATAGAAGATGAGTACAGTAAGAACAAGATTTGCCCCCAGTCCTACAGGAAGAATGCATGTGGGAAATTTAAGAACGGCTCTTTACGCTTACCTGATTGCAAAACACGAAGGCGGAAGTTTCATGCTGCGTATTGAGGATACAGACCAGGAACGTTTCGTAGAGGGTGCGCTGGATATTATTTACCGCACACTGGCGAAAACCGGACTGGTGCATGACGAAGGTCCGGACAAGGACGGCGGTTACGGTCCTTATGTGCAGAGTGAGAGAAATGCCCAGGGCATTTATTTAAAATATGCAAAACAGCTGATTGAGCAGGGAGATGCGTACTACTGCTTCTGTACAAAGGAGCGTCTGGAATCCCTGAAATCCCAGGTGGGTGACAAGGAAATTGCCATGTATGATAAGCACTGTCTGCATTTGAGCAAAGAGGAGGTAGAGGCAAAGCTGGCGGCAGGGGAGCCTTACGTTATCCGCTTCAACATGCCTACAGAGGGAACCACTACGTTCAGTGATGACATTTACGGAGATATTACGGTGCCGAATAATGAACTGGACGATTTGATTCTTATTAAATCAGACGGTTATCCGACTTACAACTTTGCCAATGTGATTGACGACCATTTAATGGGCATTACCCATGTGGTAAGAGGAAATGAGTACCTGTCCTCCTCCCCGAAATACAACCGTATTTACGAGGCATTCGGCTGGGAAGTTCCGGTTTACGTACACTGTCCGCTGATCACCAACGAGGAGCATCAGAAGCTGTCCAAACGCTGCGGCCATTCTTCTTATGAAGACCTGATCGATCAGGGCTTCTTAAAAGATGCCATTGTCAACTTCGTAGCCCTTCTTGGATGGAGCCCGGAAGGAAACCGCGAGATCTATTCTCTCGAGGAGCTGGTAAAAATCTTCGATTACCACCACATCAGCAAATCTCCGGCCGTTTTCGATATGACAAAACTCCGCTGGATGAACGGCGAGTACATGAAGGCAATGGACGACGAGAAGTTCTATGAGATGGCGCTTCCGTATATCCAGAAGACAATCCACCGTCCGCTCGATTTTAAGAAAATTGCAGCCATGGTAAAAACAAGAATCGAAGTATTCCCGGATATTGCAGACCTCATCGACTTCTTCGAGGAAGTTCCGGAATACGACGCTTCGATGTACACTCACAAAAAGATGAAGACAAACGAGGAGACCTCCCTTGCACTTCTTCAGGAAGTAAAACCGCTGCTGGCAGCGCAGGAAGATTTCAGCAATGATGCTCTCTTTGAGATGCTCAGCGCATTCGGAAAAGAAAAAGGATACAAGACCGGTTATATTATGTGGCCGATCCGTACCGCTCTTTCCGGAAAACAGATGACACCGGCCGGCGCAACGGAAATCCTTGAGGTTCTGGGAAAAGAGGAGTCTCTTGCCCGCATCGACAAAGCGATTGAGAAATTATCCAAATGATATATAATAATTCACAGAAAAAAGCGGTGATGCATACCACCGGCCCCATGATGGTCCTTGCCGGACCGGGGTCGGGGAAAACCGCAGTGATTACGGGGCGGACCTGCCAGCTTGTAACGAGCGGCATTTCCGCCTCTCGTATTCTTGTCGTAACATTTACGCGTGCGGCGGCAAAAGAGATGAAGGAGCGGTATTTGAAGGCGATGGGAAAGACGAGTACCCAGGTCACCTTTGGAACGTTCCACGGGGTATTCTACGCGATTCTGCGCCATACGTACCGCATGTCCGGCAACAATATTTTAAGCGAGGAAGAGAAAAAGCGGCTGATGCGCGAGCTGGTCAACCACTATGCCAGAGACCTGGAGGAAGAGGATCTCGAGGAAAATCTGGCGCGCGAAATCAGCACTGTGAAGAACAATCAGATCCCGCTGGAACATTACTATTCCGCCTGTATGCCGCAGGAAAAGTTCCGCGAAATCTATGAGGCGTATGAGAAATGGCGGAAGGAGAACAAAAAACTCGATTTCGACGATCTGATGGTGCAGTGCAAACGTCTCTTTCTGGAGCGGCCGGAGGTCCTTCGCGCCTGGCAGCAGAAATTTCAGTATATCCTGATTGACGAGTTTCAGGACATCAGCCCCGTGCAGTATGAGATTGTGCGGATGCTGGCGCTGCCGGAAAATAACCTCTTTATTGTCGGGGATGACGATCAGTCGATTTATCAGTTCCGCGGGGCCAAGCCGGAGATCATGCTGAATTTTCAGAAAGATTTTCCGAAAGCTGTGATGATCCAGCTTGCAGAGAATTACCGTTCGACGGAGTGCATCATCAAAGGAGCCGGCAGGGTGATCGCTCACAACACCAACCGTTTTCAGAAAAGCACACATGGCATCCGCGGAAACGGAGAGAAGATCACAATCTCTTTCTTTCAGAATCAGGCAATGGAGGCTCTGGCGGTTGTCAAAAAAGTGCAGGATATGCTGCGAGACGGAAGAGAGCCGCAGGAGATCGCAGTTCTGTTCCGGACGAATACCGGAGCACGTATTTATCTGGAAAAATTCATGGAATACAACCTCCCGTTCCGGATGCGGGACGGACTGCCGAATATTTACGAACACTGGATCGCAAACGATCTGTTTACCTACATACGCATTGCAAACGGAAATCGCAGCCGGAAAGATTTTCTGCAGATCATAAACCGTCCGAACCGTTATATCAGCCGTGATTATCTGGATTCCCAGACGGTTACACTGGAAGGACTGCGGCAGAAATGTCAGGGGCGGGACTGGATGGAAGATCGGATCGACCGCCTGGAATATGATCTTTCCTGTATTGCGAAAATGAAGCCTTATGCGGCGATTAATTATATCAGGCATGCGGTAGGATATGAAGAATATTTGAGAGAATATGCACAGTTTCGCAGGATCAAGCCGGAAGAGCTGTATGAGGTTTTAGATGAACTTCAGGAAGCAGCCAGAAGTTTTGATACTTTTGATGCCTGGTGTGTCCATATGGAAGAATATAAAGAAGCTTTGCAGAAAAAAAGCAGTGAGCAGAAAGAAGAAGCAAAGGCGGTTGTTTTTACAACACTGCACAGTGCCAAAGGTCTGGAGTTTCCGGTGGTATTTCTTGTGGATGCAGTGGAAGGCAATATGCCGCACCGGAAAGCAGTGATGGATGCAGATATCCAGGAAGAACGCCGTCTGTTTTATGTGGGCATGACGCGGGCAAAAGACAAGCTCTATCTGTATTATGCAAAAGAACGCTATGGGCAGGAGCTGTCCTGTTCCAGATTTATTGAAGAACTGCGAGGAGACGGCACACCAAAACCCGGACAGGGAGAAAAAAGGAGACAGACGATATGACATCAAATACAGAGAAAAGTTTGCAGATTTTAAAAGAAGAGATACAAAGGCTGGAAGAACAGGGCATTTCCGGACATATTTTAGAAGAACTTATGGAATTTCGAAGAGAAAATGATACGGGCGATGCGGCAGAAGAACGCTGCATCCGTCCGCAGATCCCGTTTTTCGGAAAAGAGGTTCTGGAAATGGCGATCGCGGCTCTGTTAGCGGGCGAAAACGTGCTGCTTTGCGGCGGAAAGGCCACCGGGAAAAATATTCTTGCAGAAAATCTTGCCTGGCTTTTTAGAAGGCCAACTTATAATATTTCTTTTCATGTCAATACAGACAGCAGTACACTGATCGGTACGGATACGTTCCGCAACAACGAAGTCCAGCTGCGGGAAGGTCCGATTATCCAGTGTGCAAAAACCGGAGGTTTTGGGATCCTTGATGAAATCAACATGGCAAAAAACGATGCCGTATCGGTGTTGCATGCAACTTTGGATTACCGCAGAGCAATTGATGTGCCGGGATACGAAAGAGTTGTACTTCATTCGGCTACGCGTTTTATCGGTACAATGAACTATGGCTATGCCGGCACAAAAGAGTTAAACGAAGCACTTGTTTCCAGATTTGTGGTCATCAATATGCCGTCACCGGATGAGGAAACTCTGAATCATATTTTAAAGAGCATGTATCCAACCTTAAAAGAATCTGCGGCAGAGCAGTTTGTCGGTCTGTTTCTGGATCTTCAGACAAAAGCTCAGAACAGCGAGATTTCTGCCAAAGCACTGGATCTTCGAGGGCTTCTGGCGGCGATCGGGCTGATGAAGATCGGACTTTCTCCGATCCGGGCAATCCATATGGGCGTGGGCAACAAAAGCTTTGACCTGTTCGAAAGGGAGATGGTAGAAGATATCATTATGACCAGAATCCCGTCATCGCTTGAAGCAGCGGAGGTGTTTGAAGATTGACAAACGAAGAGCTGGAACATGGCAGTTTTGAGATTGAGAACCGCATCCGCAACCTGATGTGGACGATCAGCGAAGATTATGATCTGGATACGAAGCCGGATGTGACATCTTTTTACAAATCAAAATACATTTCTATTTACGATGCCATCAAGCAGGGAGCTTTTTCCAGGTTTTTTGACAAGGATGCTTTTGCACTCTATCTTCTGAAAAAAGTGTATCTCGGGGCAGATGAAAGTCAGCTTGTGACATTGGGACAGATCTGTGTGGAGGCGGCATGCCATGACAAGATCGCAAAGGAGCGGCCCGGTGTCCCGGATATCCGCAAAAAAGCCTTTGAGGCGATCATGGACCACGATTTTGAAAAAATGCTGGACACGTATACCGGAAAAGTCAAACTTGCCTATATGAGAGAAGCACTGACCGGGAGTGCTCCGGCGGACAGCCGCGTGATCCGCCCGTTTGAACAGCTGAAAAGGCTGGAACAGGCACAGAAAACGGAAGAACTGGTGCAGGCGGTTGATTGGTTTTACAATCAGATGGTGGATCCGACGTTTGAAAAGAGAGTCGGAGATCTGGAAAAAGTCCTTTCCGTCAGCACAGAAGAATTATCTGGCTTTGACTGGCAGGATTTTCTGGAAGAAGAAGCGGCGGAAGATGCTTATCGGAGGATGCAGCATCAGCTGGCAGATGCCATGACTTCTTTTTCTGAGAAGGAAAAGCAAAAAAAGGAACAGGAGCAAAAGGGCGGTACGCAGGTGATCGGGCTGGATGATGAAGCAATTGCAAAAATGAACAGTTACATTGAACTCAATTATGGCAGGAGTTACCTGACACCGCTGGAGGCAGAACGCATCAACCATCAGATCTGCACAGGGGCACATGCAGACTGTACTTTATATTTTACAGATGGGATCCTTGCAAATATGGTGAAAGTCAACGCCCAGTCAGAGTATGCCAGAAGGACGAAAGAAGTCAACTGGCGTGTATACGAGCAGAACCGCAGAATGGCAAAACAGAATATTGATATGCTGACTAATGTTTTAAAACGTGCACTGGTAGCCAGGAACGAAAAAGAAACCTATGTGGGAGAATCTGGTAGAATCCTGCCAAATCGCCTCTGGAATATCGGACGGACAGAGAACAGAAAATTGTTTCTGCAGGAGAGCAGGCGTTATAATACCGATTTTGTGGTTGAAGTGCTGATCGACGGCAGCGGTTCCCAGAGAAGCAGACAGAGCCATGTGGCACTGCAGGCTTTTATGCTCAGTGAGGCACTTACCAATGTTGGAATCCCACACCGGGTTATGAGTTTCTGCACGTTCTGGGATTATACGGTCATGCGGAGATTTCGGGAATACGAGGATGGAAGAGAAGCAAACCTGCGTATTTTTGAATTTTACGGCTCTTCCAACAACCGGGACGGACTGGCTGTGCGTGCTGCAGCCGCAGGGCTTCTGAAAAGAGACGAAGAAAACAAAATCCTGATCGTGTTAAGTGACGGAAGACCAAATGATATTGTAGTCAATCGCCCGAACAGCCGCAATCCCAGGCCTTATTTCGGTGATTATGGCACAAAAGATACGGCAATGGAAGTACGGCATCTGCGAAATGCGGGTGTATCCGTACTCGGTGTTTTTACTGGGGAGGAAGGGGATCTTCAGGCGGAGCGGAGAATTTTCGGCAAAGATTTTGCCTATATCCGCAGAATTGATAATTTTTCGGCAGTAGTCGGAAGATATTTAAAAAAACAGCTGGAAGAGACTTGTAATTAACATCTAAATCCTTTACAATAAAATGCGAGTGCAAAAAAGCACTCCGAAAACTTGCATAAAAGTATCTTAAAAATACAGGAAAGTATGGTGGACCATGGGAATCATTGAGGCGGCGAAGCTGGCATTTGAATATAAAAAGTATGACGAAAATGGGGAAGTCGAAGAGACGATCCGTGCCGTGGACGGTGTGGATCTGGATGTGAAAAAAGGCGATTTTGTGGCAGTTCTGGGGCATAATGGTTCCGGAAAGTCCACGCTTGCCAAGCAGATCAATGCGATTTTGACACCGACAGACGGTACCTTGTATGTGGACGGTATGGATGTGCGGGATGAAAAGAATATCTGGGACGTGCGTAAAACGGCCGGGATGGTATTTCAGAATCCGGACAACCAGATCATCGGCACGGTGGTCGAAGAAGATGTCGGATTCGGACCGGAAAACATGGGAATACCGACCGAGGAGATCTGGGAGAGAGTTGAAGAGAGTCTCAAAAGTGTCGGCATGTGGGAATATCGCAAAAATTCTCCAAACAAACTTTCCGGCGGACAAAAACAGCGTGTGGCGATCGCCGGCGTGGTTGCAATGCATCCGAAATGCATCGTTCTGGATGAGCCGACCGCGATGCTGGATCCGAACGGCCGAAAAGAAGTGATTCGTGCCGTGCGTGCGTTAAATCAGGTAGAAAAAGTAACTGCCATTTTGATCACGCATTATATGGAAGAAGTTATCTATGCAGATAAAGTAATCGTGATGGATGATGGAAAAATCGTTATGCAGGGGACACCGTTCGAGATTTTTGCTCAGGTGGACACTCTAAAAAAATACCGTCTGGATGTGCCACAGGTGACTCTTCTGGCACACGAACTGAGAAAAGCCGGTGTTGATCTGCCGGAATGTGTACTAAGTACGGAGGAGTTGGTAAAGGCATTATGTCAATGAAATTAGAAAAAGTAAGCTACGTTTACAGTGAGGGCGATGCGTTTGAGAAAAAAGCACTCGATGAGATCAGTCTGGAAATTCCGGACGGACAGTTTATCGGGATCATCGGTCATACCGGCTCCGGGAAATCTACGCTGATCCAGCATTTAAACGGACTGCTTCGGGCAACTTCCGGTGCGATTTATTATGATGGAGAAAATATTTATCAGGAAGGTTACGACATGCGTACCCTGCGAAGTAAGGTCGGTCTGGTCTTCCAGTATCCGGAGCACCAGCTTTTTGAAGTCGATGTTTTTTCTGATGTCTGCTTTGGACCGAAAAATCTGGGATTATCCAAAGAAGAAGTGGAAGAGCGGGCAAAAAAAGCACTGACACAGGTTGGCCTGGATGAAAGCTATTATAAGAAATCACCGTTTGAACTTTCAGGCGGTCAAAAAAGGCGTGTGGCGATTGCAGGTATCCTTGCGATGCATCCGCAGGTGTTGATCCTGGATGAGCCGACCGCAGGCCTTGATCCGAAAGGACGCGATGAGATCCTGGATCAGGTAGCACTGCTTCAGAAAGAACGTAAGATCACAGTTATACTGGTGTCGCACAGCATGGAAGATGTTGCCAGATATGTAGATCGTATTATTGTAGTAAATGGCGGAAAGATTTTGTTTGATGATACACCAAAACAGGTCTTTCAGCATTATAAAGAGCTGGAAAGCGTCGGACTTGCAGCACCTCAGGTCACTTATGTGGTAAAGGCTCTGAAAGAAAAAGGCTGGGATATTGACACGACAGCAACCACGGTAGAAGAGGCAAAAGAAGCCATTCTTTTGGCAATCAAGAAAAGGGAAAAGATATGTTAAGAGATATTACATTAGGACAATACTATCCGGCTGATTCCGTAATCCACAAAATGGATCCCCGCGTCAAACTGTTTGGGACGATCGTATTTATTATTTCACTGTTTTTGTTTCAGAAGATCAGTGTCTATGTTGTGGCAACACTGTTTCTGGCTGCTGTGATCATGATCTCAAAAGTGCCGTTTTCTTTTATGGTCAAGGGATTGAAGGGGATTTTTGTGCTGATGATGATCACCGTTGTGTTTAATCTGTTTCTGACACCGGGAACGACAGCATTTGCGATCTGGAAATTAAAAGTTACCTGGGAAGGTATCCGGCAGGCTGCTTTTATGGCTGTGCGCCTGACCTATCTGATCCTTGGATCTTCAGTGCTGACGCTGACTACGACACCGAATAATCTGACGGACGGACTGGAAAAAGCCCTTTCCCCGCTGAAAGTCATCAAAGTTCCGGTGCATGAGATATCCATGATGATGTCCATCGCACTTCGTTTTATCCCGATCTTGCTCGATGAGACAGACAAGATCATGAAAGCTCAGATGGCAAGATGTGCCGATTTTGAGAGCGGCGGACTGATCAAGAAAGCAAAAAGCCTGGTACCGCTGCTTGTTCCGCTTTTTATTTCGGCATTTCGACGGGCAAATGACCTTGCGATGGCGATGGAAGCCAGAGGGTACCGCGGCGGTGAGGGAAGAACGAAGATGAAGCCGCTGATCTATAAAAAAAGAGACCATGTTGCATATGTGATACTGCTGACTTATCTGCTATGTATTATTGCAACGGGCAATATCATAGCATTTTAACCAAATCAAGAAAGTCCTCTGCTTCAATCGCGAATATCCGCTTGACAAGAAGCCCTGATTCATGAAAATTATTTCGTGAAACAGGGCTTTTAATAAAGAAAAAACAGAATTCAAGTCGAACGCATATAAGATGCGGCATGCGATTCTGGGCAGCTCGGCTGATATACATCTAAAATAAAAGCCATATCAGATGGCAGAATGGAGAAAAAATATGAAACGAGTGAAACTCATTGTAGCATACGACGGAACAAATTATCATGGCTGGCAGACACAGCCAAATGCAGTTACCATAGAAGAAGTCTTAAATCATCATTTATCAGAACTGTTAAAAGAAGAAATCAAAGTGATCGGGGCGAGCCGCACCGATGCAGGTGTGCATGCTCTGGGAAACGTGGCTGTTTTTGATACCAGTGCACGTATGCCTGCCGACAAGATTTCTTATGCATTAAATACAAGGCTGCCGGAAGACATCCGTATCCAGGACTCCTGCGGAGTGCCGTCTGATTTTCATCCGCGTTTTCAGAAAACCACCAAAACCTACGAATATCGCATCCTGAACCGCCGATTTCCGGATCCGACCAGAAGATTAAATTCTTTTTATTATTATTATCCATTAGATGTAGTGAAGATGCAGGAAGCATCGTTGTATCTGGTAGGAGAACATGATTTTAAAAGCTTCTGTACCGAGAAACCGGAAGTAACAAATACAGTTCGCACAATCTATTCTCTGAATGTGATAAAAGAAGGTGATATAATCATAATACGTGTCACAGGCAATGGATTTCTTTACAACATGGTCCGCATCATTGCCGGCACATTAATCCGCGTGGGAGGCGGATTCATCGAGCCGCAGCAGATCAAAAAAATCCTTGAGGCAAAAGACCGGACGCTCGCAGGGGAGACAGCGAGACCGGAAGGGCTGACACTGATCGGGATTCGCTATGGTGGGAATATTCAGGGCGAACGCATGTGAGACCTGACAATAAATGATTACAGGGGGTTTGTGAAGTTACCGCAGATGTGAGAAAAATCACAGCGAAATATTGTAGAATAAAAACCGTGATCAAGAATCAGGAGGTGGATATTATGAAGAGAAGGAAAAACATACTGGCAGTGCTACTGGCAGTCACAGTTATGGCAACTGCGATGCCGGGCAGTGCGATAGCAGCACCGGTGGACGGACAGACAACGGAAGTCTCTGCCAAAGCCGGAACAGAAAAAGCAGAGAAAAAAGAGCAGATCCGTGTAATCAGCATTACGGATCCGAAACTGGAAAAAGGTTCTTTTGCCAGGGGAACAAAGGTCAAAGATATGAAACTTCCGGATAAGCTTTCTGCCAGAGGCTATAAAGAGAAAGACAGCAAAAAAGCAGAGGATATCAAGATCAAAGATGTTACATGGAAAACAGACTATAAAGAGGATTCCACAGCAGGCAAGTATACCTTTACCGCACAGATTACGGATGATTATAAGCTGGCAAAAGATGTGGTGCTTCCGAAACTGACGATTGAGATCACAGAAGCTCAGACAAAGACAACCGAAAAACAGCCGGAGACAAAAGCTGCAGAGACAAAACAGCCAGAGACAAAGGCAGCCGAAGCAAAGAAGCCTGAGACGAAAACAACCGAAAAAACGCCAGAAGTGAAGAAACCGGAAACAAAGGTAACCGAAAAAGAAATAGAAGTCAGGAAACCGGAAACAAAGGCAACGGAAAAGAAGCCTGAGACGAAGATCAGTGAGAATCAGCCGGAAACAAAGGCAGCAGAACAGAAGCAGCCGGAGACAAAAGCAGATGCAAAAGCAAAAGATGCGAAGTCAACGGAGTCTGAAAAAGAATCAGAAACAAAACAGTCAGAGACGAAGGAATCCGAAACGAAACAGTCTGAGACGAAAGAATCGGAAACAAAAGAATCTGAAACAGAAAATACGAATCTGAAGATCACTGCTTTTGAAGTGAAAGATGCCAAAGTGACGATCGATGAGGAAAAACAGACAATCACCGTTCTTATGCAGAAGAGCGATACAGATCTGAAAAAACTGGCACCGAAGATCACGCTTCCGGCAGGTGTGACCGTAGATCCGGCAAGTGAAAAAGAAGTAGATTTCTCTGCATCGGATAAAATACCGGTCATCTATAAACTTAGCAGAACCGCAGAAGACGGAAAAACCGTGACAAGAGAATATAAAGTTACGGCGACCATCTGCAAACATGACTGGAAAGAAGCGACCTGTACGGAGGCAGCCATCTGCAAGCTCTGTGGGGTAACAGGAGAAGCGGCTCTTGGGCATGACTGGAAGGAAGCAACCTGTACAGAAGCGGCCATCTGCAAACGCTGCGGCATCAAAGGATCAGCAGCTCTTGGGCATGACTGGACAAAAGCAACCTGCAAAGTAAAGAGCACCTGCAAACGCTGCAAGATCACACGAGGCAAACTGGCTGCTCATACCTGGAGTAAATGGAAAGTCACAGCCGAAGCAACGCATGAGAAGAAGGGGAAAAAAGAACGTAAGTGTGGCATATGCAAGAAGAAAGAGACCAAGACACTGCCAAAGATCAACTTGATCGGAGAAGCAGACAACAATAAGATTGAAGGACTGACAAATGGTGGCAATTATGCGACCGGTGCCAACATTACCTTCAAGGCAGTTGGTGACCGGATGGATAACAAAGCACCGATCGAAGGAGATGTGCGTTATCTTCCGGTATCCTGGACCTGCGGAACAGGAAAAGGAGATCTGAACGAAACAAACGCCTATGCCAGAACACTCCAGTTTACAACAGCCGGAACCTATACACTGAATGTGACATATGAGCGTCAGCTCTATAAAGACGGCAAGTGGATTGCCAAAGGGGATGCCGATGTACAGACAGTACAGCTGAATGTGACCGGCAATACAATCACCAACAGCACGAACAAAGGTGCTTCTGGTTCAAACTCGAATGTCCGGGTGGCAGCCGTAACCGGTGACAATTCCCCGATTGTTTTACTTTCAATCGTGCTTGCAGCGTCTCTTGCAGCACTCATCGCATTGTTTGTATCCGGCATACGACGCAAAAACAACAGAAAATAAGCCATCTGTCAAACTGTGACGGAAAACAGCAGAAATGATTTTTAAAGGAGTTAAAAAATCCCCTGCAGACAAAAACCTGCAGGGGATTTTAACATACACAGAAAAATTGCTCCATGAAAAAGATTAGTTTTCCATATCTTCAAATTCTGCATTATCCAGCCATTCATCGAATGCATCCGCAACCATTTCATATTCTTCGTCACTTTCGATGTTATCCAGTGTCGGATTTCCGTTTACTTCCTGGAAACGGTACAGATACACGTCACCTTCTTCGGAAGCATTGCCCTTTTCATCCAGCGGAAGCAGTGCAATGTATTCTTTTTCATCTGCTTCAAAGATCGTCAGGATCGCACACTCCATCATGGAACCATCGTCCAGTGTCAGAGTAACGGTTGCTTTTTCACAGTCACTTTTGGAACCGCATGCATCGCAGGAACCAGCACATCCGTTTTCAAAATCGCTCATTCGTATTTACCTCATTTCTTTATAGTTATGCTACTGTTCGTTGCAGCAAGAATGCCTAGGCATTCTTGGATTCGCTGTAACACTTCCTCCACTTTAACAGACAAGTACAAGAAATGCAAGTAGATTTGTAAAAGAAAAGATGATATGATAAAAAGAAAGCAGAGGAAGGAGCATGATGGATGAAACTGATATCGTGGAACGTAAACGGGCTGCGTGCCTGTGTACAGAAAGGATTTTTAGATATTTTTAAGGAGCTGGATGCGGATATGTTCTGTATTCAGGAAAGCAAACTCCAGGAAGGGCAGATCAGCCTTGAACTGGAAGGTTATCATCAGTACTGGAATTATGCGATAAAAAAAGGCTATTCCGGAACAGCCATCTTTACCAGAAGAGAGCCAATGTCCGTGGCATACGGCATCGGTATCGAAGAACATGACCAGGAAGGCCGCGTGATCACCCTGGAATTTGCAGAATTTTACCTGGTGACGGTCTACACGCCAAATTCGCAGAGTGAACTTGCAAGACTGGATTACCGTATGCGATGGGAAGATGCATTTCTTTCCTATCTGAAAGGGCTGGAAGAGAAAAAGCCGATTGTATTTTGCGGAGATCTGAATGTGGCACACAAAGAAATTGATTTGAAGAATCCAAAAACCAACCGAAAAAATGCCGGTTTTACGGATGAGGAACGCGGAAAATTTTCTACATTGCTGGGACAGGGATTTATCGACACCTATCGCTATTTTTATCCGGATCAGGAAGGAATCTATTCCTGGTGGTCTTATCGTTTCCAGGCAAGGAAGAAAAATGCAGGATGGCGTATTGATTATTTCTGTGTCTCGGAAAGTCTGAAGGAAAAACTGGTGGATGCCAAGATCCACACGGAAATCATGGGTTCTGATCATTGTCCGGTTGAGCTGGATATTGATCTTTGAAACGGAAAAAAAGTGTGAATATAATGCAAGGTGCATTGTGAAAAGAGACAATTTACAGTTTCTTATTGCAATGCATCTTTTGCTTTAGTATAATTGTATAGAAGACAGAGACAAGGAGTCGGCATTTTATGAATATTATCAATATAGAACATATCAGCAAGATTTTTGGCGGAAAAGTGATTTTTGATGACGTTTCCTGTGGCATTTCCGAAGGAGAGAAGATCGGTGTGATCGGTATCAACGGAACCGGAAAGACAACACTTTTGCGTGTGCTTGCTGGACTGGAACAGCCAGATGAAGGGCAGGTGATCACACAGAACGGGATCCGGATCGCATACCTGCAGCAGAATCCGGCATTTCCGGAAGAAAAAACCGTACTTTCCTATGTGACAGATGGTATGTGGGACATGGACTGGACACTGCAAAGTGAAGCAAAGAGCATGCTCAATCAGCTGGGCATTGTGGATCATGAGCAGCCGCTGGCAGAGCTTTCCGGTGGTCAGAGGAGAAAGGCGGCACTTGTACGGACACTGGTGCAGGATTTTGATGTACTGCTGCTGGACGAGCCGACCAACCATTTGGATAATGAGATGCTCACATGGCTGGAAGACTATTTGAATCGTTATAAAGGAACCGTGATCATGGTAACGCATGATCGCTATTTCCTGGATCGTGTGAGTAATCGGATCCTGGAGCTGGATCATGGGAAAATTTACAGTTATGAAGCAAATTATTCAAAATTTCTGGAGCTGAAAGTGCAAAGAGAAGAGATGGCACTGGCAACGGAGCGAAAAAGACAGAGCGTCCTTCGTATGGAACTTGAATGGGCAAAACGCGGCTGTCGTGCGAGAAGTACCAAACAGCGTGCGAGACTGGAGCGTCTTGAGGCTTTAAAAGCGGGAAAAGCACCGGTCAGTGACGCCACACTTGAGATTGAAGCAACAGCTGCAAGGATGGGCAGAAAGACAGTAGAACTGCATCATATCAGCAAACGCTACGGAGAGAAAGTACTGATCGATGATTTTGATTACATTGTTTTGAAAAATCAGCGGCTTGGCATCATCGGACCGAACGGATGCGGCAAATCAACGCTGATCAAGATCATTGCCGGGCTGATCGAGCCGGACAGTGGGAGCGTGGAGATCGGTGAGACGATTCAGCTTGGATATTTTGCACAGGAAGTGCCGGATATGAATACCGAGCAGCGGGTGATCGATTACATCAAAGATGTGGCAGAGTATCTGCCGACAAAAGACGGGAAGATCTCGGCATCTCAGATGCTGGAGCGATTTCTGTTTACACCGGAAATGCAGTATGCACCGGTATCCAAGCTTTCCGGCGGGGAGAAAAAAAGACTGTACCTGCTGAAAGTTATTTTTACCGGGGCAAATGTATATCTGTTTGATGAGCTCTCCAATGATATTGATATTCAGACGCTGACGATTCTGGAGGATTTCCTAAACAGTTTTCCGGGGATTGTGATCACCGTATCCCATGACCGCTATTTTCTGGACAATGTGGTGGACCGCATTTTTGAATTTGACGGAAACGGTCATTTGCAGCAGTACGAAGGTGGTTATACCGACTATCTGGAAACAAAACAGAAAAGAACATCACAAGAAACATCGGAAAGCGGGAATGCACTTTTCGGGAAATCCGGAAAGGGAAAGTCTGAGGAAGGGAGTTCAAAATCTTCCAGAGACTGGAAGCAGAACCGTAAGACAAAACTGAAATTTTCCTATAAAGAACAGAAAGAATTTGAAACGATCGATGACGACATCGCACAGTTAGAAGATGGGATCGCCGTTCTGGAAGCTGAGATTCTGGCAAATGCAACAAATCCGGGAAAATTAAACGAACTGATGAAAGAAAAAGAAAAGGCGGAGCATGCACTGGAAGAAAAGATGAATCGATGGGTTTATTTAAATGATCTGGCGGAAAAAATAGAGTCACAGAAAGGTTGATGAAAGTGGAAACATTCCAGGCAATGGGAGCCGTTCCGGTCAAAGACGGAATCGTCTTTTCGATGGAACGCAAAAACAACGAAGAAGCCAGCCTGCTTCTTTATAAAAAAGGCAGTAAAGAAGTAATGCAGGAAATACCGTTTCCTGCAACAAACACGATTGGAGATATCGTCTGTGTCAAAGCAGAAAAAATAGCATCTGCACGATATGAATACAATTTTTGCATAGATGGAAAAGTAACTTTGGATCCTTATGCAAAAGTACTGATCGGAACCGGGAAATTTGGTGAGGAGCATCCGGAGGGACACGAAGTCCGCTGTGCGATGATCGCCGGAAATTACGACTGGGAGGATGACCGGAAACCGCAGATCGCATACGAAGATGCCGTGATGTACAGCTTTCATGTACGTGGGTTTACAAAACAGCGTTATTCCGGTGTGCGTCATAAGGGAACCTTCCTTGGAATCACCGAGAAGGCAGAATATTTCAAAGAGCTTGGCATCAATCAGATCAAGCTGATGCCGGCCTATGAATTCATTGAAATGGAGTCTGTGAAAACACATGCCCGGTACCGTAAAGAAGAAGAGCTTCCGAAGCGTCTGAACTACTGGGGCTATACAAAGGCCTTTCATTTTGCCCCGAAACGTGCCTATGCAGCGACAAAAGATCCGGTGCGTGAATTTAAAGATATGGTAAAGACCATGCACCGTCTTGGTATCGAAGTTCTGATGGAATTTTATTTTCCGGAAGGATGCAGCCCGCGTTATATTACGGAATGTCTGCAATACTGGGTGCAGGAATATCATGTGGATGGATTTCATGTCCGCGGCGTGCAGGGCATCTGTAACCTGATGGCGACGGATCCGCTGTTTGCAGATACCAAGCTTTTAAATATTTATTTCCCGGTGGAGGAGATCTATGGCAAGAAGAATCTACCAAAAAAGCGGATGGTGGCAGAGTGCAACGATGGGTTTATGATCGATGTCCGGCGTTTCTTAAAAGGAGACGAAGAGAGCCTGAAAGCATTTGCAGAGCGGATGAGGCGGAATCCAAAGGGCAGCGGGCTGATTAATTACATAGCAAGCCATGACGGATTCACATTATGTGACCTGGTATCTTATGAAGAACGTCACAATGAAGATAACGGCGAGCAGAACCGTGACGGAAGAGTGCAGAATTACAGCTGGAACTGTGGAGAAGAAGGAAAAAGCCGCAAAAAGAAAATTCTGGAGCTTCGAAACCGTCAGATGAAAAATGCATGGTGTATGCTGCTTTTGTCGGCAGGAACGCCGATGATCCTTGCCGGGGATGAGTTCTGCAACTCGCAGCTTGGCAACAACAATCCATATTGTCTGGACAATGAGATTTCCTGGCTTGACTGGAAAGGATATAAATCCGGAAACAGTGAAATGTTCCGGTTTGTAAAAGATCTGATCGCATTTCGCAAAAAGCATAAAATCCTGCATATGGGACAGGAACTGAGCATGACGGACAGCTTATCCTGCGGTTTTCCGGGGATTTCCTATCACAGCAGCAGTGCGTGGTACGGGGAACTGGATGGGCAGAACCGTAAGATCGGTGTCATGTACTGCGGCAAATATGCCGATGAGGATGAACTGATCTATATTGCCTATAATATGCACTGGATGGAGCATACTTTTGCACTTCCGGCTTTGCCGGGCGGCTATCGCTGGAATGTGGCTCTGGATACGGGTGAGGGTATTTTGGAAGAGGACAAATGGCGTCTGTTGCCGGACAGCAGACAGGTACAGGTATCGTCAAGGACGGTAACCGTGTTGATTGGAAGGAAGCATAAAGATGTTAAAGAAAGTAATCGGACACTTCACAACCATCACAAGGCATAAGATCCTGGTGATGAAAGAGTGTTTTAAAATCGGACTTTACAAACAGGGACTGACACATGACCTGTCAAAATATTCGCCGACGGAGTTTCTGGTCGGATGCAAATATTATCAGGGCAACCGCAGTCCGAACAATGCAGAGAGAGAAGAGACCGGCGTATCCAAAGCATGGCTGCATCACAAAGGACGCAACCGCCATCATTTTGAATACTGGATCGATTACAGTGTGGAAAAAGACGGCAACCCGATGACCGGTATGCCGATGCCGAGAAAATATATCGCAGAGATGATGATGGATCGTATGGCGGCATCCAAGATCTACAACGGAAAAAACTATAACGATCATTTCCCGCTGCAGTATTATGAAAAGGGGAGGCACCATTATATGATGCATCCCCAGACAGAAAAAGATCTGGTAAAACTGTTGACAATCCTCGATAAAAAAGGCGAAGATTATCTTTACCGTTATATCCGGCAGGTTTACCTGAAAGGAAAGTGATCATTCCGGATAGATCAGGCGGTCTGCTTTGATATCGGTCAGAACTTCATCTAAATATTTTTTTGCCAGGTAGTTTGCCATGGAAAGATTCATATCCAGATAATTGCCGCAGTCTTTTGGTGATGCCCCAGGTACTTCATCGTGGAAATCGCGGATAAAGGTAAACATTTCTGTGACCAGAGGGACGATCTCTTTGGATTCATAATCTCCTGCGAGAAGCAGATAAAAACCGGTGCGACAGCCCATCGGGCCAAAGTATACGGTTTTATCAGCAAAAGTCGGATGATTGCGAAGGAAAGTAGCTCCGAGATGCTCGATCGTGTGGAGTTCAGCGGTATTCATGACCGGTTCCTCATTTGGGGAAGTCATGCGAAGATCAAACGTTGTGATCGTATCTGCACCGATGTGATCCTTGCGGGATACATAAATGCCCGGCTGCAGTTTGATATGGTCTATGGTGAAACTTGCTATTTTTTTCAATGGAAAAACCTCTCTTTCTGTTTTTTTCAATATTTTTGATGTGGGTATCAGACGAGAAGGCACATATTGCGGCTTCCTGTTTTGATCCAGACATCCTGTCTTCAGTATAGCATTTTGAAAGGCATGTGAAAAGCAGAAATTTGTTGAGTCCGGACAAAAAGAGTGGTAGAATAAAAGACAGTCATAGTGATACAAAAGGAGTGATAGCATATGACGATTGATGAATTATTGGGGCTGCTTGATATGCAGGAAGAGATTTTGCAGTTTTCTCACTTTACAAATGCAGATGCATGGGAGGTGGGCAACTGTATCGTGGCGGAAGCAATCAAAAGAAAACTTCCGGTGGCAGTCAGTATCCGTCTGAATAACGGGCTGACGGTATTTCAGTATGCATCTGACAGTGTGAACCTTCAGAGCGAACGGTGGCTTCAGCGAAAAATGAATACCGTGCGTACCTTAGAGAGAAGTTCCCTTTATACGAGTGTGCTTCTGCGTAAAAGTGAAGAGACGCTCGCAGACTGGTATCTTGATGAGAAAGATTACGCAGCCTGCGGAGGAGGATTTCCGATCCGCATCGAAGAAGTAGGTGTGATCGGAGCCATTCTGGTCGAAGGGCAGGATCATTTTTCTGATCACGATCTGATCGTAAAGAGCATCAGCCGTTATCTGCATATTGATGAAGTTCCACGCATCCGCACGCAAATGTTTTAAAATCATCCGGAATCGGGGCAGTAAAATCCATGGGCTTTCCACTGATCGGGTGGCAGAAAGTCAGCCGACAAGAGTGGAGAGCCTGTCTTTTTATAAGCCGGTAATCCGGATTGTAAAGATAGTCTCCGGGAAGCGGGTGGCCGATGTGGTTCATATGAACCCGGATCTGATGCGTACGTCCCGTTTCCAGCTGTAAAAGCACAAGAGAATGAAAACCGTCAAATTTAAGCAGACGATAATGCGTTATTGCCCGTTCACCATGGACAAAATCAACCTGCCGCAGGATGGCAGAATCACAGGCTCTTGCGATCGGTGCATCGATCGTACCACATTTTGGAATCTCTCCTGTAGCAATGGCAAGATACTGCCGGTGGATCTTACGTTCTGCACTCATTCTGGAGAGCAGGGCACCGCTTAAACGGTTTTTGGCCAGGATCAGAAGTCCGGTGGTATCACGGTCCAGTCGGTTGATGCAGCGATAAACAAAATTTTCTCCTTTTTGCCCAAAATACCAGGCAGCAGCGTTGGCGAGTGTATTCTCATAATTATGGATAGATGGATGGATCGGCATATCCGATGGTTTATTGATGATCATCAGATCTTCATCTTCATAGACAACCGGAAAAGGAAGGTTTACAGGAACGATATGTTCCGACGGTGTTTCTTCCGGTATCACAATGGTCAGTCGGTCATCCGGCTGAAGGACATAGTTCATATAAACGCCTAAACCGTTTACAAGAACCGTGTCGTCGGTATGCTTCAGACAGGTCAGAATGTGGCGGGAATAGCCGTGATTTCTCAGGTAATCCGTTATTTTTGTGCCGGATTCTTCGGCAGATATGGAGTAAACAAATGTACGTGTCATAGAAAATCCTTTCAGAGTTACTTTTTGTAAAACTAAAGAAGAGTATAGGGCACAAATTTTTGCTTGTCAAAGAAAAGATGAAAAAGAAAGGAAAAAGTAAAAAATGGAACGAGAGAAGTTTGGTTCAAGACTTGGTTTTATCTTGATCTCGGCAGGATGTGCCATCGGTCTTGGAAATGTATGGAGGTTTCCGTACATTGTTGGAAAGTACGGAGGAGCGGCGTTTGTACTGATCTACCTGGCGTTTCTTCTGATCCTCGGTCTGCCGGTCATGGTAGCTGAGTTTGCGGTCGGACGTGCAAGTCAGAAAAGTGCAGCCTGTTCGTTTGATGTTCTGGAGCCGAAAGGAACGAAATGGCACTTGTATAAATATGGTGCGATCGCCGGAAATTATTTGCTGATGATGTTCTACACAACGATCGCCGGATGGATGATCCTGTATTTTGTGAAGATGGCAACGGGACAATTTGATGGCTTAAATTCCGATCAGGTAGGGGAGGCCTTTAATAATATGCTCGGACAGCCGGTCCTGATGATGGTATTTATGGCGATCGCTGTTTTGCTTTGCTTCGGCATCTGTGCAAAAGGTCTTCAGAAAGGTGTGGAGCGTATCACAAAAGTGATGATGGTATGTCTGCTCTCCCTGATGGTCGTTCTGGCAGTTCGTTCTGTCCTGCTTCCGGGCGGACAGGAAGGACTGAAGTTCTATCTGTATCCAGATTTCGGAAAAGTAAAAGAAGCCGGGATCGGTGAAGTGGTCTATGCTGCGATGGGACAGGCATTCTTTACGCTCAGTATCGGAATCGGGGCACTGGCTATCTTTGGAAGCTACATTGGAAAAGAGCGTGCCCTGACAGGCGAGGCAGTCAGCATCTGTGTGCTGGATACCTTTGTGGCACTGATGTCAGGACTGATCATTTTTCCGTCCTGTTTTGCCTACAATGTGCAGCCGGACAGCGGCCCGAGCCTGATCTTTATCACACTGCCGAATGTATTTAACGCCATGGCAGGAGGAAGATTGTGGGGTACATTATTCTTTCTGTTTATGACATTTGCATCCTTATCTACGGTTATCGCCGTTTTTGAAAATATCATTTCTTTTACTATGGATCTGAAAGGATGGGATCGCAAAAAGGCGGTTTTGATCAATCTGGTCGGTGTACTGGTTCTTTCTATGCCATGCGTGCTTGGCTATAATGTATGGAGCGGTATCACACCACTTGGAGCTGGAAGCACGATCCTGGATCTGGAGGACTTTATTGTCAGCAACAATCTGCTGCCACTTGGAAGTCTTGTCTACCTGCTGTTCTGTACGACGAAGCTTGGATGGGGATATGAGAATTTCCTCAAAGAGACGAATACCGGAAAAGGTATGAAATTCCCAAGACAGATCGCGTTTTATGTGAAATACATTTTGCCGCTGATCGTCCTGTTTATCTTTGTGATGGGATATTATACAAAATTCTTTGCATAAAAAGATACCTGGTTAAACGGTCTTTTGAACTGGTATCATGGTGTCACATATTATAGAAAAAAGTGACAGATTCACAATCGAAATCTGTCACTTTTTCTATGAGCAATTATGCAAGATTGTACAAATGTTTTATTCACGGACCAGTATTTTTTCAATCTCCAGAATGTACATGGTATGATAATCTTTCTGAGGATACCATTTTTCGTCAAGAGATGAATCGATAAAGCATTCTGGTCTGTATTCCTGTGCATAGAGTTTTTTGCCTGTGATCACGGTATTTGCTTCGGCAAAATACGGAACATCGTCCGTGTGAGCTACGGTAAGACCGCTTTTGGCAATCTTGTCCTCGTCTCTTCCGGATACGGAGCCAAGATAGCTGAGTGTCTTGCGGTACTCTTCATCAAGAACAGAGAGAGAAAGCTTATCGGAAGCGTCGATAAATTCTTTTGTATAACGTTGCGGACGGATCACGATAAAGGCCACGTTTCTGCCCCACATCACACCGACACCGCCCCAGGAAGCAGTCATGGTGTTTGCTTTTCCGTCTTTTTCGGCTGTTACGAGCAGCCATTCTTTTCCAATCATCTGAAATGGATTTTTCTGAAGTTCTTCTGGTTTGATCTCTTTAAAACTCATAGTATATACCTCCGGGTTATTTCGATTTTACTTTATTCCAAAGTTCATTATACACCTCATCGTTCTTTGTGCCAAGATACTGAAACGTTTCCAGATTTGGTACAGTGGAAAGATCCGGGAAAGCGATCTTGCTGTTGTGGATGCTTTCATCCTCGATCAGTTCGCGTGCCGCGGTGTTTGGCGTTGAGTAGGTAATGTATTCAAAATTCATCAGGGCGATATCCGGGCGGCAGAGGAAGTTGATAAATTGCTCAGCATTTTCCTTGTGCTCGGCATTTTTCGGGATCACCCAGGAATCGATCCAGAGATTGCTTCCCTCTTTCGGGATCACGTACTCCAGATTCGGGTTTTCCTGCTGGGTGTAGATGGCTTCACCGGAATAAATGACACCGATCGCTGCTTCATTTCCGATCATTTTGTCACGGACCTGATCGATGACATATGCCTGTACCAGCGGTTTCTGGCGGGTCAGCAGGTCTTTAGCTTCGTTCAGTTCATCCAGATCCGTGGAATTTAAGGAGTAGCCGAGGTATTTGAGTGCCACGCCAAATGCGTCACGGACGGAATCCTGCATCAAGATGTTGTCTTTGTATTTCTCATCCCACAGAACACTCCAGCTGTCGATCGGCTCATCTACCATGGTCTTATTATAGAGGATACCAACGGTACCCCAGCAGTACGGAACCGAGTATTTGTTTTCCGGATCAAACTCTTTTGAACGTTCCAGATAGTCTTTGCCGATATTTTTGATATTCGGAATATTGTCAAAATTGATTTCGGCGAGCAGGTCATTCTCCCTCATTCTCTGGATCATATAGTCTGAAGGACATACCAGATCATAGGCAATGGCACCGGAACTGATCTTCGGATACATGATCTCGTTTGTCTCAAATTCTTCATATTCGCCCTGGTCTGCAGCTTTCCGGTACCACTCCGCTGCGGC
>ERZ772954.1090-NODE-1090-length-22779-cov-5.179458_pt1 | contig 22779 bp, 18 predicted proteins | sample MGYA00580684_ERZ772954 | MGnify/ENA primary metagenome ERZ772954 (study PRJEB29015, sample SAMEA2737654) | human gut metagenome | biome: human gut; feature: human-associated habitat; material: faeces | place: China | collected 2012 ...
TCCTCGTTTAGCTGTACAATTTTCTCGGACATAGTTTGCTTGCTCCTTTCGAATGGTGTGTGGTTACTTCATTCTACCAGAGCCTGCAAGCTATGTCTTCTTTTATGCGATTTTCAATTTGCGCAACTTATTTTACCTTATCGTATTCCCGCTGCCCGTCCCCGTTTACGGGCGACGGAGGGTTCTTTTAAATCGGGGTTGGAGTCTGGGCGAGGAGGAGGATCACCACAACGGCGGCCGCAAAGCCCGCGGCAGCGGCCAAAACCGCGATGCCGGTCCGAAGCCGCTTTCCGGCGGCTCTGCACACCAGCCAGACACACGCCATACAGGCTGCGGCTGCCAGCAGGGAAATTCCCAGCCCCTTCCACAGCCACGTAAGCTCATAGAACCATCTCATATCAACTGTCCTCCCCTCTCCGCACAGCCTGTTTCAATTCTTCAAGGTCATGGTCATCCGGATGGACGAGGGCGCGGTCAAAGTTCCGGATCAGTCCGTCCAGATTGGGAGCCGGGTTGGGCTGCTGCTTCATTTTTTCATACCGCTCCCGGACCGCCATGGGCATTTTGCCCTGGCACATATAAGTGCCGATGATCGAATTGCTCTCATCGATGCTCTCCTTTACCCGATCCAGCACCTTTTGAAAATACGCCTCGCTTTCGCCGAAGCCCGCCGTACCGAACAGGAAAATCTTCTTGTTTTTCAGGCGCTTCAAAAGCGCAAGCGCCGCTTCATCCGCAGTCCCCTTATCCGTCCAGAAGCCAACATACAGCTTTTCGGATTCGACCGCACCGGCTTCGTCCGTGCCGAAATGATTGCACAGATCCGCCGGAAGGCTCTCCCGGATCGCCTCAGCCAGCAGCTTGGTATTCCCCGTTCTGCTGGAATAAATAATGGAGTAGCGTTCATCGTTCATAAGCGTATCCTCTCTTTGCTTTGATTGTTGGGATGATCCGGTGCGCGTCACTGTTCCGCCAGCCACCGGCAGGCGGAGACCGCAGCCAAGGTGCCGTCCGAAACCGCCGTGGTCAGCTGCCGTACCTGCTTGTGCCGACAGTCGCCTGCCGCAAAAAAGCCCGGTGCGGCCGTTTCCATCCGGTCATTGGTCAGGAGATACCCCTCTTGATCCCGTTCCGCCAGTGCCGCGGCCATTTCCGTATCGGGAACGCGGCCAAAGGCCACGAACAGCCCGCTGACCGGGAGCCGCGTCTCCCGTCCGTCGGCATTTTTCAACAAAAGGTGTTCCAGCTCTCCGTTATCGGCGTGGAGATCGGTGATGACCGTATCCGTCAGGATGGTAAGATTTTTCCGTTGGGCCGCCTGCTCCACCAGTGCCTGCTCCGCCCGGAAGGTTTTTCTCCGGTGGATCAGTGTCACGCTGCGGCAGCGTTCGGCCAGAAACAGAGCATCCTCAAAGGCGGTGTTGCCGCCGCCGGCCACTGCTACGTCCTGTCCGTCGAAAAACGGGCCATCGCACAGGGCGCAATAGCTGACGCCGCGGCCTACCAATGCTTCTTCACCGGGCAGACCCAGCGTCCGGGGCTTCGCTCCGGCGGCAAAGATCACCGCCCGGGCCGACACAGGCCCGTCCTCCGTTTCCAAAAGGAACGTGCCGCCCGTGTTTCGTTCGATCCTCTGTACCCCGCTGAAGGTCAGCTCCGCCCCGGCCGCTTCCGCCTGGGCATACATCCGGTCCCCCAGTTCCATGCCGCTGACCGCGCCAAGGCCTGGATAATTCTCCACCAGCGGCGAGAGGGTGATCTGCCCGCCGAAGCCGCTGCCCTCGAATACGGCAACGGAGCGTCCTGCCCGTGCGGCATACAGGGCGGCCGTCAGTCCGGCGGGACCACCGCCGATCACAGCAAGCTCGATCATTGGGCATACTCCCGGAGGAACGCCTTGATCTGGGCTGCACCCACGTAGAGGGTGGGAACCTCCCCCCAAGCCACCAGCGTGGGGGCCTGCCGCAGACCAAGAGCCTTTGCCTCCTCCGCATACTGTGCGGCATCCTTTTCCTCATAGGGAACGCCCGCCTTTTGCAGCAGCGGCTTCACCGCCCGGCAGTTGGGGCAGGTGGCCGTGACAAAGAGCGTATAACGGTCTGCTTTCCCCGAAACGGGCGCGGTCTCTCTCACTTCTTCCGCCGGAGCGGCTGCATGGGGCTGCGCCGCACCGCTCACCTGATAGGTTTTTCTGTCCTGATACTCCTGACTCTTGCCGTCGTTCCAGTTCTGCACCGGGCGGTAGTAGCCGGTGATGCGGCTGTAAACCTCCGTTTTCCGTCCGCAGATGGGACAGGTGAACTGCTCTCCGGCCAGATAGCCATGGTCGGCGCAGACGGAATAGGTGGGAGACAGCGTATAGTACGGCAGTTCGTAGTTCTCCGCAATCTTGCGGACCAGCGCCGCCGCTGCCCGCCAATCGGGCAGCTTTTCGCCCAGGAAAGTGTGGAACACCGTGCCGCTGGTATAGAGGGTCTGGAGCTTGTCCTGTACGTCCAACGCGGCGAACACGTCCTCCGTGTAGCCCACAGGCAGGTGGCTGGAATTGGTGTAGTAGGGCGTCCCGCCCTCGTGTGCGGTGATGATATTGGGGTACTGTGCCTTATCGTGCTTGGCGAGGCGATAGGAGGTGGACTCGGCAGGGGTGGCCTCCAGATTGTAGAGGTCGCCATACTGCTCCTGATAATCGCTCAGCCGCTCCCGCATGTGCTTCAGCACCCGAACGGCAAAGTCCTGCGTCTCCTCATGGGTGAGGTCCTTGCGGAGCCAGTTGGCGTTCAGGCCCGCCTCATTCATGCCGACGAGGCCGATGGTGGAAAAGTGATTGTCGAAGCTGCCGAGATAGCGTTTGGTGTAGGGGTACAGCCCCTCCTCCATCAGCCGCCCGATGGTGGTGCGTTTGATCTTCAGACTGCGGGCGGCAATATCCATCATGTGATCCAGCCGGGCGAAGAAATCCGCTTCATCCTTGGTAAGATATGCAATACGGGGTAGATTGATGGTCACAACGCCCACGGAGCCGGTGGACTCGCCGCTGCCGAAGAAGCCGCCGCTCTTTTTCCGCAGTTCCCGGAGGTCCAGGCGCAGGCGGCAGCACATGCTGCGCACGTCGCTGGGCTCCATGTCGGAGTTGATGTAGTTGGAGAAGTAAGGCGTGCCGTATTTGGCGGTCATCTCAAAGAGCAGCCGGTTGTTCTCCGTCTCGGACCAGTCAAAGTCCTTGGTGATGGAATAGGTGGGGATGGGATACTGGAAGCCGCGGCCGTTGGCGTCGCCTTCGATCATGACCTCGATGAATGCCTTGTTGATCATGTCCATCTCCGGCTGGCAGTCGCCATAGGTAAAACTCATGGGCTTGCCGCCCACGATACAAGGCTGACCGGCCAGATCGGCGGGTACGGTCCAGTCCAGAGTGATGTTTGAGAACGGGGCCTGTGTGCCCCAGCGGCTGGGGGTGTTGACGCCATAGACAAAGCTCTCGACGCAGTGCTTGACTTCATTGTAGCCGAGCTTATCCATCCGGACAAAGGGGGCAAGATAGGTATCAAAGCTGGAAAATGCCTGCGCACCCGCCCACTCGTTCTGCATAATGCCCAGGAAATTCACCATCTGGTTGCATAAAGTAGCCAGGTGCTTGGCCGGGGCGCTGGTGATCTTCCCCGTCACACCCCCTAACCCTTCCTGAATGAGCTGCTTCAGGCTCCAACCGGCGCAGTAACCGGTGAGCATAGACAGATCATGGATATGGAGGTCCGCGTTGCGGTGGGCGCTGCCGATCTCCTCGTCATAAATCTCGCTGAGCCAGTAATTAGCTGTGATGGCGCCGGAGTTGGACAGGATCAATCCGCCCACGGAGTAGGTGACGGTGGAGTTTTCCTTTACCCGCCAGTCGGACACCCGCAGATAGTCGTCCACCAGCTTTTTGTAGTCCAGAATGGTGGAGCTCATGTTCCGCAGCTTTTCCCGGTTCTTGCGGTAGAGAATGTAGGCCTTGGCCACTTCCGCGTAGCCGGCACGCTGAAGAACGGCCTCCACGCTGTCCTGAATGGTCTCCACATCGATCCGGCCATCCCGGATCTTATCGGCATAATCCGCCGTGACCTGCAAGGAAAGCAGGTCGATCACATCCGGGGCATAGGGAATATGGGTGGCGTCAAAGGCTTTCATAATGGCACTGGAGATACGGTTGAGACTGAATTCGGCAACATGGCCGTCCCGCTTGATGACTTGATACATGGTCCTCTTCTCCTTTTCTCTATTGTCCACGGATCTGTGTGCTGGGAATATCAGGCAAAACGCTGTCCCGCAGCGCTTCGATCTCTTCTTTTGTCAGGGGCTTCATGCCGCTGCCCACCAGTTCGCCGGAGTCCACAAAGGGTTGAAGGAAATAGCGCTTCGCACCCTTGAGCCAACGGCCGATCCCGGCCATCTCCTCCGGTGTGTGCAGCGGTGCGCAGACGGTGGTGCGGAACTCATAGTCCACGGCGCCCGCCATCAGCAGTGCGGCACTCCGCTTCACCGGTCCCAGAAGATCCACGCCGCCGCAGGTCTCCGCATAGCGGTCCGGGCTGTTCTTGATGTCCATGGCAGCATAGTCCAGCAGCCCCTCCTGCGCCAGCGCTTCCAGCATGTCGGGGTTGGTGCCGTTGGTATCCAGCTTCACGGCAAAGCCCAGCCCCCGGATCTGCCGCAGCAGCGCCGGAAGGTCCTCGTACAAGGTCGGCTCCCCACCGGTGACGCACACGCCGTCCAGCTTTCCCCGGCGGGTCTCCAAAAAGGCAAGCAGTTCCTCAGTGGAAAGGCTGTCGGTCTCTCGGTCCGGCAGGACCAAAGCGGGATTGTGGCAGAAGGGGCAGCGCAGATTGCAGCCGGGCAAAAACACCGTGCAGGCCACTTTGCCGGGGTAGTCCAGCAGCGTTACCTTTTGCAGTCCGCCGATCCGCATACGCATCTCCCCCTCCCGCTGATCGTCTCTTAGAGTTTAAGTATATAATGGCGGGCACGTTCTGTCAACTGCCGAAGCACAAGATATTGTGTCTATCGCAAAATAATAGTACTAAATAAAATCCATCATATTCAAGCTGACCGTGATCGCACGGTCTCCAGCAAATCCAAGGAACAGCAAGCAGGCACCTGAAGCAAAAACCGGGACATCCTGTTGGATATCCCGTTTTTTGTTGATCCTTCTAAAATCATGCTTGAATTTACAAAAAAGGTACACGCCTCAAAGCACGTTTATTTTTCACCGTCCGCTTTCGGTGTTCCCTTCTCCTGCCCTGCCAGATGCTTTTCCAGGGCGGACTGCCTGGCAAGGATGGCGTTTACTTTATCGTAGAGATCCTCGATCATAATTTCCGTTTTGAGATTCACCTTGTAATCGTTCTCGGCACGGCGGCGGTCCTTTTCCTCCTGCCGGTTCTGGCTCATCATAATGAGCGGCGCCTGAATGGCCGCCACGCAGGAGAGCACCAGATTCAGCAAAATAAAGGGAAAGGGATCGAAGGCCTTTGCCGCCAGCAGTGTGTTGACCACCATCCAGAGGATCAGCACGCCGGTGAAGGAAAAAATGAATGCCCAACTCCCCGCAAATTTCGCGATGGCGTCCGCCGCCCGCTGACCGAGGGTGTATTTTTCCTTTTCGCCCGCGGGATTTTCGGAAATTTTGCTGTCCGCCAGCAGGTTCAGCACTTCCTCGTCCGTCATGTCATGGCGGATATCCTTCAGAACTTCTCTCAATAGCTTTCTGTTTTCTTTCATAAATATCATCCGTTTCTTTTTGAATCTTCGCCTAAATGTACGGCTTTATGCCTCATTTTTCGGGGTATGCAGGAAGAAATCCGGTCCCTTGGTTTCAAACAGGATGAGGGATACGCCCAGCAGCAGGTCGGCATGGAGGGACGGGTCCTCCAAAGGAATGTCGAAATCCTCCTGCAATCTGCGGATGCGGTAAAGCACCGTGTTGCGGTGGGTGTAGAGCGCGTCGCAGGTCTTTTTCAGAGAGCGACAGCAAATCAGGTAATAGTAGAGCGTTTCGCAGTATTGCGTGTTCTTTTCCCGGTCATGGGCGGCCAAGCGGCGCAGTTCTATGGAGATCAGACCGCCGCGCCCCTCCAGATTTTTCAGCAGCAGAGGTATGCGGAGCTGCGCCGCAGAGCAGACCCGTTCCCCGTGAAAACGCTCATCCCGCATCAGCTCCAGCGCTTCCCGCGCGGTGGGGTAAAGCTTGGGCAGGTCGAAAAGCTCGTCCAGCGGCTCGGAGATGAGGACCTTGAGGTGGAATTCCTCCGCCAGAGCATCGAACGCCTGAGCACCCTCGTCCTCGTGCAGGAACAGGAACACATCGCCCTTGTACAGAAAGGGGTGGCTATCCGGAAGCCGCGCCTCCAGCGCCTCCTTCAACCGGCGCTTCCCGGCGTAAACGCTGCGATAGGCCGTCAGGTCCACCAATGCGAAGGTCCGCGGGTGGAAGTCCGCAAGGTAGGTATTGGCGGCCTGAAGCTGAAAATACGCAGCAGAGGAAAAGCCGCCGTCCAGCAAATGCATGAGTATGTCCTCTGCGGTCTCAAAGGGCTTGTCCTGCCGGCCGGCCTCCACAAACAGCTGCTTGGCGAGGATACGCTCCACCAGTTCCCATGTCTGAGCGGGAATTTTTTCCAGATGTCCGTCCGTGTCCACGCAGATGAGGCAGCCAAGCTGGACCCCCGCGCTGACAAGGAGTGCAAATCGCCGGGGATACGGACTGCCCGGCAGTTGTAGAAAGTCCGCCCGCCCTTCCGAAAGGGCCGGGCTTCTGCTGATAAGCACACCAGCTTCATAGGTGATCTCGCCGCAGCTCACAACGTTTTGAAAAAGCTCATCGGAGAATCCCTGCGGCAGTCGGTATGCCGCCACATGAAAGGTATCGTCCAGCACCAGCAGCGGACAGTCCAGAATCTTGCCTGCGCTTTCCGCCAGTTGTCTGAGATCATCCTGTGCGAAGAATTCCTCCAGCAGCGTCTCAGCGCCGCAGTTTTCCCACTGTGCGTCTCCCATCGCCCTCAGCCCCTTTCCACTTGTGCTTTCAGCACAAGCATCTCTTTTTTTATTGTACCCACAGTTTCTTGTTTTTGCAAGGAAAAAAGATAAACTATACAGCAGAAAGAGGGAAAAAGGAAGCAGCCAGGGTGATGTGCAGTAACTGATGCACATTCCGAGCATGGCAGCCGATGGGCCGAAGATCGCCGCAGGCAGCGTTTGCTTGTGCGATCAGAACGTGCCGCCCTGTTTCCGCGATTCAATTTTGTAATTTCATCTCGAATGGAGGAATTATTATGGTACCCAGCATCTATGGTGAAAACATGTTTGACGATTTCTTTGACAACAGTTTCTTCGGCGGTCACAGCCCCCTGTTTGGCAAGCACGAGAGAAACCTGATGAAGACCGACATCCATGAAACGGATGACGCCAAGGCTTACCGCTTCGCGGTGGAGCTGCCCGGCTTCCAGAAGGATGAGATCCATGTGGATGTGAAGGACGGCTATCTGACCGTCAGCGCCCAGAAGGGTCTGGACAAGGACGAAGAGGACAAGAAGGGCCGCGTTCTGCGTCAGGAGCGCTATGCCGGTGCATGCTCCCGCAGCTTTTATGTGGGTGATGTGAAGGCCGAGGATGTGAAGGCCAAGTATGAATCCGGTGTGCTGACCGTCCTGATCCCCAAGAAGGAGCCCAAGAAGATCGTTTCCGGCACCTCTGTCATCGTCGAATAAACAGCTTCGGCGCGCTGTTGTGCGCCGGATGCGAGGCTGCTGAAGCAGCCATGCGGCTTGCCGCCTGCTCAACAGGCGGCAAGCCGTTTTATCTAAAATTATATCATGGAGAACCGCCGATGAAAGAAGACCGCCGCCCGCAGGAAATCTGCGTGATTTGGATCGACCACACAAATCGGATCATCTCATTCCGCAAGGAAGATGGTGCACTATAATTGTAGAATTTTACCATGACCGAAGTCAGTCTCGTCGTGATTCCGCAAAAGGAGGAGGAAATGTAATTTGAAAAAGCTGCTGATCTGTCTCGCGCTTCTCTGCATCTTTCCTCTGATTTTTTCCGCGTGTTTCTCCAAACGGAACGGCGCTTCCGACGATCCCGGTGATTTTGCCGACCACGGAGGTGCGCCTATGGAGTTCCAGCATTTTTCCCTGTCGGAAAGCGGTATGTCCGCGCAGAGCTATGTCTACGAGGGCTATAAAACGGAGACCGGCGTCCATTTAGAGCATTTTATTCGCTCGGAATACTGGGACAACACGGTTTCCGGTAATGTAAGCCGTCATTATCGAAAGTCTCCGAGGTGTGAACGGGTATGAATTTTACCCGGAGGACGGCTCGATTCTGTACGAAGAGGAAGCGTGGGAGCTGTCGGAGCAGGCCCAAAGTCTTTGGCTGCGCCTCACCTTCGCCGGGGAGTATTCCGAGGGCATGAGTCCCGTCCAAATTCAGGGGCGGAAGTACCTGCCCATGTTCCCCGCCCGGAACGGCGTCTACACCATTGAACAGGTTCGAGAAAAATTCTTAGCGGTCTTTTCCGAGGAATTTACGGATAAGACCCTGAATGCCGCCATTGCGAGCAAAGATCTGCTTGAATATAACGGCAACGTCTATGCATCGTACAGGAAAAACAAGGGCAAGACCTCCTACAACAGCTGGGCGGATCACGTCCGGGATGACGGTGACGGGAAATTCACGGTGGTGATGGGTGTCAGCATGCCGTCGAACGGCAGCACAGTCTATGTGGAGCTGCCGACTGGAAAAAACGCGGCAGGCAAGTTCGTATTTACGGATTATCCCTACTGGGATCAGTCGGAATGATGTCTGAATCTTCACCTGACTTGCGGGCAGCGTGAACATAGGCATAAAACTTTATTTATGAGCAACGCATCACGAACATGCACAAATGCCAGTGCATGAAGTTCTCGTGCATTATTTCCGGTTGCCCCGCAGGGGGCGAGGAAATGGCACATTTCTTATTATACTATGCTTTTGCGTCGCAAAAATAAGGGAGGACGAAAACGTCCTCCCTTTTCTGCATCCACTTTGCAGATTTGCGCCTGGTACGGTGAGTTGTGCAGTTTATGCCTTCTCCCCGCGGGCCATGGCGGCGATATCGCCCACGCCGTCCAGCACGATGCTGGGGCGGTAGGCATAGGTCTTGAGGGTCTCCCGCGTGGAAACGCCGGAGAGCACCAGCACCGTGGACATACCGCTCTCCATGCCGGAGATCACGTCGGTATCCATGCGGTCGCCCACCATCACCGCCTCACCGGAGTGGCAGTTCAGCTTTTTCAGCCCTGTCCGCATCATCAGCGGGTTGGGCTTGCCGCAGAAGTAGGCCTGCTTGCCCGTTGCCATCTCAATAGGTGCGATGAGGGCACGGCAGGCAGGGGCGATGCCGTTTTCAATGGGGCCGGAGACATCGGAGTTGGCACCGATGAGCTTGGCCCCCTGCATCACCAGATTTGTGGCTTTCGTGAGGGTGTCAAGCGAATAGCTGCGCCCCTCGCCTACCACCACATAGTCGGGGTTCACATCGTTCATGGTGATGCCTGCGTCATAGAGGGCGTTGAGCAGTCCCGCCTCGCCAATGGCGAACACAGAGCAGCCCGGTGCCTGCTCCCGCAGGAAGGCGGCGGTGGCCAGTGCGCTGGTATAGAAGTGCTCCTCCGGCACATCAAGGCCCATGCGGGCCAGCTTCTGGTTCAGCTCCCGGGGCGTATAGCCGCTGTTGTTGGTAAGAAAGAGATATTCCTTGTCCTCATCATGCAGCCACTGAATGAACTCCGCCACCCCCGGCAGAATGCGGTTGCCGTGGTAGATGACGCCGTCCATATCGCAGATGAAGCCTTTTTTCTCGTTAAAATTAATGGAAGTCTCCATATTGTTCCTCCTGCCCTTCTTGTTAATATTCCATCTTTTTTTACTGTATCATGCAAGGAATCGGATTTCCATCAAGAAACGGTAAATTTTTCGGCATGGTTCTGTTTACCGCACAATGCCTGCGGCCTTACCGCCGCAGCAGCTTCAAAAGCTGGATGACCACCATGGAGCCGAAGGCCAGTCCTACGATGGCCCCCACCATCCCAGCGGATAGGGGAGCAACAGCGAACAGCGGTTCCAGCGCGGGAACCAGCAGCACCAGCCCCAACAGCAGCGCGCCAATGGCAAAGGCGCCCAACAGGGCACGGTTGTTCCAGAAGTGGCGGGTCAGCAGCACCGGATGCTGGGATTTGCAGCTAAAGCCGTGGAACAGCCGGCTCAGGCACAGGGTGGCGAAGGCCATGGTCTGTCCGGCAGCGGCTCCGCCGGCGTTCAGCCCCAGATAGAAGGCCGTGACGGTGGCGGCGGCGATGACCAGTCCTTCGATGCCCACACTATAAAGGAAGGGCTTGGTCAGGATGCCTTCGTTCCGGGGCCGGGGCTTTTCCGACATGACCTCGTCGGTGTGTGGCTCCAGCCCCAGTGCAATAGCGGGCAAGGAGTCCGTCAGCAGGTTGATGAACAGCAGGTGCACTGCCGCGAAGGGCACGGGCAGTCCCATCAGAGAGGCGTAGAGCACCGTCAAAATGCCCGCCGTATTGCCGGAGAGCAGAAATTGAATGGCCCGCTTGATGTTGGCGTACACGTTCCGGCCATTCTTCACGGCCTTTACGATGGTGGCGAAGTTATCGTCCGCCAGCACCATACCGGCGGCATCCTTGGCCACCTCCGTTCCCGTGATGCCCATGGCAACGCCGATGTCCGCCTGCTTGAGAGCGGGGGCGTCATTGACACCGTCGCCGGTCATGGCTACCAGATTGCCCCGCTGCTGCCACGCCCGGACGATGCGGATCTTATGCTCCGGGGACACACGGGCGTAAACGCTGACCTTCGGTACAAAGTCCTGCAATTCCTCGTCGCTCATGCCGTCGATGACCGCGCCCTCCACGGCCTCCGTGCCGTCCCGCAAAATGCCGATCTCACGGGCGATGGCCGCCGCCGTGATCTTATGGTCGCCGGTGATCATAATGGGGCGGATGCCGGCGCGGATGCACTCCGCTACTGCCGCCTTGGATTCCTCCCGGGGCGGGTCCATCATGGCGATGAGGCCGAGGAAGGTCAGGCCGTTTTCATCCGCCAGAGTGATGGCCGTGCTGTCCACGCTGCGGCAGGCGAAGGCCAGCACCCGCAGGCCCTCGTTGGAAAACTGTTCGTTGACCTGTTCGATCTTCGTCCGTTCCTCCGCCGTCACCACGCAGCGGTCCAGCAGCACATCCGTCGCGCCCTTGGTGACCAGCATCAGGCCCCCCGCCAGCTTGTGGACCGTGGACATCATTTTCCGATCGGAATCGAAGGGGATCTCCGTCAGGCGGGGCCAGCGGTTCCGGACGAGATCCTCGTCAAAGCCGTTGGTCTCCCCCAGCCGCACCAGTGCCGTTTCCGTGGGGTCGCCGATCTCCGTATCCCCGCTGATGACCGCATCGCTGCACAGCAGGGCCGTCCGCAGCAGCGGCTCCTGTAACGGGTCCCGGAAGTCCGCGTCCTTGGCGTCGATCACCTCGCCTCCGGTGTAGAGCTTGCGCACCGTCATGCGGTTCTGGGTCAGCGTACCGGTTTTATCCGAGCAGATGACCGACACGCTGCCAAGCCCCTCCACCGCCTGCAAATGGCGGATGATGGCGTTTTCCTTGGCCATTTTCCGGGTGCCGAAGGACAGCACGATGGTCACGATGGAGCTGAGGGCCTCCGGGATAGCGGCCACCGCCAGCGCCACGGCAAAGAGGAAGGCGTTCATCACGTTTTCGTGCCGCCACAGTACGCTGACGCCAAACAGCACTGCGCAGATCACCAGAATGATGATCGACAGCTTTCTGCCGAACTGATCCAGACTGACCTGAAGCGGCGTTTTCCGCTCCTCCGTGTTTTTCAGAAGCTGGGCGATCTTGCCCATCTCTGTGTCCATGCCGGTGGCCGTCACCAGAAAGCGGCCCCGCCCATAGGTGGCAAAGCTGCCGGAGAACACCATGTTCTTTCGGTCGCCCAAGGCCGTTTCCCCACTGAGCGGCTCCGTATCCTTTTCCACCGGCAGGCTTTCGCCGGTGAGGGCGCTCTCCGCGCACTTCAGGCTGGCACATTCCAACAGGCGTCCGTCGGCACAGACGGAATCTCCCGCCTCCAATATGACCACATCACCGGGAACTACCTCACGGCCGGGGATCTGTACGATCTGACCGTCCCGCAGTACCTTGGCGGTGGGGGCGGACATCTGCTTCAGGCTGTCCAGCGATGCGGAGGCCTTGACGGTCTGAACGGTGCCCAGAATTGCGTTCATGGTGATGACCGCCAGAATGACGATCATGCTCTCCACGTCCCCCATGCAGGCGGAGATGACGGCGGCCAGAACGAGGATCAACACCAGAAAATCCGCAAACTGCCCCAGAAAAATCTGCCAAACACTCTTTTGCTTGCCGGCGTGCAGTTCGTTGGCACCGTATTTCAACAAACGGAGCGCCGCATCCTCCTGTGATAGGCCGGTCTCCCGGCAATCCAGTTTCTGGAACAGCTCCACGCGGGATTGTTCCCAAATGTTCTTTTCCTGCTTCATGTACTGTGTCTCCTTTCGGCGGACGCAAAAAAGGCGAGCCCTTTTGCGTCAATGCCTTCACATTGATACAAAAGTCTCGCCATTTCAATCCGCAGCGGAGCCAAACGGCCCGTACTGACGCCAACGGATACACAAAGCTGTGCAAGCTACTCCCTTTTGAACGAAGAATACACGGTTTTCTGCCCGTTGTCAAGACGTGTTTTTGCTAAAAATCGTTAAGATTCTCTCGTGTCCGGACCCACCGAGGAGCCTGTGTCCCCTTTTCTTTTCGATTCAGCAGCTGCCGTTTTCCCTTTCAAACGCTGTCAGCCCTTCTTTTTGCGCACCTTTGGCGCTGTTGCCTGATAGCTTACATCGAGCAGCATTTTGATTTTGTCATCCGCCACACTGCCATCCAGTGCAACGGTAATCCAACTGTCCTTCCGCATATGATAGGCTGGAAAAAAGCCGTTCTCCATCAGCAGCGAGCCTGCCAGAATGGGACCGCATTTCAAGTTGACAGCGTCTATCCGCTCCTCACCCTGCAGTCCAAGCTTGCTTTTCGGCAGATCCATAATAACCGCAAACCATTTTTAATTGCTGCTGTGGCGGAACACCTCATAATTGGGATATTGGAGCCACGGACGGTCTGCGCTTGCCGGATAGGTTTCCAAGATGAACGTTTCCAATTTCTTCCGGTCCATGCCTGGATTCTCTATCATTTCACTCATTAGAAGCCTCCATGAATACGTTCTTCCCCGCAAAAGCCAGCTGCTTTCTCTCTGCAATCCTACCTGATTTGAGCCATATTGTCAATTTTTGATAGGTTTCACTGCAAAAAGGCCGTTCGCATCACGGAAGGTGCAGCCGGCTTCTGGTGTGTGATCGATCCAAGTCAAATACCTGCTCGGTAATCACACCGCTGGCGCTGGATCATGGGCGTTTTGCCCGCGTCCTTACAGAACATGCCTGCCCGCTGGCAGATTCCCTGCAGGATCGGCACACAGACGCGCCCTTTTCCGTCAGCCTGTTCAGTCAAAAAAAATCAGATGCACGCCGTGAGACGTGCACCTGATTTTTGCTATCTTTTCTTGTAAACGACCAGCTCCGGGGTTTTGCCGTCTTCCTCATAGGTGCAGACCAGCAGAAAATCCATATTTGCGGCAATGCCGAAGCAGCGGTCGCCGCCAAACTCACATTCCAGCTGGTTGCCGAGGTAGGTCGCCTGATCGTCAAGGAATTTGACGGTTTTTCCGTTGGGAAGGCGGTATGCAAGGTTGATATACTTGCCTACAAGCGCGTTGAGCTTTTCCACCTTGGGCATCCCGTCAATATGCAGATCGTTGAATTCATCCATCAACGTCTGCTTATACTGCGCAAAAGCCTCCGCGCCGCCGAGATTTTCATACCGCTTCCAGTAATTGAGCTTTGGCAGCGTATTCTTCAGGTAGGTCCGCGCCTGTTCGGCGGGAAATTCCTCGCTGGCCATGTTCTGCACGCAGACCTCGATCAGATCGTCTAAATCGTGGTACATATACTCGCCGTCAGCATAGCACCACTTGCAGTACTCCTCATTGAAAAAGCCGTCTGTCTCCCTGCTGATGTCCCCGTCCGCAAGGGGCATCCCGCAGCATTGACAGATCAGCTGTCTCGGTGAGCCGAGCAGCGTATTGATGGAGACATCAAAGAGCTTTGAGAGCAGCTTCAGGGTTTCGATATTCGGCGTTGTTTCACCGTTTTCCCAGCGGGAAACCGCCTGACGGGTCACAAATACCTTTTCCGCAAGCTCGTCCTGTGACAGTCCCATCTTTGTCCTGAGTTCCAGAATCATATCCTTTGTATCCATACGATCATCACCTCACGGTCATCATACCCCAAAGTTATCGGTATGACAAGCAACCTGCTGTTGCGGAATGCATGATGATCGAATACGCTGCCCTTGCGGGTAACGCGGCACAGCGGTACATCATGATCGTTTCCCAATTATATGCAAAAGGCTCTCTGGCAATATGCCAGAGAGCCTTTTATGCGGAGAGAGTATGGTAAGAGTAAAAACAGAAAACGGATATGTAACCTCAGTTGTTTTCCTGAGTCGCTGCTGCATTTGAACTTGTACCCATACAAGACGAGATTACATCAGAAAGCAAGGTTTGCTTTCACGCCAATTTCATGTTTCGTGCTGATTCTGACCGACAATTACTGCTCAGCCAGATGCTTGTATTTGGCATAGCGCTGAGCGCAGAACTCCTCGGCCTCGGCAAACAGGACCTTGGCAGTCTCGGGGAAGGTTCTGGTCAGAGAAGCGAAACGGGTCTCGCCCATCATGAAGTCCAGCAGCTGGCCATTGGGCTCCTTGCTGGTCAGGATGAACGGATTCTTACCCTCGGCCTTCAGCTCGGGCACATAGCGCCACAGGGGCCAATAGCCGCACTCGCTGGCCAGCTTCTCCTCCAGCTGAGCCTGGCTCATGCCCTTGGAGATACCGTGGTTGATGCAGGGAGCGTAAGCGATGAGGATGGAGGGACCGTGATGTGCCTCAGCTTCCTTCAGAGCCGTGATGAGGTGCTGCTCGTTGGCACCCATAGCGACCTGAGCAACATAGACATTGCCATAAGTCATGGCGATGGCGCCCAGATCCTTCTTGCCGGTTCTCTTACCGCCGTTGGCGAACTGAGCCACGGCACCCAGCTGAGTGGCCTTGGAAGCCTGACCGCCGGTGTTGGAGTACACCTCGGTATCGACAACCAGAACGTTCACGTCAGCGCCGGAAGCCAGGACATGGTCCAGACCGCCGAAGCCGATATCGTAAGCCCAGCCGTCGCCGCCGTACATCCAGACGCTCTTCTTGGGCAGAGCATCCTTGTTGGCCTTCAGGAAGGCGATATCATCAGAGGTCTCAGCAGTGGCGTTCAGAGCAGCCACAACAGCCTCGGACAGAGCACGGGTCTTGTCGCCGTTATCGCCCTCAGCCAGCCAAGCCTCAAGAGCGCTCTTCAGAGCAGCGTCGGAGGTAGAAGCCACCACAGCCTCAGCGTGAGCAGCCATCTGACGACGCATCTGGTCAATGGACAGCTTCATGCCCAGGGCATACTCGGCGTTATCCTCGAACAGGGAGTTGGAGTTGGCAGGACCATGGCCCTTCTCATTGGCCACATAGGGGAAGGAAGGAGTGGAGGAACCCACAACGTAAGCGCAACCGGTAGCGGAGGTAACGAACATCCGGTCACCGAACAGCTGAGACATAAGCTTCATGTAAGGAGCCTCGCCGCAGCCGGCGCAGGCGCCGCTGAACTCGTACAGAGGACGCTCGAACTGAGAACCGCGGACGGTGAACTTGTCCATGGGGTTGGTCTTGGTGGACAGGGTCAGGGCATGCTCCCAGTTCTCCTGCTCGGGCATCTGGGTATCCAGCAGCTCCATGACCAGAGCCTTCTCCTTGGCGGGGCAGACATTGGCGCAGGCGCCGCAGCCCTGGCAGTCCAGAGGATCGACCTGCATACGGAAGGTCAGGCCCTCAAAGCCCTTGCCCTTGGCTTCCTTGGTGACGAAGGCGGCAGGCTTTGCAGCCTCTTCCTCCGCGTTCAGCAGGAAAGGACGGATAGCAGCGTGGGGGCAGACCAGAGCGCACTTGTTGCAGCCAATGCAGTTCTCGGGGATCCACTGAGGCACCTTCACAGCGATGCCGCGCTTCTCATACTTAGAAGTCTCAGAGGGGGTAACACCATCAGCGTAGGGCATGAACTCGCTCACGGGGATGGCATCGCCGGCCTGCTTGTTGACAGGGATCTGGATCTCACGGATGTAGTGAGGCAGGCTTGCATCGGGAGCCTTGGTGTCGTCAGCCAGGGTCTTCCAGGACTCGGGAACGTCGATCTTCACGGCAGCGTTAACGCCCTTGTCGACGGCGGCGCTGTTCATGTCAACGATCTTCTGGCCCTTCTTGGAGTAGGACTTGATGATAGCGTCCTTCATGTACTTCACGGCGTCCTCGATGGGGATGATGCCGGAGAGGTTGAAGAAGGCAGCCTGCAGCACGGTGTTGGTGCGGTTGCCCAGGCCCAGTTCCATAGCGATAGCGGTAGCGTCGATGGTGTAGAAGTTGATCTCACGCTCGGCGATCTGACGCTTCACACGGTTGGGCAGGTGCTCCTCCAGCTCAGCGCCGGTCCAGCTGGTGTTCAGCAGGAAGGTGCCGTGAGGCTTGATCTCGGAAACGATATCGAAGTCCTTGATGTAAGAGGTCTTGTGGCAGGCCACAAAGTCAGCCATGGTGACATAGTAGGTGCTGTGGATGGGCTCATGGCCAAAGCGCAGGTGGGACTTGGTAACGCCGCCGGACTTCTTGGAGTCATACTCGAAGTAAGCCTGAGCGTACTGGTCGGTGTGGTCACCGATAATCTTGATGGAGTTCTTGTTGGCGCCCACGGTACCGTCAGAGCCCAGACCCCAGAACTTGCAGGAGATGATGGACTTGCCGGCGGTGACGATGTTCTCGCCAACGGGCAGAGACAGGTGAGTGACATCATCGTTGATACCAACGGTGAAGTGGTTCTTCTTCTCACCCTTCATGTTGTCGAACACGGCCTTCATCTGGGCAGGAGTGGTATCCTTGGAGCCCAGACCGTAGCGGCCGCACAGAGCCTCGATGTTGGTACGCTTGCCTTCCCACAGGGCGTCGCACACGTCCAGATACAGAGGCTCGCCGGGAGCGCCGGGCTCCTTGGTGCGGTCCAGAACGGTCAGGCACTTGCAGGTAGCGGGAATCTTCTCCAGCAGACGCTCCATGGAGAAGGGACGGAACAGGTGGACCTGAATGAAGCCGACCTTCTCGCCGCGCTCCACCAGATAATCAACAACCTCCAGCAGGGTCTCGCAGACGGAGCCCATAGCCACCACAACGCGCTCAGCATCGGGAGCACCGTAGTAGTTGAACAACTGATAGTTGCGGCCAGTGACCTCGTTGATCTTGCCCATGTACTCCTCGACAATGGCGGGCAGCGCATCATAGGCGCTGTTGCAGGCCTCGCGGGACTGGAAGAAGGTATCGGGATTCTGCAGGGTGTTGCGCAGAGTGGGATGCTCGGTGCTCAGGGCATGATCCTTGAAGCGCTGAACAGCGTCCCAATCCAGCATCTTGCCCAGATCCTCATAGTCCAGAACCTCGATCTTCTGGATCTCGTGAGAGGTCCGGAAGCCATCGAAGAAATGCTGGAAGGGGATAGAGCCCTTGATGGCAGCCAGATGGGCAACAGCGCCCAGGTCCATGCTCTCCTGCACGCTGGCGGAAGCCAGCTGTGCCCAACCGGTCTGGCGGCAGGCCATGACGTCGGAGTGGTCGCCGAAGATGGACAGAGAGTGGGTGGCCACGGTACGGGCAGAAACGTGCATAACGCCGGGCAGCTGAGAGCCGGCGATACGGTACATGGGCGGGATCATCAGCAGCAGGCCCTGAGAAGCAGTGTAGGTGCTGGTCAGGGAGCCGGTCTCCAGAGAGCCGTGCATTGCGCCGGCCGCGCCGGACTCCGCCTGCATCTCGACCAGCTTTACGGGCTGGCCAAACAGGTTCTTCTTGCCATTGGTAGCCCATGCATCCACATGGTCAGCCATGGGGCTGGAAGGAGTGATGGGGTAAATGGTAGCTACCTCGGTAAACGCATAAGATACGTATGCGGCAGCCTCATTACCGTCCATCGTCTTAAACACTTTGTTTTTTGCCATGAACGTAATTCCTCCTATTATTCTTCCCTGTATTTAACGCGAAGACTCTCCGCCCTTTGAGGTGGCCCCCTAATCGGGCGGATCAGCCTACTGAGCAAGCTGTATCTTAGAAACTGCTCCTCCGTTCCTACTGAGGGGCAGGCCATATTAATACAGCTACGTTCTTGATATGATTATAACTCTACACATTGCAAGTTTGCAAGTCCAAAAATGTTTCAAATGACGTAAGCGCTTTGTCGATAGCAAAGCATTTACGTTATTTTTACTTAATGCATGCCGCATCCCCTGTCCCGGTCTCCTATCCTGTTCCGGCAAATATACGGCCCTCCTACCGCTGTAAATACTGTAAATACAGTATAATAGGCTGTCGAAGCAAAAAAGTTCCACATAAAGTTCGTCGAATGGCCTATAACTTTTTTTAATAATTTGCTATGAAATAATGGTATATGCTGTTTTTGCGGTAAAACGCCACAGTCTCTCATGTATCTGCCCACTGCGACACCAACCCCGTGTCAACGGGTGTGCTTTCTTTTGCATACAGGCGAAATGCTCAAACAGCTGTGGCATTTCGGAGCGGCCCGTATAACCTTTCGGTCGCTATAAAGTTGAACCTTGCATTATCGCATTTTCTCCATTGTCTGCCGCATGACTGAATCGTTACCGCCGTCACACTCCATTTAAGATCTCCGCACCGCGCAGGTCATGTGCCTTTTCAAACCAGTCCTGATAGCGCAGGCTGTCACCCATAGAGTTTGACCCCTTCCCTGTTCAGCTTGCGGGCAAAGCTCTGGCTATCTGCCACGCTGCATTCCACTCCTCCGGCGTATACACGTTGAGAAAGTCACCGCGCGTTGGTGCTTGACAAAAGCTTCCAAAGCCCATATACTATGGGCATGGTGATCATATGACTGACGGAAGTGGATGTTACCACATGGAGTATGATCGTGAAACCAGCCGACCGTCTGGGCAGAAAAAGCTCAGATCGGTGCGGCTTTTTCTTTTTATACGGATCATTTGATCTGTTGAAAAGGAGGTTTTTCTATTTGATCGAGGGATACATCCATTCCATTGAATCAATGGGTCTTGTGGACGGCCCCGGTATTCGCACGGTGGTATTCTTTCAGGGCTGCCGCCTGCGCTGCCGCTACTGCCACAACCCCGACACCTGGGCCATGCGCAGCGGAAAAGAGCAGATCTTCACGCCTGAACAGTTGGTGAACAAGCTTCTCCGCTTCAAGCCGTATTTCGGCGATAACGGCGGCGTCACCTTTTCCGGCGGCGAGCCGCTCCTGCAAAAGGACTTTTTATGTGAGGTCCTGCGCCTGTGCAAAAATGCGGGCATCCACACCTGCATTGACACCGCAGGCTGCGGCTGCGGCGGCTACGAGGAAATTCTGGCCCATACTGACCTCGTCTTGCTGGACATCAAGCACTTCACGCCGGACGGCTACCACAGCATCACGGGACAGTCTCCGCAGGAGTTTTTACAATTCCTCTCCGCCGTGCAAAACGCCGGCACACCCCTTTGGATCCGCCATGTGGTGGTCCCCGGACTCACGGATTCCGACGCCCATCTGGAAGGGCTGCGCGCGTATCTGCATACGATCCGCAACATTCAGCGGGTGGAGCTGCTGCCCTACCACACGCTGGGTGTGAACAAGTATCATGCACTGGGGATCCCGTATTCCTTAGAGGACGTACCCGCCCTGCTGCCGGAAGCCTTGGCTGACTGGCAGCGGCGCTTTGACCGTGAATTCCATATTTAAATAAAATAGACAGGAGCGTATAACGATGCCTATTGATGTAAACTGCAGCGCCTGGAAGGGCTTTCGCACCGGCGAGTGGCGTCATCTCGTCAACGTGCGTAATTTCATTCAGAAGAACTACATCCCCTACGCCGGTGACGAGAGCTTTCTGGCTCCGACGTCCGAACGCACCCGGAAGGTCTGGGACAAGTCCCACGCCTTGATTTTAGAGGAGCTGCGCAAGGGGATCTTAGATGTGGAAACCGATGCCATCTCCGGCATCAACAACTTCGCCCCCGGCTATATCGACCGGGACAATGAGGTGATCGTCGGCTTGCAGACCGACGCTCCCCTGAAGCGCATCGTAAACCTGTACGGCGGTATGCGCATGGCCGAATCCGCTCTGGAGCAGTACGGCTACACGCTGAACCCCGAAATTGAAAGGCATTTCAGAACCTACCGCAAGACCCACAACGACGGCGTGTTCGACGCCTATCCCCATCGCACCCGGGTGGCCCGTACCGTGGGTCTGCTCACCGGTCTGCCCGACGCTTACGGCCGTGGCCGCATCGTGGGCGACTACCGCCGGGTCCCCCTGTACGGCACTGATTTTCTGATTGAAGAGAAGAAAAAGGATCTGGACGCTCTGGACGGCGCTATGACCGACGAGCGTATCCGCCTGCGGGAAGAAGTGCAGATGCAGATCCGCGCTCTGCAGGAGATGGCCCTGATGGCCAAGGGCTACGGCTGTGACATCACCAGGCCCGCCGAGACCGCCCATGACGCTGTGCAGAGCCTGTACATGGCCTATCTCGCCGGTGTAAAGGAAAACAACGGCGCTGCCACCAGCCTGGGCCGCACCGCTACCTTCCTGGATATTTACATCCAGCGGGATCTGGACAACGGCACGCTGGACGAAACCGGCGCGCAGGAGCTGATCGACCAGTTCATCATCAAACTGCGGCTGGTGCGCCATCTGCGTACCCCGGAATACAATGAGTTGTTCGGCGGTGATCCCACCTGGATCACCGAGTCTCTGGGCGGCATGGGCATCGACGGCCGCACCCTGGTGACCCGCAACACTTTCCGCTACCTTCACACCCTCACCAATCTGGGCACCGCCCCCGAGCCCAACCTGACGGTTCTGTGGAGCCAGAACCTCCCCGCCGCCTTCAAGCGCTACTGCGCGAAAATGAGCATTGACACCGACTCCATCCAGTACGAAAATGATGACATCATGCGCCCCATGTACGGCGACGACTACTGCATCGCCTGCTGCGTGTCCGCTATGGCGGTAGGCAAGCAGATGCAGTTCTTCGGTGCCCGGGCCAACCTTGCCAAGAGCCTTCTGTACGCCATCAACGGCGGTGTGGACGAGAAGAAGGGCCTGCTGGTCATCCCCGAGATCCAGAAGGACGACGACGAGGTGCTGGACTATCCCAAGGTGCTGGCGAACTACAAGAAGGTGCTCTCCTACGTTGCCGCGCTGTATGTGGACACCATCAATATCATCCACTTTATGCATGACAAATACGCCTATGAATCCAGCCAGATGGCCCTCCACGATACGTTGGTGGAGCGGCTGGCCGCCTTCGGCGTGGCGGGTCTTTCCATCGCCGCCGACTCCCTCTCTGCCATCAAGTTCGCCAAGGTGAAGCCTGTCCGCAATGAAAACGGCATTGCGGTGGATTTCGTCACCGAGGGCGACTTCCCCAAGTACGGCAATGACGATGACCGGGTGGACGATATTGCCGTGGAGATCGTTTCCTACTTCTCTGCCGAACTGAAAAAGCACGCGCTGTACCGGGGCGCTATTCATACGCTGTCCGCCCTGACCATCACCAGCAATGTGATGTACGGCAAAAAGACCGGCTCCACCCCTGACGGCCGCAAGGCGGGCGAGCCCTTCGCCCCCGGCGCCAACCCCATGCACGGCCGGGATGAGAGCGGCGCGCTGGCCAGCCTGAACTCCGTGGCCAAGATCCCCTACCGGGCCGTGTGTCAGGACGGTGTTTCCAACACCTTCTCCATTGTGCCCAATGCACTGGGCAAGACCGCCGAGGAACGCCGCAGCAATCTGGTACAGATCCTGGACGGCTATTTCGTCCAGGGCGCACATCATCTGAACGTGAACGTGATGAACCGCGAGGTCCTGCTGGACGCTATGGAGCACCCGGAAAAGTATCCTACGCTGACCATCCGCGTGTCCGGCTACGCCGTGAACTTCAACCGCCTGAGCCGCGAGCAGCAGCTGGAGGTGGTCAAGCGCACCTTCCACGAATCCATGTAAGCACCTGCGTATTCCCGAATGTTTACAGCCCGCTGTTTTCAAACAGCGGGCTGTGTTTTATCTTTTTGTTTTATTTGAGTACTGCGCAGCTTTTCTGACCGGTTTCTGAAGCAAAACAGTCAGAACCCCCGGCGGCTGTTTCAACAGCCGCCGGGGTCTCTTTTACAATTGCAGTCTCCTTATTCCACGCCCCGGAAACGAGCCAGGAACTCCTTCGTCTCCTGCTGTTGGGGGGCGCCAAAGACCTGTGCCGGTGTGCCCTGTTCGCAGATCACGCCCTGGTGCATGAACACCACCTGCGAGCTGACGTCCCGGGCGAAGGCCATCTCGTGAGTCACCACCAGCATGGTCATGCCCTCCTGAGCCAACGCCTGCATGACGTTCAGCACCTCGCCCACCATTTCCGGGTCCAGAGCGGAGGTGGGTTCATCGAACAG
>ERZ772954.1099-NODE-1099-length-22683-cov-14.076277_pt1 | contig 22683 bp, 18 predicted proteins | sample MGYA00580684_ERZ772954 | MGnify/ENA primary metagenome ERZ772954 (study PRJEB29015, sample SAMEA2737654) | human gut metagenome | biome: human gut; feature: human-associated habitat; material: faeces | place: China | collected 2012 ...
TATCTTCCTTGTCTTTCGCACTCTGCTGAACTGTCTTAAATGCATTATTTACGAGAATTGCTATAAATCATTTTTAATTCTCCACACAAAAAAAGGCAGAACCTCAGAATGCTCCAAGGTTCTGCCTTTAATAACCTTATCTTATTTGCTTTTCCACCTATTAATCACCAGTATATGCTCACATAATCAGAAGCCTCTTCTTCCGATAGGACAAAATCTTTCATTAACTTCTTAACTACCGCATCCCTGCTGACATCAAATACTGTATCTACATCTGAGTTACAAAATTTAAGGGACTCACTTGATCTTACCTGAATCAGGTTCATTTTATAATCGGCTATCATAGCTTCCAGTTCTTCCGGATTTTTCAACATGTCCTTCAAAGAAAGTGATCCATCCCATTCGCGTTCACCGTAATACACACAAAGACTGATTACCGGATGCAGACGGTCTGTTTTCTTAAAATTTGACAGAAACTCGTCGGATGAATCAAAGTCATTATCTTTCTTATTCTGAGCCGCAATCTCATCATATTCCTTCGCTTTATACCTCTTTATAGAAAGTACAATACACACTATAGCAAGCAGAATTGTCTTGAGCAGAGGATTTTGAAATTCAAATACACTGAAGAGCACATAGGCAATACATGAAGATAACACAGTGGAAATAAAATAAAGCACGACAAAATATCTGTTTAAGAATCTTTCTTTCATGGACAGAAAATATTTGTCCCATTCAACAGCAGAGTTTTTTATTGATTTTCCTTTCAGCCAAGCCGATAATAAAATAAAATCCTAATATCAATTTTTCTCTTAGCAATAATTTCATAGTGGTTTTTAAAAAAGTTCTTTAGCTTTCATACGCTTCAACTCAACATGTGTTTTTTTCTGATGTCTGCAATAAAAGAAAATACCCAGCATAACAGAATTTCCAGCATTGATAAATATAATAGTATATATAATGCCGTTTACTGTAAGAGTGTTATCCACTAATGCCGTAGGTGTTTTTGCATCTAAGGAGTTTTCTACAATTTCTCCCGTTTCTGTCGTTATAGATTGAGTAGTTTCAATTTCCTGATTTGTTGGTAATCCCCCAAATGCCAATAAGAGTGAAATAGCTAAAATAACGATTGGTATAATCAAACCAAATAACTTGCTATCCTTTTTTGATAAAAATATTTGTAGTTTTATAACTGCAATTAAAATCAAAATTAAACTAAACACAACAATAATATTTCTAAGCATTTTTTAATTTCTCCTTTATTTTCTTATATTCTGCAATTAAATTCTTAGCAGTATCAAATTCTATTTCTTCATCAATTACGTATCTTTTTATCAAGTCTACAAATTCATCATTATCCGTTTTGCTTTCAGATAAATTGACTTTATCAATCAATTTATCTAATCTAACCCTTACTGTTGGATAAGTGACACCATATAACTTGGCAACTTCTTTTAAAGAACCCGAAGCTAATAAAAATCTTTTGATAAAAATCAAATCTTCATCATTCAAATTTTTCATCCACATAGGAACAGTATCCATAGCAATCATCTCCTTTTTTATTATAACATACTTGTGTTTTAATTAAAAGCTGTTTTCTTTAATTTTATTAAAAACATTTTTAATATTGTTAAAAATATTTTCTTGACATGATGAACAGAATGATTTATTATCTTCCTCGAAATCATTTGATTTTGGTGAAGAATGAGCCACAGAAGGGAGAAATTATGAAAAAATTCAATTTACAAAAAATCAGCAAAACAATTACATCATTAGCATTAGTATGTATGTTAATCTTAGGATATGCAGCAAGTGTAAGTGCTGCCGAAAACAATAACAGTGATGTTCCTACAGTAACACCAGAAATTGTATCACAAGAATTAGGTATATCTTTAAATGAAGCAGAGAATCTTGAACAGAATCTTAATAAAGCTGTCGCTCAACTTCCTGACTTAGAAGTTGGTGATTCTGCTACTGTTCCAGTAAGTGAAAATCTAGTATTAGAAGCAGAAACCCATGATGATGGACAAATAATGAATCCATTAACCAAAGCGACGTATGATAGAACAATTACTTCAACATTAAAATTAAAAAATATATTTGGCGGAACAGTTGTTACATTAAAAGCCGTTGGTGTATTTAGAACAAATGGGTCAACTTCAAAGCCTATAGATGCATACGGAACACACAGTGCTGTCGTTTGGAATGTAACTACCAAAAGAGCTATCAAAGGTTCTTCCGCTTATAACGCATATGTCAGAAATACATTTACTGGAAAATTTAATATTGGTATAGACCCCGTAAATATGACCGTACAGTCTTTTACCTATACTTGTACAACATACTGTAATGCTAAAGGCGTATATTCAGCGTCTTGGAGATAATAAATAATAATTACATCACCACTATTTATGATTTCAAAACTAATTAAGAGGTAAATCAAAAGAGATATATTTAATTCGATTGGATATATCTCTTTTGTAGTTTACGATCATAATTACTGATGTTTAGTTATTTTTAAATAATACACTATATAATAAGTACACCAGTTTACAACTTTTTTCATAAAAAAGTTGTAAACTGGTGTATAAAATATAAAATTATTAAAAATCCGGGAAGTACTACAAAAACAACCTTATACAAAAAAAGTATCAAAAATCGAACATCTGCATGTATTCCAGATATGATTTTTCTGGTCTATATCTAACATTCGTTTCTTTTGATACCATAACAGTCTCAGAAAAATTGCCAAAAGCAACATCGCCGGTCTCATGATCTGCGATGCTGCTCTGTTTTTTATATTATTCTTTTCCTATTCATTTTCATATGCGCCAGAGCGTGTGTCAAGCGGATATTCGCAATCCGCTTCGCTACGTAACTCTACACCGAATAATTGATCCGCAGGGGACTTACTTGATTTGGTAAAAAATACTTTACGCAAGATGTATGTCACAATTTGTTTCTCAACATTTACCAGATTTCAGACTCTACTGCTGCTCTTTCAATAGAAAGACCTTTCATATAGCTGTCCATAAATGCATTGAATCCAGCCACTCCTTCCGGTTTTGGATCCAGTGTGCTGCTTTCCTGATCTGCAAATACTTTGTTATCAAGGAAGCTTTCCAGAGTCTCACCTTTTTCTTTATTTACCAGATAAGAAGCAAGAAGTGCGATTCCCCAGGCTCCGCCCTCACCTGCAGTAGCCATTACAGATACCGGTGCATTGACAGCATCTGCCAGAATCTGCTGTCCTACGCCTTTTGTCTTGAATAATCCTCCATGACCAAGAAGACGGTCTACTTTTACATTTTCTTTCTCAAACAGAAGGTTCAGACCTACTCTCATGGCTCCAAGGCATGTATACAGATTAGTTCTCATAAAGTTTGCAAGGTTAAATTTGCTTTCAGGAGAACGTACAAATAACGGACGTCCTTCTTCAAAGCCTGTCATATGCTCACCTGAGAAATAACAGTAGGACAAAAGTCCGCCACAGTCCGGATCTCCTTCAAGTGCTTTATTATAAAGGGTTCCGAACAGTTTGTTCATATCCACTTCCATACCCATAGCTTCTGCAAACTCTTTAAATATACTTACCCATGCATTCAGGTCAGAGGTACAGTTGTTGGAATGAGCCATAGCTACCAGATGTCCGGATGGAGTAGTAACCATGTCGATTTCTTTATACGGTCTGGAGAGTTCTTTTTCCAGAACGATCATGGCAAATACAGAAGTTCCTGCGGAAACGTTACCTGTGCGAACTGCAACACTGTTTGTGGCAACCATACCTGTTCCTGCATCACCTTCCGGAGGACACATCGGGATTCCTGCTTTCAGTTTACCTGTTACATCCAGAAGTTTCGCACCTTCTTCTGTAAGAACGCCGGCATCTTCCCCTGCAACAAGAGCCTTCGGCATAATGTCACGAAGTTTCCATGAGAATCCGTAAGGTGCTACCAGTTCATCGAATTTATCAACCATTTCCTGATTATAATCTGCTTTTGTTGTGTCGATTGGGAACATACCCGCCGCATCACCGATTCCAAGAACTCTCTTACCTGTCAGTTTCCAGTGTACATAAGCCTCCAGAGTTGTGATATAGTCAATATCTTTTATATGTTCTTCACCGTTAAGGATTGCCTGATACAGATGAGCGATGCTCCATCTCTGAGGAATATTGTAATTAAACAGCTCCATCAGCTTTTCACTGGCTTCCCCTGTAATATTATTTCTCCATGTACGGAATGGTACAAGAAGTTCTCCCTCTTTGTTAAATGGCATATATCCATGCATCATGGCGCTGACACCAAATGCGCCTACGGATTCCAGTTCTATGTCATATTTTGCCTTCACATCCTTTGCCATATCCTGATAACAGTCCTGAATGCCTGTCCAGATATCATCAAGGCTATATGTCCAGACACCGTTTTCATAACGATTTTCCCATTCATGACCGCCAGATGCGATTGGCTGATTTTTATCATCTACAAGTACTGCTTTGATCCTGGTAGAACCAAATTCAATACCAAGCGCTGTTTTGTTAGCGAGAATCGCTGCTTTTGCTTCTGCTGCTCCCATTTTTATGTACCTCCCTGTTTCTCTGTTATTTATGATTACAGATCATTCGACAATCTATAATCATATATTGTTTGTACACCAATATTATTGCATTTCTTTTATTGTTTTACCATGGAAATTTTACGGTTTTAACATACTTTTTATTACTTTAAACTTCTCAGGGCTGCCATCCCAGGCAGTTAATTTCAGCCTGATATGGCAGCCTCTGTATTAATTACAAAAATTATTATTTTCTGAATGCAAGTTCATTCCATCTCAGTTCATTTTTGAAGTCACGGATATTTGTATCTTTATCAATGTAAACAGCTTCAATACCCATAGCTGCTGCCCAGTCACCCATCTGCTCTGCTGTCAGGTCATAGGAGAATGCTGTATGGTGGGCTCCGCCTGCAAGGATCCATGCTTCTGCACCTGTCTTAAGATTTGGCTGTGGTGTCCAGAATGCACTTCCTACAGGAAGCTTCGGCATCGGTTTCTCAACCTTCTTGCATTCCACATCGTTGATGATCAGACGGAAACGGTCTCCAAGATCGATCAGGGATGTTGCAATACCCGGGCCTGTCTTGCTTGTGAATACAAGTCTTGCAGGATCTTCTCTGTCACCCATGGAAAGCGGGCATACTTTAATGCCGATCTTACCATCTGCGACAGACGGGCATACCTCAAGCATATGAGACTGAAGGATTCCTTCTTTTCCAGGTACAAAGTTATATGTATAGTCTTCCATCATGGAAGTTCCTTTTGCATCTTTTACACCAGCTGTCATGATCTTCATCAGACGAACCATTGCAGCTGTCTTCCAGTCGCCTTCTGCACCGAATCCATAGCCTTTTTCCATAAGTCTCTGGATTGCAAGTCCAGGAAGCTGTTTAAGAGCACCCAGATCTCCAAAGTGTGTAACGATTGCCTGATAGTTTTTCTCTTCCAGGAATTTCTCAAATCCGATCTCAATCTGAGCCTGAACTGCTACATGGCGTTTAAATTCTTCCGGATCTCTTCCCTCAAGAAGGATATCATATTTGCTGTAGTATTCATCTACCAGCGCATCTACATCACCTTTAGCTACATCTTTTACATAATCAGCAATCTCATTTACAGGATAAGCATCAACTTCCCATCCGAATTTGATCTGTGCTTCTACTTTATCACCTTCTGTAACAGCTACGTTTCTCATGTTATCTGCTACACGACATACGCGGATATGGCTGCTCTCCATGATACCAACTGCTGTACGCATCCAGGAAGCAAGTCTTTCCTGAACATCTTTATCTGCCCAGTGACCAACGATTACTTTTCTTTCGATTCCCATTCTTGTGACAATATGGCCATATTCACGACCGCCATGAGCAGACTGGTTTTCATTCATAAAATCCATATCAATGGTATCATAAGGAATCTCCTCATTAAACTGTGTATGAAGATGGCAAAGCGGTTTTCTGTATTCTTTCAGACCAAGGATCCATGATTTTGCCGGTGAGAAAGTATGCATCCATGTGATAACACCTGCACAGTCCTCATCTGCATTTGCCTCATTAAATGTTTTACGGATCAGTTCGTTTGTGATCAGTGTTGGTTTCCATACTAATTCAAATGGAAGAACACCGCTCTTGTTTAATTCCTCAACAATGATTCTGGAATGCTCAGCAACTTTTCTTAAGCACTCATCTCCGTAAAGATCCTGTGAACCTGTACAAAACCAAAACTTATAGTTTCTTCCTGTTTTCATGATAAAATTCCTCCTGGATTTATTTTTATTTTTTATTTATTTCATTTGTTTACAATATTTTTCTGCATGATCCCCGTATGATCAGTTCCGGATAAATCAGTCTTTCAACCTTACTTTCTTCTTCAGGAACTCCGTTGATCTTCTCAAGTATAAGCTCTGCTGCCATTTCTCCCAACTTTTCCTGCGGATGAGCTATCGTTGTGATTCCGCTTCCTCGCTGAGCATACAGTGAATTGTCATAACCGGTAATGGAAATATCATCCGGTATCCTGACTCCCATTTTCTCCAGTTCTTCCATAACCTGAACAGCAATCTGATCATTGTAACAGACGATTCCATCCGGAAGCTGTCCGCTCTGTACCATTTCTTTTGCCATCAGTGCAGGTTTTACTTTCCTGTCCTCTGTATGAAACCAGACAACATCATCAGGATCATAGGCAATCCCTGACTCCTGTAAGGCCTTCACATATCCCTTGTGGCGCTCCAGTCCCTGCATATCGTCTGCCTTAAAGAAACCCTTGATCTTTTTATGTCCCAGTTCCAGCAGATATTTTGTTACAAGATAGCCTCCCTGTGCATCATCCATAAGAATATGAGGTTTATCCCTCATTTCTGAATAGATTCCCTGAATAAACACATACGGAATTTCAAATTTATCCAGATTCTGATAAAGATTTCTGTGTTTACAGATCATCTCACTTTTGCTTGGTTCAATGATCAGTCCATCAATATCTTTCTTCAGAAGTTCCTCCAGACATCTGGCCTCTTTCTGTCTGCTGTTTGCTGTGTTTTTCAGGATAATACTGTAACCGCTTTCTGAAAGGACATTATCCATTCCCTGTATCAGTCTCGGAAAAATATAATCAGAAATATATGTGGTCACTACCGCAATATTCTTTGAATTCTTTATATGGCGCATATTCTCAGAGCAATAAGTACCTCTTCCGTGAAATGCCTCTACATATCCGTCCTGCTCCAGGATTCCCAGTGCTTTACGAACTGTATGTCTACTCAGGGAATATTTCTGTGAAAGCTCGTTTTCTGAAGGAAGCTTCTCTCCCGGTCGGATAGCTCCTGACATAATATCACTTCTGAGCTGTTCCATCAGTGAGAAATATTTCGGCTTTCCATTATCTGTCATGTCTTCTTCCCTCCTGTATTTAGGATACAACTTGTACGCACGTACGAACAAGTTGTTTTTTATGCATAAATTATACAAAATATCGAGAGATTTTTCATTAGTTTTTTCCAAAACACCTCGAGGGATAGTGATGTATAAACAGTAACAGTTCATCCTTTACGAAAGTTACCAATATCCGATTGATTTCAACATCACTTCGGCTCAGCTTTTTCTATACCATAACATTCATGGCAAATCCCATGTACCGCCATACGTATTTCTTTATCCAGACGTGAATTACAGGTGATCAGAGTCACCATTCTCTCCCTTTCATCAGGCTCTACTCCTGTGTCATACATGGAATTATTTTTCAATATAGATAATTGTCTCCTGTATGCAGGACTGGATAACTTGTATCCATATTCAAATGCCGGGCTTTGGGAAGATGCCTGTTCCACAGAAAAAATTTTGTACAGAAACTTTCTTTTGGGTGTTGTGATCTCAATTTCAGGACATTTTTTCAGAAATTCAGGCTGTTCATAACGGTTCAGATTTGCAAACATCATATTACCTTCTATATTATGCCCGTAAAGAATACTGTGGGAATCTGTAAAATTCTTTTTTATGTCATGTTCCAGAAAAATACATCCAAACAGATCTTCCTCTCCTCTGAAATTATGTTTCAGGTAATATTCATCATCTGCCGCCTGAACTACAGGATAAGAAATATCGGCTCCCGGAACAGTAATCCAGGCAACTGTCTGAGAGTTGATTTTTCTTAAATTTTCCCAGGAAATCCCGAAGGATTCCCTGATTTCATCTGCATGGTTTTTGTTTTTTGATTCAGAAGATCTTCTCTGTTTTTTTCTGCGTTTTTTTTCACTGTTTTCTGTATTGCTGTCTTCAGCATTTTTGGGGGCATCTGCCAATAATCCGGCATCTGCTCTGTTCTTCACCCCTGCCATCCGGGAAAGCTCTGCATATTCCTGCTTTGCTGCAAGATTCTGTTCATAACTTTTTATATAGAAACCGGCACAATATATAAGAAGCCCAAGTGCTGCTACGATCATACTTACTGCAAATGTCCTGAGCTTTTTCATTTCCGCGGCATACCCTTTATATTTCTCTTCCCGGAAACAGTTCTTCTGTAGATCACCACACCTCCTGTCAGCAGTCCCACTCCGAGGAGTCCAAGAACAGCCATCATTTTAAACGGCCTGACATCTCCTGTTTTAGAACTTCCTGCCATGGAACCACTCTGATAGCTTCCGTATCCACCTGAATTTCCATAACTGCTGCCTCCGCTTCCGGAAGTTGTGCCTCCATTATTTCCACCATTATAAGATGCTAACGGTGCTTTCGTCGGTACAGGAGTCATTTTCGGGCAGGTTCCCGGTACAGATGGTGTTGGTGTGACTTTTGGCTGCTCTGTTGGTTTCGGTACTTCTGTTGGTTTTGGTGTCTCTGTCGGCTTTGGTGTTTCTGTTGGTTTCGGTGTGGCAGACGGTGTTGGTGTGACAGTGGGTTCTGCTTTTGCTTTCACATATACCTCCTGCTGCGCAGCAGTTTCCGGTGAAATATCACCTCTTGCTTTCGCTGTGTTTACAATTTTTTCAGGCTCTGTGCTTTCTGTTTTAAATACCAGTTCATAGCAGACTTCAATTTTATCCATATCTGACAACGATGCTCCTGTCTGAATTACAAATCCTGTATCATCTGCCTCTATTTTGGCATCTTTCAGTTCTATACCGTTTTTCTTCACAAAAATGCTGTCTTTTACAATGAAAGCCCCTTGGGTTTCCAGTTTATCTTCGATAACAATATTCTGATCTGTGACATCCTCACGCAGTTGTCTTACTGTCAGTTTATAGTATCCTTTTTCACCGGACACATACTCTTTCTTATCTGATTCCTTCACAATTTCCAGAATCGGACTGTGTACCTCTGTCTCTGTTTCCCCGGTTGCAGGTATCTTTTCACTGCTGTCTGCAACTGCAGTATTGTGCACTTTCTGTCCTGCCAGGGCTGCATCAATCACTGCTGCCTGATATTCCACGATCATACTTTTCTGTTCCTGACAGTCCAGAGGATTATACATTACCTGCTCAAAAAGACCGCCTTTATCATTATCGCAGATACTATATCTGCTATCCCTGACCAGTGTCCTGCCTGTTGACATCAGGAAAGTATTATCATCATTGATCTGTACATCAGCATCTGCCACATTTCCTTTCTCATCCATCAGAATCACCGAATCCTTCAGAAGACGTACTCCCTGAGTATCGATCACATCCTGCAGAGTAACATTACGCGCCACACATCCGGTCTGCTCCTGTGTCAGGACAATGCGGTATGTAATAATATCACCATATTTGTAAAATGGTTTGTCCGTCGTCTTCTCTACTTTAAGAACAGGCGAGTTCACCCAGATTTTTGAGGAGTCCTTTACTTTCTGTGCATTATCTGCATATGCCTGTGCTGTATTTACAATCTCCATCCCATTTACGCTTTCCTGCGCAGTACAGCGGAAATTAACAGTCACAGGTGTCTGATACGGAAGATCTGAAATCGTCACGATCCATCCGGTTCCCTGACGTGTAACCTGACAGCTGACCGGTTTTTCCACTGTTTCTTTATAATTTTCCGGATTCAGCTGATTTCCTGCATCATCAGTTCCTGCCACCGGATTCTGAATAACAGCCGGAACACCGCTTACAGTAACAGCATCTTCAGCTCCGTCCAGAGCCAGCCCTTCAGGAAGGGAAAGATCACTGATCACAAGATTTCTTGCGATAGATCCCTTCTGAAGATTATTAACCGTAACCTGATAATTCACCTGTTCTCCTACCCGAAATTCATTTTCCGCACGTCCGTCCCCGGCTGCCAGATATGGATTCTGAAAACTTTTCTCAATAGAAAGAACTGCTGTATTTACATACACTTCTGCGTCATCCTGTGAAACAGGGGCATTCTGCGCCTGCACATTGGCAACATTAATGCTTTCCATTCCATTTGCCGCTTCCGTAACTGTGCAAAGGAAAGAAATCATAACCGGAGTATTTGCCGGAAGATCTGAAATGTTCAGTCTCCATCCGCTTCCCTCCTGAAGAAATTCATAATTCACCGGTTTCTCTGATGTCTCATTATAAAATTCCGGATTGAGCTGGTTCAAAACATCTTTGGTCCCTGCTGTCAGCTGCGTAATATTCTGTGGGATTCCGCTTACCGATACATCCTCTGCCGATGAAAGCGCAAGTCCTGCCGGCATACCGGTATCCCAGACAGTTACGTTCCGGGCCACTGTACCTGCTTTTTTATTCTCCACCACCACATTGTACTGTACCTGTTCTCCGACCTGCCATTCATAATGATCTGCAGATTTCTCAATCCAGAATTCTCCTGAATTTACATATACTTCTGCATCATCAGATCTCTCATCTGTATTAGCAGCTTTTACAGTTGCTGCATTTACGCTTTCGTGTCCATTTGCCTCTTCCTGTGCGATACAATGGAAAATAATCGTTACAGGCTGACTGTATGGTACATAAGAACAATAAAAGGAAAATCCGTTCTCATCTGCATTCAACTGAGAATCCACAGGTCTCGCTTCATATGCCTGTCCTGTTTTCTTATCCGGTACGGGATAGTTTACCTGTTGCTGAACTCCCAGTACTTCCATGCTCTGTGCACCACCTGCCAGAACCAGTCCCTGCGGCAGACCAATATCAGTAATAGTTACATCTTTTGCAATTGTTCCTGCCGTTACATTATTCACCACGATCCGGTAAGCTACCTGCTCTCCTGCCTGCCATTCATATTTGTCTGCTGTTTTATCAATTTCAAGCTGTGGACTGTTCGGCCATACTTCTGCCATATCCTTTCTGGATTCCTGTTCTCCTGTCTCAGGATTGATCAGATTATCCGCTGTTGCAGTCACAATATTTTCCCATTCCTGTCCATTGGAATCCGCAGATGCCTGACATTTAAAACGGATTGTGATCGTCTCCCCATACTTCAGGGACGGACACTCTGCTTTCCATCCATTTTCTCCCTGTCCGGTAAGCGTACAGTTCTCACCTCCCTGACTTGTCTCTACAGCATACTGCCCTTCCAGAAGCTGCAGACATGATGGAAGCTCGTCTGTAATAACAACATTTACTGCTTTTACATCCTGTTTTGTCTGAGAAACCAGAACCTCATAATCTATGATATCTCCCGTTTTCCATTCATACTGAGAAGTATTTTTCTTTACTTCCAGTTCCGGTGGAATCACACCCTTTACCCACACTGTTTCCGTATCCATTGTATCTCCGCTTCCGTTTGTACGTTCATAACTCATGGATGCATGGTTTGGTACAAGAATACTGTATCCATCCTCTGCAAGGTATTTTGAAATGTTAATTTCTGATTCCGGTCTCTGGCGTACTTTTAAAGTAAATGTGTAAGTCTGATTATCTGTAAATGCTTCATCCTGAAGGCTCTCTGCTTTGGCCCTGCAGGTCACTTTCTGTCCTTCAACAGCAACATCAAACCAGTCTGTCACTGTCTGCCCTGCATCATTCACAATACTGACTTTTGATGCATCCTCTATAGTAAGACAATCCTCAAGTATATCCTGTACCACAAAGGATTTCAGTCTATTGGGTGTCACCTCCGCCCGGATCATATACTGAAATTCCTGTCCCTGACGAATGCCAAAAGGTTTTTCTTTTGATGCGGCAGCTGCCTGTTCCCATGTACAGTTTGCCTCTCCCACACGTTTCTCAGGCGCTTTTTTCATCTCAACATCACCGAAACAATAGGATGTAAAATCAAAATATGCATATGCTTTGCAGTATTTCTGTCCTTTAAAGTTCGGACAATAACTGTTGCCTGATGGATCCAGATATTTATTTCTTGTAATCTCTGCCCATCTTTCCTGAGAACCGGCTTTTGCAATGGCATCTTCACGACTTTTATCCCATTTATCCAGTCTGAACTGATGACAGAATTCTACCGTAAAATTATCTGTATTATAAAAAAGATTCAGCCATCCTCTCGGATCATCCGGCTCAACGGAACCAAGGGGTGAGCTTACAGAATTCCCATCTACCGTCAGATAATCATTGTTTTTCAGAACATATGCATTATCCAGACTGCTGTCTGACGGAATACGGACTCCCTGTCCCGCATCAATATCACGTATGGTTCCATGTCCACTGATCGGCAGTGTTTCTTCTGTTCCATGCTTCAGAAACTGAAATTTAACCTTTGCGTATCCTACAGAATAAATAAATACACCGATACTGTTTTTGGAAAAGCCAACCATTGGATAAGCTTCATTATCTTTCCATGCAAACGTAGCTCCGCCTTTATTCTGAACAATCGATTCTGCAGTGCGCAGATCATAACGGGGTTCTGCATTCTCTACTCCCACAAGAATGAGTCTGACATCAACAATATTTCCATTTCCATCTTTTCCTACATTGTTATAACGCATCCCTGCGCTTCCGGCTTTATAGTCCGCTCCTACACGAACGCACTCTGTGTCACGTTCGCTTTTTCCATTGTCTGAAAAAGCTTCCCTGTCCAGATTATCACACCCAAAAGATTCATATGTGGTAATTCCGGGCTGAAACTTCATGTTAAAGCGATAACCATAATCTACCACCTTGTCACTGTCCCATGTTTCTACAGTTAACGGTGCCGCCTGAGTTACGCAGACAGGCACAAGCCCCAGAATTGCCTGCAGAATAAAAAGCATTGCAAGCAGCAAAGCTCCAAGGCGTTCTTTCAGTTTGAAATTGTGTTTCATTTTCCGTCTCCTTTCCGAACAAAAAATATAAAAATGAATGTGGGATTTTTCCCTGCACCTGGCAGGATTAAAGAATAGAAATAAGTTGAGATTGTATGATTATAAATATTCAAGGGGAATTAATATCGTGAAACAAGAACGTTTACACTTAAGATTTTAAGATTCTGCGCAGGGTTCCTTTTCTGAAACCCTGCATAGATTTTCATTGATCATTTCTTTTCTTCAGCCATGAAAGAAAATAAAGAATAATTGCAAGAATTATAAAAAACGGAATCGCAACTCCGATTATCAGTATCAGTAAAATAATTATAACAGCCGCTGCTGCAATAACAACAGCCCTGCCATGCCAGGTAGAAAGATCGATTACTTTTTTCCATCTTTTCTCCTGCTGATGAGGAAACTCTGTCTCATTGCCATAACTGCTTCCGTAAGAAGAATACTCTCCGTAATCTTCCTGTGTACTTCCATCATCTGTATCGATCAGAGTTTTTGCTATCAGATGCGGGTCTCCCAGTTCCTGCAGTACTTCCTGCTCTGAACGTCCGCCACGTACCTGAGACTGTATATAATCTTCATAATACCTGATATGTGCTGCTGCTTTGCCCTCCTGCATCTGACCGGCAAGCTGGCTTCTCAGGATTTCCAAAAATTCTTTTCTGTTCATCTTTTACACTCCATTTTGCCAGAAATACATATCAAAACTTTCCTGCTCCGTTATCAGTAACGTTCGTACTTTTATTTTACCATATATACTACAGGTAGCAACTAATATAATCATAAACTTTTTATGAAATTCTTATAAACTCAGTTACTGTTCACTCCGTTCTCAGTAACTGAGCCAAAATTCATTCCAGATTGCCTGCGGCAATGGAATTTTGGCTTGTATGTCATTTCCCGACAATTTTTGCATACATCTCCGGTCTGCGGTCTCTGAAAAGTCCCCAGTTCAGTCTGTCTGCCTTTAATGCATCCAGATCAAAAGTGCTTACAAGCACCCCCTCTTCTCCTCCGGGCAGTTCTGCGCAGAGAGCACCTGTGTTATCTGTAATAAAAGAGGAACCGTAAAAATTAAGAGCAGATTTCTGCATTCCGTTTTCCGGACATGGCTCTACTGTTTCCTCACCGATTCTGTTGGCAGCGATCACAGGGATCAGATTGGAGGCAGCGTGTCCCTGCATACATCTTCTCCAGTGTTCCATGCTGTCGCATTCCAGGATGGGTTCACTTCCGATGGCAGTGGGATAAAAGAGAAGCTCTGCTCCCTGCAGTGCCATACATCTTGCCGTTTCCGGGAACCACTGATCCCAGCAGATTCCAACTCCAATGGTTCCAAATCTGGTATCAAAAACCTTAAAGCCGGTATCTCCCGGTGTGAAATAGAATTTTTCCTGATAATAATGGTCATCCGGAATATGTGTTTTTCGGTAAATTCCAAGAACACTCCCGTCTGCATCGATAACCGCAGTCGTATTATAAAAAACATTTACGTCTTTTTCATAAAAACTTATCGGAAGCACAACTTCAAGTTCAGCCGCAACTTTTTTAAAATGATTAACCGCTTCATCTTCTTCTAAACTGCGTGCGTATAAATAATAATCATAATTTCTTTCCTGACAGAAATATTGTCTTTCAAAAAGCTCCGGCAGAAGAATAATCTTTGCTCCTTCTGATGCTGCTTTGCGAACCATTTTATCCGCTTTTGCGATATTTTCTTCTACAGATTTTGTGCATTGCATCTGGATGCCTGCGTATTTTACTTTTCGCATTTTATCTCTCCTCAAATTTTCAAAAATATAATATCAGTCAAAACCTTCCGCTTTCGGTATCTGCTGTGTAATGCAGTGTATATTGCCGCCTCCGACAATTATATCCCTTGCATACACTGGAATTATCTGTCTTTCAGGAAATGCCTCCGATAAAATATCACATGCTGCTTTATCATTTTTATCACCAAACTGGGGAACTATAACTGCTTTGTTTGATATATAAAAATTGACATATGATGCAGCAAGTCTCTCTCCTGCTTTCCTTTCATCCTCACCGTCCTCAAATTCAAGTCCTTTAAGGTCATACTCCGTTATGCATATATGATTTGAAGGAATTGGAAGTTTCCTAACCTTTATTTTTCTTCCTTTCGCATCTGTTTCATTTTCAAGAACTTTAAGACATGACATGCTCATCTCGTACTGTGGATCATTTTTGTCATCCGTCCATGCAAGAACAACCTCACCCGGCGATGTAAATGCACACACGTTATCCACATGCTCGTTGGTTTCGTCATTATATATTCCACAAGGAAGCCATATTATTTTGTGGACATTGCAATACATTTTAAGTTTTTCTTCAATCTGTGGCTTTGTAAGTTCCGGATTACGTCCTTTGCTTAAAAGACAATTTTCTGTAACAAGAAGTGTTCCTTCTCCATCTGTGTGTATAGAACCGCCTTCAAGAACAAATGGTGCTGCATTGTAATAATCACATCCGAAATGCTTCATAAACTCTATCGCAATCTTATCATCCCTGCTCCAGTCGGCATACAATCCATCATACTCACCGCCCCATGCATTGAACTTCCAGTTAATTCCTCTTAAAATTCTATCTTTATACGAAACATCAGCATCGCCGCTTACGACAAATGTCGGTCCTGTATCTCTTGCCCATGCATCATCGGAATCCATAATAACTAATCTTATTTTGTCCGAAAGCATTTGAATGGCATTTTCATACTGTCTTTCTGAAACCAGCATATAAACCTGTTCGCTTTCTCCTACCGCTTCTGCTATTGAACAAAATGCCTTTCTCGCCTCTCTTGCTTCATATGCCCACGACCCCGGTCTTTCAGGCCAAATCATAATACATCCATGATGCTGCTCAAATTCCGCCGGCATACGAAATCCGTCGTAAGCTGGATTACGTAATAATTCACCCAATTTACAATCTCCTTTTAAACTCATCGTAATCAAAATGTTTCCATAACCTGCAATCACCATTTACATCCATAATTGCAATGTCCGGCAATGGTATTCCGTTAAATGTATTGTTTTTTACCATTGAATATATTGCCATATCCTCAAATACAAGCCTGTCTCCTGCATTTACTTCTGAATCAAACTCATAATCACCGGTTATGTCACCTGCAAGACATGTATATGACGATAATCTGTACCTGAATCTTCCATCAGCAGGCTTTTCCCATATATCGGCATTGATATCATCAAGCCTTACGGCATCTCTTAATGGCGGCACATATGGCATTTCAAGCACATCCGGCATATGACATGCTGCTGATGTATCAAGTATAAGTGTCGTTATCCCGTTTTCCACCTTATCAAGAACTGTTGTTACAAGATAACCGGCATTTAATGCAACAGCTTCTCCGGGTTCGACATAAACATCCACATTATAAGTTTTTTTAACATGATTTATGCACTTTTCAAGCCTTTTTATATCATAATCATCCCTTGTTATATGATGTCCACCGCCAAAGTTGACCCATTTTATACTGTCGGACTGCATCAGAAAGCCGAATTTTTCTTCAACAACATTTAGAGTTTTCTCTAAATCATCGGAATTCTGCTCACATAGTGTATGAAAGTGAATACCCTCCATTCCGGCAAGTGCATCAGGATTTTTCTGCAGTGCTTTTTTCAGATTTTCTTCTGTTACTCCAAGTCTGCTGCCCGGGGCACATGGATCGTATATTGCATGAGCTCCCTGTGTTGAATACTCAGGATTGACACGCAGTCCGAAGCTCACTCTGTTATTTATACACTTCTCTTTATGGCATATAAGCTGATTTACTGAGTTAAAGACAACATGGTCACATATTTTTACAAGTTTATCCATATCTTCATCTGTAAATGCAGGTGCAAAAACATGATTTTCTTTTCCCATGCACTCATGCCCGAGTTCTGCCTCAAAAATCCCGCTTGCCGTTGTTCCGCTTATGTATTGCGATATAAGCGGATACAACGCATATGATGAAAATGCTTTCTGTGCAAGAAGTATATGACACCCCGTATGCTCTTCGACACTCTTTAATATTTCAAGATTATGTATAAGTTTTTTTTCATCAATAACATAAGCGGGTGTCTTTAACTCATCAAATTTCATAATAATTCTCCTTGTAATCCGCAAAAATTATCCGTTTACGGCACTTTAATATCAATCAACCAGTACGGGATTTTCATCAACTTTCCACGGAAGTCCGTATTTGTTAAGTGCGTCCATATATGGATCAGGATCAAACTCGTCTGTCGTAAATACACCCGGCTTATTCCATATTCCTTTTGCAACAAGCATTGTTCCAATCATCGCAGGAACACCTGTCGTATAAGAAATAGCCTGTGAACCGACTTCTCTGTAACACTCCTGATGGTCGCATACATTGTAAATATATATTTTTCTTTCTTTTCCGTCCTTAATTCCCGTAAATATACAGCCAATATTAGTCTTTCCGACTGTTCTTGGACCGAGAGAAGCAGGATCTGGAAGAAGTGCTTTTAAAAACTGTATAGGAACTATCTGCTGACCGTTAAATTCAACAGGATCTGTTCTTAACATACCTACATTTTCGAGGCATTTCATGTGTGTAAGATAACTCTGTCCGAATGTCATAAAGAAACGGATTCTCTTAACATGAGGAATATTTGCGGCAAGTGCTTCTATTTCTTCATGGTGCAAAAGATACATATCCTTCATTCCTACGCCCTCAAAATCATATTCACGCTTGATTGACATAGGCGGAATCTCAACCCAGTGTCCGTCTTCCCAATAAGAACCCGGTGCAGAAACTTCCCTCAGATTTATTTCAGGATTAAAGTTTGTTGCAAAAGGATAACCGTGATCGCCACCGTTGCAGTCGAGAATATCTATTGTATGTATTTCATCGAAATAGTGTTTCTGTGCATATGCTGTAAATACACTTGTAACACCCGGGTCAAAACCAGTTCCCAAAAGTCCCGTAATTCCTGCCTCTTTATATTTTTCCCTGTAAGCCCACTGCCATGAATAGTCAAAATATGCTGTAAAACCGAGGCGTTTGCATCTTTCCTCATACACCTTTCTCCACTCAGGATTATCCGTATCCTCACACTCATAATTTGCAGTGTCAACATAAGGAACTTTGCATGCAAGACATGCATCCATAATCGTTAAATCCTGATACGGAAGTGCAACATTAAGAACAACATCAGGCTTGAATTCATTTATCAATGCAATAACCTCGTCTGTGTTATCCGCATCAACCTTTGCTGTTGTAATGTTTGTCTTTGTATTTCCCTTTAATTCTTCTGCAAGCACATCACACTTGCTCACTGTCCTGCTCGCAATACACAAATCAGTAAATACATCACTCACCTGACATATTTTGTGAATTGCAACTGAGGCAACACCTCCACATCCGATTACTAATACTCTGCTCATTATTTTTCCTCCTGTTCTAATAATTCTTCAACATACTTTGGAAGCATAAATGCTCCTGTATGAAGATTAGTTGTGTAATATTCTGTATATATGTCTCTTTTTTTCCACTCGTCTGCCTTAAAATCTTTAAGCGGATGATACTTCTTTGAAGCAAAACCGAAAAGCCAGTAACCTGACGGGCTTGTAGGTATGTGTGCCTGATATACCCTGCTTATCGGGAAGGTGTTGAACACCTTCTTGTGCATCCGCCTGCATGCCTGCTCGTCCTCATCATAGAAAGGGCTTCCATGCTGATAGACAAGTATTCCGTCATCCTTGAGTGCCTTGTAGCAGTTGCCGTAAAACTCCCTTGTAAAGAAGCCCTCCGACGCACCGAACGGGTCTGTGGCATCATTTATAATAAGGTCATACACATCCGACTGGGAGCGTAAAAAACGCAGCGCATCGGTGTTGTAGACGTGCACTCTCTCATCCTCCAAGCCCTTTGCCGTTTCCGGAAAGAACTCTTTACATGCCTCAATAAACATGGCGTCCTGCTCAACGATATCTATGCACTTTACCGTATCGTAATTGATAAGTTCTTTGGCGACACCTCCGTCACCTCCGCCGATAATAAGCACCTTCTCGACATGCGGGTGCACCGACATCGGCACATGCACCACCATCTCATTGTAGATAAAACAATCCTGCTCGGAAAAAATAACACTTCCGTCAAGTGTAAGAAACTTCCCGAACTCAGGCGAAGAAAAGACATCTATTCTCTGATATTCGCTCTCAGCCGAATAGAGCTGTCTCTCCACGCGGATATCAAAACGCACATGCGGCGAATGATTTTCCGAAAACCAAATTTCCATAACACATACATTCTCCTTCTATTTTTTAAAACTTCAGCACATTAAGATACTTAACCTCCGGGTCCTCCATACCCTGCATGGAGCAGCCCTTCTCTATTGAATAGAGTATATAATCAATAATGTCCTCCGTTATCTCCTCACCCGGCGCAACGATAGGTATTCCCGGCGGATATGCCATCACAAATTCTCCCGATATCCGTCCTGCCGCCTCCCTTATCGGAACCTTTTCCTTATTCGCATAGAAAGCCTCCTGCGGCGAAGCAAGCACCCTTGGAAGAAGCATCTCCCTGTCGACCTCAAAGCGCTTCTCCTCCTTTTTGTAGAGGCGGCTTATATCGGCAAGTGCCCCCATGAGACGCTCGATATCCTGTATTCTGTCACCTATTGAGATGTACGCCAGTATATTTCCTATATCTCCGAATTCAATCTGTATGTCGTACTCATCGCGGAGAATGTCATACACCTCGATTCCGTCAAGCCCTATATCTCTTGTGAACACGCACAGCTTCGTCACATCAAAATCATACACTGAACTTCCGTTTATCAGCTCCTTTCCGTAGGCGTAATATCCGCCTATGGAGTTGATTTCCTCCCTCGCATACTCCGCCCACTCCATGACCTTCTGGAATGACTGCCTTCCGCGGAGTGCAAGATTTCTCCTCGATATGTCAAGGCTTGCCATCAGAAGATACGATGCGCTCGTGGTCTGCGTGAGATTTATAATCGTTCTCACATAGTCTGCATTCATTCCGTTGTTGGTGAGAAGAATTGAACTCTGTGTGAGCGAACCGCCCGACTTGTGCATGGACACCGCCGCCATATCAGCCCCCGCCGCAATGCCCGATATCGGAAGATTATTTCCAAAGTACAGATGTGTTCCGTGAGCCTCGTCCGCAAGCACCTTGAGCCCATAGGAATGTGCCAGCTCACAGATTCCCTTGATATCTGAACAGATTCCATAGTAGGTCGGATTGTTCACCAGAACGGCAACTGCCCGCGGGTGTGCAAGTATCGCCTCCTCAACCTGCTCCTTGGTTATACCGAGCATTATACCTATTCTGGTATTTACCTCTGCATTTATATACACCGGAATTGCGCCGCAGAGTATCATCACATTGATTACACTCTTATGGACGTTTCGCGGCACGATAATCTCATCGCCCGCCTTGCACACGGACAGCACCATGTTCTGAACTGCCGATGTAGTCCCTCCGACCATGAAAAACGCGTGCTCAGCGCCAAACGCATCGGCGGCAAGCTCCTCAGCCTCCTTAATCACCGACACCGGATGACACAGATTGTCAAGCGGCTTCATGGAGTTGACATCTATCCCGACGCACCTCTCCCCAAGCAGGTCAACCAGCTCCGGATTACCTCTTCCTCTCTTATGCCCCGGAACATCGAACGGAACAATTCTTGCTTTTCTAAACCTCTCAAGCGCCTCATAAAGCGGCGCAGAGGCTTGTCTCTTTAAATCCATGGCAACCTCCGCACATACATGTTTTAATTGATTCTATCGTGTCCGCCTGTATTTCCGATATTCTGTATGTAAGGGCTGTGTAAAAAACTTTTTCTATTTACACTGCTGCCTGCACATAAGAATAAATCCTTCCCCAAAGGCAAAAAAACAGGCGTGAATATTCACGCCTGTGCAAAAATCAACTATACCTATATGATACAAACTATCTCAGAGTTTATCCTGGCAGAGTACCGTTACCGCTCTTATTGACTGTTTCACAAGATGATGTGCATACGCATGATATTCAGTAAATCAACTTATAAAATTCGGGCTTCTAACCCAATCAATAATGTGTGCCCTAGTCACACTTCGGCAACCGACCCGCCTGTCCGCATGGCTTAACCTGACCGGATATCCGTGTCTCTCATCACTCAAAAATATGAGCCACATCCGGTATTCATACGCTGAATACATGTCCTAAATCCGTCCGGTGGTCTGCATCTGTTATTTATCCAAACACTATCTGAACTATAATATATCATGGAAAAAATGTCAATAAATTTTTCACTCTATCTTATAAAGTAACAATAATACCTTCAAATCCGGTATAACAAACAATCCTCCATGAGAAATTAATATATTTTTAAATTTTCCTCTATAAAGGATTATAACACTGCTGTTCAACTTTTTCTACCGGCTAATAAATTCGATAGTTTCTATGATACATTACGCATTTTTATGACGATTTCGCCGAACCACGGCACTCTTGAATACCTCCATAAGTGCAGGTGACAGCTCCGGACAATCTTCATCAAATTCGATAGGATATTTCTTCGCTTCCTCTACTTCCTTTAACTGTTCCAAGGTGGGTTCCTGACCCTTAGTAACTGCTAATCTCTTTATCATAATAAAGCCTCCTCTCTGCCTCAGTCGCCAGTCTCGCCGATATTATGCGAATGTTCTCGCCTCTCTCCGTAAATACAACAAACAATATATCTCCAACTCTCCCTATTGCAATATATCTATCCTCATCACTGCTATGTTCAAAATCATATACCACAATATAGTCAAGGTCATCAAACACATGTAACGCAGTTTCAAAAGAAATTTTATGCTTTTGTTTATTTATCGCATTTTTATCTTCGTCCCATTCAAATATCATATCTGTTCCTTTCTATTATTATAACACAACCCCATAAATTTTAAATACAATTTTGTAATGTGGTATATTGCGGAGATTTTCCGACAACCGAAATATTGAGAATAAAAATCCTTGTGTTCATCACACTCTTAGAAGCATTGAATTTCCAGACAATGTGAACTACATTTAAAATTATAAATCAGATAACAAAAGAAGTAAATTAAATATATTTTAAGATAACCCAAACCATAGCATAAACTATGTCTAATTGAAGATATTAAAAAAAGTCTTACAGACAACCTCGTACTGATGCACCCCAAAAGTTCAGACTTTTGAGAGGCTCATCGCTTTTCCATGCTGCCCGTAAGACTTTTTTAATCTCAGCTATAAAAATTCACTTATTAAATTACTTTGCCGCCACTTATATAACAGGCTACACCAGTGCCGCCAGCTTCGCGCCTGCTGCCCTGCACTCCGCGAGCACATCATCATCCGGTGCGTTGTCTGCGATTATTCCCTCACCGGATAAAACAGCCGCTCCATCGGCAACGACTCTTGACTCCCATTCGCGCATCCACTCGCCGCCTCCC